>Ga0209512_1000843_pt1 | contig 43570 bp, 38 predicted proteins | sample frozenSSSSmetaG_FD_184142 | JGI IMG/M metagenome (GOLD analysis project Ga0209512, IMG submission 184142) | Glacier valley bacterial and archeal communities from Borup Fiord, Nunavut, Canada, to study Microbial Dark Matter (Phase II) -... | ecosystem: Environmental > Aquatic > Freshwater > Ice >...
GACCAACTCAAACTACCAGCATCATTAGATTGGTCTACGTTTAAGGTTGTAATTAACTCGCCTGTTCCAGTCCATAATTTAACAGTCCCGTCCCTTATATTACTCGAACCACTGGCGAGGATTTTACCATCGGGCGACCAGGCTAAACCAGGAATACCGTCAATATGCCCATTAAGGATGGCTATGGGATCTCCATTTTGACTCCATAGTCTTATAGTTTTATCGTTATAAGAACCTCCACTTGCTAAAATTTCCCCATTCGGTGACCAGCTCACACTCTTTATTAAATCCGTATGACCTGATAGATTCATTTTAGTTTTGTTCACGAGATTTATTATGCTTAAAGCTTTATTGTCAGTTGCAGCCGCAATAAGCTGACTATTAGGCGACCAAGCAAAATCGTAGACTATATACCAATTCGGCTCACTAATGGTATCAATCAACTTACCGTCAGGCGACCACAAGCGAATAGAACCGTCTGTTTTAGCCGCAGTTGCCAGGATTTTTCCATCCGGCGACCAGGCTACTTTGACTAAATCACCCTTGAACCCTTCAAGTTTCGTAGAAGAAATTACATCTTTTATATACCAGCCTATTCCAAACCACATAATTAAAGCACCGATTAGCAATCCACAGACTAACAGTATCTTTTTTGACATAAACCTGACCAATCTTAAAAGTTTGAAGAGGGGAAGCTGTATTTACAAGACGAAAAGAAAGGACAGGAAGTTCCGTCAGAAATAAAAATAGGGTGAACTTTGTGTCCACCCCATAATACTAGGTCGGGTGGGTTTAAAACCCACCCCTACAGGTTATTGAACTAAGCGGCTACTTCTTGCTGAAGTTTCTTGATATCTTCCAGTAAAACCTGTTCGTGACCCGTAGGAACAACGCTCTGGTAAACCTTGCGAACGGTACCTTCGGGGTCAATCACGAAAGAAGTGCGCTTCCAGTATTTCGCGCCGTTATGTTCGGTTTGCTCGATACCAAGCGCAGTTAGCAACTCCAGGTTAGGGTCGGCCAACAGGTCAATAGTGAAGGCGAACTTGTCACAGAAACTCCGGTGCGAGTCAACATCGTCCGCGCTGAGGCCCAATACTTTAATATTGGCATTATCGAAATCCTGCTTTGAGGCGGTAAAAGCCTTGCCCTGAATAGTGCAACCGGGCGTATCATCTTTGGGATAGACGTAGAGTACCGTCCACCAGCCGGGGAAATCGCTCAGGCTAACTGGTTCGTTATCCTGATTTAACAATGAAAACTCTGGGAACTTTGTCCCTTCAGCAATTGTCATATAAACACCTTTTCTAAATGGTTATTGGTCATCATATAACAACCAACATAGTTATTTTTGGGTTCAAGTTTAGCAATTTGAAAGTGCATCTGTGAATATTATAACACAAGCGGCGACTTAGCTAAAATTTAACGCCTTGTTAACAATTTGGACATTAAACCCCTATCAGCGAGCGTAATAGCTTCACCCGTGAACGACTAACAGGCACAATCGTCTTTTTCTTATCGTCCACAATCAGGTTATAAGTGCCATTAAAAAAGGGCTGCATTTCTACAATATGCTGCAAGTTTGCTATATAGCTGCGATGCACCCGCACAAACCCCTGACTGTTCAATTTGCGCTCCAATTCGGTTAGGGAGAAGCGGCAGAGATATTGCTCCTCGAAAGTGTTCACAAAAACCCGGTCATCAAAAGCCACGATAAACCGCACATCCGATAGGCTAATCAACAAAACCCCATCGCCCTTTTCTACCGGGATTTTTTTGAAATGGGCTTCGCTGGCCTGTTCCTCCTGAATAACATTTCCACCTACTACCGCCGGGGTTTTACGGCGGGTCGGGCCAGGATTCGCAACTGCTAACCCCCGCATCGCCTGGATTTTCTGGATAGATTGTGACAGACGTTTGGAATTATAGGGTTTAACCAGATAATCAACGGCGTTTAACTCAAAGGCTTTGGCGGCATGCTCATCATAAGCCGTTACAAAAACCACCGCCGGAGGGCTATCCAACTGGTTAATAATTTTAACAGCCTTCAACCCGTTTAGCCCAGGCATTTCAATATCCAGAAAAATTGCATCAAAAACATCATCATGCATTAGTTCCAGGGCTTCAGTGGCGTTGGCGCATTCGCTGACAGTTGCCACCTCCGGGATTTTGCCTAGCATATAATGGAGGTCAGCCCGTGCCAGGGCTTCATCATCAACTATCAATACCCGTAATCTATTTGGCATAAATTCTCCAAGTCAGCCGGGCGGGTTTGTAACCCGTCCCTACAAATCTTATTGGCATTACGGTTTTGAAACCCGCCCCTGCAAAGTCTATTGGTTATTAACTGCGACGCACCCGTGACACCCGAAAACTAACCTTTGTGCCTTTACCGGGAGTGCTATCTATTTTTAGCCCATATTCCTGCCCAAACAACTTTTGCAGACGGCTATCAATATTGCTAAGAGCCATCCCTAGCCCGGTGCTATGTTCCGGCCTCAATACGCGCACCAGAGCATCTTCCTCAATCCCTACCCCATCATCGGATACTTCCACCAGCACATCCCCAAAATCTACGGTGCGTGTACGAATTTTTATCAAGCCACCGCCGATTTTGGGAGCAAGCCCATGATTAATCGCATTCTCGACCAAAGGCTGCACCGATAACACGGGCACTACCACCGACTCTGTACCCGGCGCAATATCATATTTAACTTTCAGGTTCTTGCCAAAACGAACACTTTCAAAGCGCAGATAGTGCGAAACATAATCCAGTTCCTCGGCCAAAGTGACAAACTCGCCGTGTTGCTTCAGAGTGCGGCGGAAAAAGCTGGCAAAATCTACGATTAAATCGCGGGCTTCCTCGGCATCCAATCGCACCAGAGCGGCAATCGTATTCAGGGTATTAAATAAAAAGTGGGGCGAAATTTGGGCACGTAAAGCTTTTAGCTCGGCCTCTGCTAGTTGCCCTGCCGAACCTTTCAAACGTCCCAACTCAAGATTAAGACTGGTTTCCGAGCCAATCCACCGCGCCAGTTCAATATCCTGAGCCTGTAAGGGGTAGGCTTCACTGGCATAAACCATCAAAGTGCCAATAATTTCGTTCTCATTTTCCAACGGCACCACAATCAGCCATTGCAAACTGTTCTCGCCATCCTCACCTCCAGGAGCTTCTTCCCAGCAATTGCTTATCAGACTGGTTTCGGGCCCGCGACCACAGGTCTGAAATTTGCCTGTTTCCAGACATAACCGCACCGAGGGACAAACCCGGTCGTTGTGGGGCGGCTCGGCATGCTGGGATGGGCCAACAAAGGCCAGAGTAGTCTGGCGGTTGCTGATTGCCACTGCCGCAAAATTAGCCGCCGCATAAACCCCCCGCGCCAGATTCAATGTAGCAGCCGGGGTTAACCCGTCCTGAAACAAACGACAGGCCGCCGTAATTTTTCCTAGTAGCTCCACTGTCTCCAACTTCCAATTGGGGCGGGGGGGCAGGAAAAAGCTTGAAATATTAAGTTCGGGCGGCCAATCCTGCGGATAATTTTGTGTCATTAGACCTTCATAATCCCTGAAAATAGTGGCTTTAGTTACTGACCAGGAAATTATACCCTGCCTGTTATCTTCTGTACAAGTTCCGCCAAATCCGTGTATACTAAATTAGCGTCAGACCTGCAAAAACAATTAATCGCCATTTTTGTCAGCCTGGACGAACCGAAAGAGCTGTAAAGGAGAAACACCCAATGACTATGAGCAAAATTAAAATTCCCGAAATATATCCCGCTGAATATCTGATTGAGGAAGACGAAATGAGCGAAAACGGCGTGCAGTATCAACTGGTCAGCTATTTGGTGCAGATTTTGCTATGGTATTACCGCCAAGAGAATTGGTACGTTATTGGTAACTTAATGTTAATCCATCCCGCCATTGAGAATAGCCGCCATTCGATTACGCCTGACCTGTCAGTATTCAAGGGGATTGAAATTAGCCAGCAAAGGCGCAAGAATATGCCAAGTTGGCGGATAGATAAAAATCATCCGGCTCCCCCGGTAGTGTTTGAGATAGGCTCAAAAGAAACCTGGGATAATGACATTAAATTGGGAGAGCGACAAAAACCACGAATTTATGGACGAATAGGGGTGAAGGAGTACTTCGCCTACGACCCATACGAGGAGCGGTTATGGGAAGAGGAGCGACTACGGGGTTGGAAGTATGAGGAGGAAGGTCAGCCGCAAGGGTTAGTGGCAAACGAGCGGGGTTGGCTGTGGAGTGAGGAGTTAGATAGTTGGCTAGGGGCGGATGGGGATTATCTGCGGCTCTATGACCGGGAAGGGACTCTCCGGCTGACTAAAGCCGAAGCACAGGACGAAGCAAAACAAGTCGAAAGCCAAGCCCGGCAGATGGCGGAGACCAAAGCCCGACAGGAAACGGAGGCCCGAAAGAAAGCAGAGGAAAAAGCCCGGAAAGAAGCTCAGTCTCGAATAGCTGAAGCCAAAGCCCGAAAAGCTGCCGAGGCACGCATCGCCGAATTAGAAGAACTGTTACGCCGTCAGGGAGGAAAAGACAATTAATATGATAGAGAATTTCTACATTGTAGATAGCCATCAGGATATTGCCTGGAACATTTCGTTAGGGCGGGATTTTCTGGAGTCTGCTGCTTCCTGGCGCGAAAGAGTGAACGACGGCGACAAGTTCGGGGAACGGCTCGTCAGTCTGCCGGATTTATTGGCAAGTCGGGTGCGGCTGGTAATCGGCACAATCTTTGTATTGCCCGCCCGCGCCGCCAGCCAATTCGAGGGGGTTAATTATACCAACCAACAAGAAGCCCACCAGCAAGGCATGTCCCAACTTCAATTCTATACCCGTTTGGCACAGGAAAACGAAAAGGTAACATTAATCCGTAGTCGGGCCGAGTTGGATGCCCACTTGAGCGAAGTAGAGTCTGGTGTAGACAAGTTAGGCATTATCATGTCTATGGAAGGGGCTGACCCTATCACCCAACCCGCCGAGTTAGGGCAATGGGTAGAGCAGGGCTTGCGGCTAATTGGCCCTGCCTGGAAATCTACCGCTTATTGTGGCGGCACGGGTGAGCCCGGCCCTCTAACTCCGGCGGGCTACCAACTTCTGGCGGAAATGCAACGACTAGGGGTAATTCTGGATGTGAGCCATATGGCGGAAGAAACTTTTTACAACTCATTGGATGCCTATCGCGGCCCAATTATCGCCAGTCACTCTAATTGCCGCTACTATGTTAATACTGACCGTCAACTGAGCGATGATATGTTGCGGCGGCTAATCGAGCGGGATGGGGTTATTGGGGTGGTGCTTTTTGACCGCTTTTTGGTATCACCCAGCGAAGGTCGCAAACCAAGCCTGGAGGATGCGGTGCGCCATATCAGCCGAATTTGCGAGCTGGCAGGACACACTAGAGCGGTAGCCATCGGCACAGATTGGGATGGGGGCTTTGGGGCTGAAGCTATCCCCACCCCTCTAACTGGTTTGAATGACCTGCCCATACTTGGCGAAACGCTGCTCCGGCATGGGTTCAAAGAAGAAGATGTCCGTAATATTTTCTATGCTAACTGGGTGAGAACTTTACGCCAGGGGTTAGCCGCGTTTTAAGCGGTTGTTGGAAAAAGTCAAAAGTCGAAGGTCAAAGATCGGAAATCGGTTAAGCCTTAAAATTACTTTTTTCATGATTGACAAAGTTGGCTGGGGGTTGTAACATTAATAAGCTCCCAAATGTAAGAGAAGGATATCAGCCAGGTTTGTAAACCAAGCAGGATTGTGCATGACTTTAAAAATTGAGTTGACCGATTGGCAAGGAAGCCATAGGACTCCGGGCAACCCGTCTGTCGTGGGTGGAGTGCCGGAAGTATGGCTTGGTTTGGAAGGTGAGCATCGCGCCCGTTATCGCTTTGCTCGAAATTATGTTAAAAGTAAAGCTGTTTTAGACGCTGGTTGCGGCAATGGCTATGGTAGCGTTAGTCTACTCAAAGCCGGAGCAAAAAGTGTCGTCGGCTTAGACATTTCCGAAGAAGCTGTCAACGAAGCAAAGAGCCACTACGCCGCCCCTAACCTGCATTATCAGGTGGGCGACCTTCATAAATTACCTTTTGCTACCGATTCTTTTGATATTGTAGTCGCCTTTGAAATTATCGAGCAAGTACCTGAATTTGAACAGGTCTTGCACGAGTTTCAGCGTGTGTTAAAACCGGGCGGTTTGCTCTTAATTTCTACCCTGAATCGGGCGGTTATCTCCGGGCACGAAGGGCCATCCAACCCCTATCTACGGCGTGAGTTCAGTCCTCGTGAGCTTGAAACAATGTTAGCTGGTTATTTCAAGTTGCCCTTTGATATTTTTGGGCAGTTCCCGGCGCAGGACTATAGTGCAAAAGAAACTTTTCATATTCCGACCATCACTGAAAGTCTGACCCCTATGCATGACCCCCAGCAGGATGTGCGAGTACCGAATAATAATAGCAACAATGGTTTCGTACAGAACGTCCGCCACACCTACACTAACGAACAGGATTATGTCTTTGTGCGTAACAGGTTGGAAGAAGCTCCCGTTTTAGTGGCTGTTTGCCGCCGCTAGGGAGGTTGCTGGTTTTTAGTTATTGGTTGTTGGTGAAATCAGGAAATAAATTCGTAGAGGCGAACCTTCTGTTCGCCCTTTTTTATTCACAAGGATGGACAGGATTTACAGGATATTTAGGGCGTGGTTTGACCTAAGCCCGTAGCCCCGGACACGATGCATCGTGTCCCTACAGAGGCAGGGGAACAAGAATTTTTTATTCTTCCTTCTTCCTTCTTTATTCTAACCTTTGACGTTCGACTTTTGACTTTTCACTCGGCACTCGTTACTTTTCAGCGTCGGGGCGTAGGGGTAGGGGGCATGGGTGTGACCTGATAGGGTTGTTTTTCCAAATCCGCCAAAGAAATATCTCCAATAAAAGGTTGCCAGCGTCCACCCGTCACCCGATAAAAGTGGATTTGAGTACCTTTGTGGTTAGTGGCGGTGTAGGTCAGGGGTGGCAACAAGCCATCAGCAGTGTAATTTTCCAGGGTTTCCAAACCACTTTTTACCGCATCCCCGCTCGTAACCGACCCTTTGAGAGCCGCCTGCTTAATCCCTTCCAGCAAAACATTCGCTGTAACCCAACCCTGGATATAGCGTTCACTAGGATTTTGTAACTCCTGAGATTGCGGGTCAGAGCCGGGACGGTTGGAAAGTCTGTTAGTAGTCCACCACTTACGCAAGGATACCATCCCGGGCGACTCATCGGTGGCGTAGGGAAGGGTTACACCAACATAATAACCCTCCGCCGCTGGGCCTGCCAGAGCCAGCAAATCCGGCCCGCCTGTAGTTGGCATCCCGGCAAACCGCCCATCTACCCCAGCCTGTTTTATCTCCTTGAGCAACTTGGCGGTCAGAATATTATCGGCCTGAATTAAAGTCCAGTCGGGGCGGGCGGCTTTCAGGCGGTTAATCTCGAACACAATATTATTTTGCTCACCAGTGGGGTTCAGGAAACCTTCGTGATACCAGAAAATATTATTATCCGCTGCATAGTTCCGTCCGGCCTGTAAGGGGTAACGCCCGAAATCGTTATCCACTAGCAAATGGGCTACCCCTAGACGACGACCCGGCTCCGGGTGCAATATCCGCACAAACTGAACCGACATTCGCATCTGGTCGGAGTAGGTCGGGGTCACAAAAAAATTATAGGGGTTCTTTTTAATATCGCGGATAACATCGTCCCGATAGCTGGCGGAGAAAAAGGGCGTTTTACCCTCACCTAACTGGCTGGTTAGGGCCAGAGTGTCGGAGTGCGTCCAGCCAATAAAAGCTACTGCCCCCTCTTTTACCAGCTTTTGGTAGGCTTCAATTGCCACTGTCGCTTTGTAAGCATAATCCACTGACCGCAAATCTATTTTATAGCCAGCCGCCCCGCCGTTACTATTAAAATAGCTAACGTAATCCTGCACCCCTTTGGCGTATTCGCGGCCTTCGTCCGAAGTTGTGCCACTCAGGTCAAAAATACCGCCGACCATAATCCCACCCTTGAAACCGGGGTAAGGGGTCGCAGTTGGGGGAGTAGAAGTGGTAGCATTATCCAGGCCGCAAGCTGCCAGCAATAAATTGAGCAGCAAGGCCGCTAGGATGAAGGATGAAGGATGAAGGATGAAGGATGGAAAAGAAAAGTCGAAGGTTACAGGTCGAAAGTCTAAAGTCAAAAAACTGAAAGCCCCTGACTTTTGACCTTTGACCTTTGACTTTAGACTATTTACTGACAATCGTTTATTCGCCGTGTGAAAAAAGATTAGCCGGGACTTTGGCGGGAACAATTACCCGGATGGCTTTATGGACACACCTGATTTCAACGGCTTGCGACCCAACCTGCCCCATCAAATCACCATCTATCTGAGCGGCGACGGGCGGATTAGCGGCGATTCTGGCAGTATGCACCCGATAACGCTCTATGTTTACGTCCCATTCCCGGCGATTGGCAAGCACCGAAACAGCCTGAGCGAATTTTTTAGAGAGGCGCGAGTCCTCAAAAATTAACATCTCTAACTGCCCGTCATCCACCTGAGCTTCATGGGCCAGTTTCAGGGTAGCGTAACGCTCGGAGTTAGTGACAATTATCAGGCTGGCCCGCACCGTGATAGAATGTTCGTTGGTGCGCCCGGAGTCTAGGGTAATATTAACCAGCGTGCCCCGAAATTTTAAGGCCCGCCAGCCCGCTACCACATAGGCCAGTTTGCCGACCCGCTTTTTCAAATCCAGGTTCACCGTCTGAACAATTTCACCGTCTAGCCCAATCCCAATCATCAGCAAAAAATAACGGTCGCCCACCTGTCCCAAATCCACCTGATAACGCGGCCCGTTACAAATTACATCCGCCGCCAATCGGGGATTAACGGGCATGTTCACCTGCTGACACCAAACGTTGGTAGTTCCGGCGGGATAGACCGCCAAAGGCACATCATGCTCTACCAGTTCTTGAATTACCTCGTTAACCGTGCCATCCCCACCAACCGCCACTACTATTTCTGCGCCCTCAACTACCGCTCTACGAGTGAGTTCGGTAGCTTCCCCGGATTGACTGGTATAATATGTTACAGTAGTATTCCCTAGAATTTGTAATTGTCGCTCCAGACGGGCCAAGCGGTTCAAACGACGGGCGGTGCCTGCCGCCGGGTTGTAGATAATCGCTATTTTCATTTTTTGTACATTTTCTCAATCGCAGCCCTGGCTTCAGTTAATTCATCCCAGGGAATTTTATAACCATTCATAATAATAGATTGTTCGTGGCCCTTGCCCGCCAGTAAAATCGTGTCGCCTTCTTTAGCCCGCGCCACCGCCGCCTCAATCGCTGCTCGACGGTCTGCAATTTTTAGAAAGTTTTGGTGTTCTTGCCAGCCGATTCTTTCCGCCCCAACCGCTATTTCGTCCAGAATTTGGTTCTCATCTTCCAACCGAGGGTCTTCATTGGTAAAAACCGCAAAATCTGCCAGCCTTGCTGCAATCTCACCCTGTAAGGGGCGTTTCACCCGGTCACGTTCGCCCGCGCTGCCGAAAACCGTGATAAGTTTGCCAGTGGTCAGGGGGCGTAAAATATTCAGCACTTTGGCAAGCGAGTCGGGAGTATGGGCGTAATCCACCACTACCGCAAAGGGCTGACCTTCTTCCACCGTCTGCATCCGACCCGGCACGCCGGCCACACTCTCCAAACCAGTCTTGATTTCAGCCAGGGTTAAACCTTGCGACAAGCCTACACAGGCCGCCGCCATACTATTATATACGTTAAACTCCCCCGGCAGGCGCAAATTCAGCCGGATATTCCCCGCTGGGCTATTCAGGGTATATTCCAGGCGGCTGGCAGTAGCTACAATTTCGGTAGCTCTTACCTCGGCGGGGTTATAGATGGCGTAGGTTAGGTGGTTGGTTTGCGGCCCAGCAGTTTCCAAAAACAGGGCAGCGTTAGGGTCGTCGGCATTAACTATGGCAGTCTTGGGGAATTTAACAAAAGGCTTGGGCGGTTCGCTGGTCAGATAGCCGAAAAGACGGGCTTTATCTCGGCGATATTGCTCCAATGAGCCATGATAATCCAGGTGGTCTTGCGTAACGTTGGTTAAAACCGCTACATCATAGCCACAATTTAACAACTTGCGTAGGGCCAGGGCGTGCGAGGTGCTTTCCAAAACAGCGTAAGGCACTTTTTCCGCCACCATCTGGGCTAACAATTCCTGTACCTCCACCGCTTCGGGAGTGGTCTGGCGGGAAGCGTTCGACCATCGCCGCGCCCCCACCTTGAAATCCACCGTGCCGATTAGCCCGGTACTGCGTCCCGCCGAGTCAAGCATGGCACTGATTAAAAAAGTGGTAGTAGTTTTGCCATCCGTGCCAGTCACGCCGATAACGTTCAACTGGCGGGCGGGATAGCCGTAGAAACAGGCCGCCAGATTTGCCAACGCTTCTCGTTCATCGTCAACCTGAATTACCGTTACACCGTTATAGTCGGGCGAAGCCACAAACTGTTCCAGTAACTCGGCGTTGCACCCTACGATGGCGATTGCCCCCCGCTGGACAGCATCGGAAATATAACTGTGTCCGTCAGTATGGAAACCCACCACCGCCACAAATAATGCGTCGGGAGTAGCCTTATGGCTGGAATACACAATCGCGATAATATCGGCAGCCTTGCCCAGCGCGATTATCCGCTTTTGGGGTAGAGCCGCTAAAAGTTTCTCAAGTTCCAATAGTCTGTTTGTTTCTTTGCTTTCTTACTAACGACCGCCTAACAAATCCTACACTACCGCCCGCCACAGCGTCAAATCCAGCATTAGTGCAGACTAAGGATGGTTTGGGCAAGTTGCTGGCTATCATGGCGCAGGATAGTTTTACCCTTACAATAGGCCCCGGTCAAAACTTCCCGCCGCACCATTTGTTTACATATATCCAGGTCAGCTTCTACTGGATATTTGCGCTCAGTTTCGTACATCCGGCGGGCCACCTCGTTAATCGGCCCGTTGTTTATCAGCATATAATCTACCAGTTCGCCATCAGCACCATATTCGTTAATTTTCTGGATGAAGTCGCTGGCCTTGTAACCATCAGTCTCGGCGGGGTCAGTCACCAGATTGCAGATATAAATCTTGGTAGCCTGGGTTTCGGCCAGTGCTTCCGGCAAACCCTCCACCAGAAAATTAGGCAGAATGCTGGTGAAAAGGCTCCCCGGCCCAATGATAATTTTGTCTGCCTTAAGAATGGCCTCGTGGGCAGGTTTGAAAAGTTGGGCACGGCGCGACAAATAAATATACTCAATCTTGCGATGCAGGTCGTCCTGCCGCAAATCAATCTTGGTTTCGCCCTCAATATCGCTACCGTCCGAAAGCTTGGCAATCAGTTGGACATCGTTCAAGGTAACGGGCAGAACCCGCCCCTGAATATTCAACAGCCAGGAAACCGCCTCAATGCCATAGCTTGTGCCACCTTCCCAATCATAAGCCGCCGCCAGCAACAAATTACCGAGGCTATGACCTTCCAAACCCTTGCCCTTACGGAAGCGATAGTTCAGGTAGTCCCGCCACTTTACACTTTGCTCGTCTTCCGGCAATAGCTCTGCAATACATTTCAAAATATCGCCGGGGGGCAAAATCCCGTTTTCGTCCCGCAAGCGCCCGCTACTGCCCCCGCTATCCATCGTGCTGACAATGGCGGTAACATCCGCTACTTTTTTTAGTTCACTAAGCACAGTTGAAACGCCTGTGCCACCCCCTATAACGGTAATCTTGGGCTTATTTGATTGTTTGTTAGTACGTTGTACCCGTTCGCTCATCAGTCCCCCTTAACGTTATCGGTTTCTAGTTATTTTGTAGGAGCAGGCTCTGTCCTGCGATACCCATCGGACGATGGAGCATCCTCCTACAAATTTTTCCTCATTTCAAGGCGCGGAAACCACGCCCCTACGAATTGGGGTCAGGGTGGTCTACCCCTACGAATTCCCCACCCCCTAGCCCCTGGTAGCCTGGTACCATCGTCGTAACACCTCAATTTCGCCACAACGGGAGGCCGTTTCATCCAATACCTGTAAAATACACTGGCGGGCGGTAAAAACCTCATCGGCGTAATCAATGTTTTGGGTTAGCTGGGCCTGGGTTAAATCTTTAACGGTCAGACGGGCGGTTTCCTGGGCACTATCCAGAAGTTGGAGTAAAATCTGAGGGTCATCGCCACTGGCTTCATCCAAAGCATTATCGAAGCCCGGTGGCTCAGCCCGCCCGCCGATAACGTGGCCTATCCAGTAATCGGTATTAAGAGCCACATGGGCAATCAAACCAAAGATACTTGGTTGTTCTCTAGCAACAGGTCGCCAGTTGAGCAACTCATAATCGCTCCCGACCTCACTTATTACATCCTGCAACTGTTCAAAACGACTTTGCAATATCTCGGTATAAGCCTTAATTTCCGACAACATATTTATTTCCCTCGGTTAACTCACAGTTTGTTGGTTCAACAGTGGCAAAAGCATAATAAGCCGACCCACTGATTTTGTAAAGCGCGATATAAAGAAGGGGCAAAAATTAAAATAATTTAATATTACTCCGGCTATTGTGCAAATGGGGTAGCTCTGCTAAGATTTATATCAACAAAAACCAGAGAAAGTCAGGCGAAAATGAGTAACAGTATCGGACTCAGACAAAAAATCAAGAAAAGTATGCGGCGCACGATATTGCAGTCGTTACGGATTGCGGCGCGACCCACCCTGACCTACCGTTCTAGCTTGCCCCGGCTGGCAACGCCTCCCAAAAAATTGCTGCTTATTCGGCCCGACCACCTCGGCGATATTTTGCTGACGACTCCCGCCCTTAGTTTATTGCGGGCGTCCCTGCCAAATACCGAAATTACCGCGCTGGTAGGGCCCTGGGGAGCGGCTTCGCTGGTGGGCAATCCCGATGTAGATAAAGTGGTGCGCTGTAATTTTCCGGGGTTTAGCCGCGAACCAAACGCTAACCCCTTCGCGCCCTACCTCTACGCCTTGCAACAATCGCGCCGTTTACGCGCCGAAAAGTATGATGCGGTTATTAACTTCCGCTACGATTTCTGGTGGGGGGCGTTGTTAGCCTATTTAGCCGATATTCCAGCCCGTTTTGGTTTTGAGTGGGAAGAAGCCAACCCCTTCCAGAATTTTTCACTCTCGCTGAGCCAAATAGAGTTGCCCGAAAAACTTTCACCCTTCGGGCAGCCAAGCCAGCATTTTAGCTCGTTGGGGCTGGCTCTGGCGAAACATTTGTTACAAACCTATAAAGTACCGATGGATTTAGAGCGGGTTAATGTTAAACTGAAATTTTTTCCATCGCCCGACGATAAACGTTATGTCAACCTAAATCTATCGGAGTGGGGGTTGGAGCGGGACGAACGGCTGGTAGCAATCCACCCCGGCACGGGCGCAACCCTCAAGTTATGGACAGTCGAAGGTTTTGCGGCAGTGGCGGACACTTTGGCGGAACGCTACGGGGCAAAGGTGGTGCTGACGGGCGGCCCCCAGGAAGTGATTCTCCTGAAAAACATTACTAAAATTTGTCAAAACAAACCGTTATATTGGGATACCAGCAACAGTTGGGGACGGCTGGCAGCACTGTTTGAACGTTGCGATTTAGTGCTAGGTCTGGATAGCGGACCGCTACATCTGGCGGTAGCGGTAGATGTGCCCTCTATCCACCTGTTTGGCCCTACTGACCCCTCAATTTTCGGCCCCTGGGGAAATCCCGAATTGCACCGGGTAATCCGCACCGAAATTGACTTGCCCTGCTGCCCCTGCGGTATTCTGGATGCAGATAGAAGTTGCTGGCGGGGCGGCTATTGTATGCGAACTATCAAGGTTTCGCAGGTGTTTGGCGAAGTTGATAAACTGCTTGACCGTCGTCCCCATTCTTGAACCCTACTTACCGGGGCGGTTGAGTTCCGGCTTGCGTTTCTCCAGAAAAGCCTTCATCCTCTCCTGAGCATCGGGAGTCTGGGAGGTGGAGGCCATCACTTCCAGAGCGTAGGCATAGGCTTTGGGTTGGTCAAGGTCTATTTGGGCATAAAAAGCCTGTTTACCCACAGCTTTGGAAAAGAAACTACCTCTGGTTGCCGCCGTCAGTAATTTGTGGGACTCTTCTAATAAATTGGCGGTTGGCACACATCGGTTAATTAGACCCCACTCGGCGGCGGTTTTCGCGTCTATAACATCGCCTGTGAAAAGCATTTCAGCCGCCCGTTTGCGACTAATGTTACGGCTAACCGCCACCATCGGGGTAAAGCAAAACCAGCCGCCCTTACCGCCGGGCGTAGCAAAACCCGCTTCCGCTGCCGCCACTGCCAAATCACAACTCGCCACCAGTTGACAGCCCGCCGCCGTCGCCAGCGCATGCACTCGCGCCAGAACTGGCTGGGGTACAGACTGGATAGTTTCCATCAAGGTGGTGCAAACCTTGAGCAGTTTCCGCATGTGCGCGAGGTCTTTCCCCGCCATATCATTAAAATCATGCCCTGCCGAAAAAACTGGCCCGCGTGCCGCCAGAAAAATTCCCATATAATTGCTCTCACCCACTTCGTTAAAAGCGGCGGTTAGTTCTTTCATAAGTTTGAGGGAGAGGGCGTTACGTTTTTCCGGGCAGTTCAGGGTGATAGTAGCAAAATTTTCTTCGTAGGTAAGCTCTACCATTTCGTATTTCATTCGTTTCCTCCAAAAATATAGCATCACAAAACCAAGTTAGGGCATATGGGTATTATAACAGGGTGGGTATCAGGTATCCAGCAGTTGTACGCGCCCGGCCTCGACCCGATAGAGACGGGCGGTACTTTTAAGTTGGGCGGGGCTGGGGAAAAGGGCGAGGTCAGTGGCGGTGATAAAAATCTGGTCAGAGCCAGCCTGTACGGTATCTAGCACGTATTGGCGACGACCAGCATCCAGCTCCGAAAGAATATCGTCAAGCAATAGAATAGGGCGTTCGCCCGTCTGTTGCTCCATCCAGCCCGTTTCCGCCAGTTTCAGAGCTAACACAGCGGTGCGTTGCTGCCCACGTGAGCCATAAATCGCCAGATTCTTCCCCTCAAGTTGAAAGATAAAATCATCCCGGTGCGGCCCAACTAACGAAACGGCTCTGGCAAATTCCTGTTCGCGTACCTTAGCCAGTTGCCGGATAAAAAGCTCAAAGATTTTAGTTTCGTCCAGCCCTGCTTCAAGGGGAAAGCTCGGTTGGTAGACTAATTCAAAGACCGGGGTAATTTCCTCACCCAACAGCCCTAGCAAACTGGAATGTAGGCCGGCTGCCCGACGGTTTAGCCCTAGCAGACACTCATGACGGCGTTTGATAATATAAGTCCCAGCTTTAACCAACTCCTCGTCCCAAATAGATAGCTCAAACTGCTCTTTACTGGAAGGGCGGGCTGTAGGACGGCCTTTAAGAGCACGTTGCTTCTCGCGGAAGTGGCGGAGGTAGCTATTGCGCTGGGCTACAATTTTGGCATAATCTTGCAGGTTGCGGAGGTAGCGGTGGTCTACTTGGGAGAGGGTAATATCGAAATAGCGACGGCGCAACGACGGCGTACCAATCACCAAATCCAAATCTTCGGGCGAGAACAGCACCACATTAAGCTGCCCAATCAGGTCTACCGCTCGGCGGGGTGAGCCGTTAATTTTGATGCGCTTACGGGCAGCATTAGGACTAATGCCAAACTCATCGGGCGGGCCGTCACGGGTAATCAACACTTCAGCCTCAAGCTGGTCGTCCAATCGCTCGATTTTAGTGGAAAGGCGGGCAAAAGCAGGTGCGCCAAATTCTGGTTCAGCCTCAAGGTTTACTAGCTCCTGATCAGCCCCGGCGCGAGCAGATTTGGTGGTTGCCAGAATATAGAGTGCTTCCAGAAGACTGGTTTTGCCCGCCGCATTTTCCCCCTGAAACACATGCAAGCCACGCGAAAACGACAAGTCGAGCTTGCGATAGTTGCGGAAATCCTTCAGTTCCAAACGAGTACAATACATAACTAAATTATAGCACGGCTGGACAAAAAGAGCCGTAAGCCTGATAATTGGATGGCTGGGCATAGGTCAAAAGTCGAAGGTCGAAAGTTAGTGGATTTTAGTTTTTGACTTACGACCTTTGACTTTCGACTTTCAACTCGTTAGTTTAGAAAGAGCTACCATGTTTAATCTGGAACATATCCAAAAAGTGGGCCTAATCAATATGGGTGGTGGGATACTGGCTCTGATTCTGGGCACGGGGGTCTGGACAGCCGTAGCACCCAACACCTCACCCACCGACCTGATTGCCAACGCGCTGATAGCTTTTTTTATCTTTGCGGGTAGCTGGTTTTTGTTAAGAATGCTTGTAACGCTTCAGCTATTTAACAACATTTCCAAAGGGCTGAACTATAACAAGACCGATATGGCAAAATTGAAAGAGCTACCCAAAGATAGTCCTAATCGCAAGGGCATCCCTTATTTGACCTATGAACTGGTGCGTCTGGTGCTGGCTCTGGCCCTGGTGGTCGGGGCGACCTTTTTCCTGTCGGAAGTAATTACCGTTTCGTTGGGCGGGTTTGTGGGAGGCTGGTTAGCAGGGAGCGGACTAGGTAAGTTTTTCTTTGCCCGCCGACTAATACTTCAGGAAGTGGAACAGCAGCGCAAATATTATTTTTCAGACCCGGATTTAGGCCCCTATACCGTCGTGAGCTTTTACTCCACCGTCCCAGAGTCACAAAAACCAGCCGAACCCACCGGATTAGTAGAACTGAAAAAACCTCTCCGTAGCACTGGCCCTAAAGCCAAAGCTCAACCCTTGCGGAATGATATCCGCAGCAAACGCAAACGCTGATGGGGGTATTATTTGGTTTAGGGGCGGCCTTTGGTTGGGGAACGGCGGATTTGTTCGCCCGTTTTGGTGGTCGAAGAGTTGGAGCGTATCGCGCTTTACTCTATATGCAACCTGTTGGCCTGATCATGCTAACCTTCTACCTATTTGTAATAGACCAAAATCTCAAATGGGAGTGGTGGGCGTTAGGGGGTGGGGCAGTAATTGCCTTGATGAACACCGGGGCGGGCTTGTGTCTATTCCGGGCGATGGAAATTGGGACACTGGCAATTGTCTCGCCGATTGCCAGCAGCTATGGAGCGATAACGCTATCGTTGGCCTTGCTGGTAAGTGGCGAAAGACCCGCCCCTTTGCAACTGGTGGGCTTGCTGATAACCATCGGCGGGGTTGTGTTAGCCTCGTTGCAGCCCCAGGCCCAAAAGTTGGCTGAGAAAAAACCTAGTCGAGGGGTTGGACTGGCGGTGGTAGCGGCGATTCTGTTTGGGGTAGCCTTCTGGGGCTTGAAGTATATAACACCCGTTATAGGCGGGCCCATGACGGTCTGGGAAAACCGGGTTATTGGGCCGATTTTTCTGTTAATTTTAGCCCGTCCCTTGCGCCAATCGCTGGAATTTCCGCCTCGCTCGGCCTGGATTTTTATTTTGATAAACGGCTTCATAGATACGCTGGCTTATCTATCCTTTTCGATAGGGCTGACCTCCGCCGATGCCGGGATTGTGACGGTAATTAGCTCGATGTTCGCCGCCGTAACGGTGCTACTGGCCTGGATTTTCCTGCAAGAGCGGTTGGCCCGGATTCAGTGGGCGGGGGTATTGAGTATTCTGGTGGGCGTTGCGCTGGTCAGCACGTCTTAATAGGGGTTAGGGGGCAGAGGTTGGGGGACGGGGAATTTCGTAGGGGCGTGGTTTCCGCGCCCTTGTCAGAAATTTTAGATATTGCTAACGCCTAAAACCTAAAAATCTTTACAATGAGTTAAAATGGTGACGGAAGCACAAAAGGCGGCTTTGGAAGTAGCCGCTAATATTTTTGGGGCGGATAATTTATGGCTAGTGGGGGGCTGGGTGCGCGATGCCCGGTTGGGTCGGGCCAGCGATGATATTGACCTAGCCGCCAGTGGTACAGTGGTCGAGATGCTGGAATTATCCCGCCGTTTTTCTAATGCTTGCCATGAGCGATTGCCGGGTTGGAAAGTTTCTTATTTCCCCCTGGATACCGAAAACGGCGTGGCCCGGATTGTTTTTAGTGACCCGGCGGAATATTTTTATCTGGATATTGCGGCCCTGAGCCAGAACAGTCTGGAAGCCGATCTGTTACGGCGGGATTTCACCATTAACGCTCTGGCCTTGCCCCTGAAAAATTTCCTGGCAAGCGGCACGGCGGAAGGGGTGGTTGACCGGGTAGGTGGGGTTGCTGACCTGGAAGCCCGCCTGATTCGCCCGGTGCGCGAGGCTAATATTATTGATGACCCCTTGCGGATGTTGCGGGGGGTGCGGCTACGAGCCCAATTACGGCAGGATAGCGGGGCGGAGTGGGAATTTGCCCCTGACACCCTGGAAATGTTCAAGAAGCACGCCACATTGATAAATCAATCCGCCGGGGAGCGAGTGGGAGTAGAACTTAACAAAACCATGCTGGCGGGTGGGGTAGAGGCCAGTCTACGTTTACTGGATAGTTGCGGGCTTTTGTCGCAGCTTATCCCGGAGTTGGACGAGGGCAAGGGCAATATCCAGATGTCGGCCCATTATTATGATGTGTGGAATCATAATCTGGTGGCGGTAGACAGGCTGGAATGGCTGGTTTTTCCCGGCTATAACGGCGATAGTATAGACCAGATGGCTCTGGCAGCCCGTCCAGAAACGATTATCAGCTTTTGGCCTGATATGATGACGCAACTACTGGCACAGGGGCGGGAACGACTACTCTGGCTATTCTGGGGTACGTTGTTGCACGATGTAGGCAAACCCCGCGCCCGTATGGTTGACCCCGAAGGCCAGATTCATTTTTACGAACATCAAGGAATAGGGGCAGAGATGGCCCGCCAGATTTTAGGTCGTTTCCATTTTAGTAAACAGGCCATTGAGTCAGTAGCCACGATGGTGCAACATCACTTGCGGCTGGGGCAACTAGGCGAACATTACGACCCCAAAAGTGGTGGCGGGGTGACAAATCGGGCAATTTACAAGTTTTTGCGCGATACTGACCCGGTACAAATTGAGATGATGCCGCTTTCCCTGGCAGACCACGCGGCGGTGGTTGGCCCCTGGATTGCCCATGCCCGCCAGTTGCGGAGTTGGGAACGTCACCTCCACCTGACCGATAAAATGGCCCATAAGCTGCTAGGCGACGAGGACGAGAAGATGGTCGGCAAACCCCGCCTGATTGACGGTAATGGGCTGATGGCGGCCCTCAACCTGAAGCCAGGGCCCCAACTTGGCAAAATCCTACGTGAGATTGAGGAGGCCCAGGCGGTGGGCGAAATTTCGACTTTGGACGAGGCGCTGACTTTGGCTCGAAAGTTTTTGGAAGGACTGTCAAACCTAACCCCCTAACCCCCTTCCCTAAAGCGGAAGGGGGAACAATTCTTAACTCGTTACTCGCTACTTCCTTCCGACCTTCGACTTTTGACCTTTGACTTTATTTCGTCCAATTATCCGAGGCGGAGGTCTTGCCGAGGTTATCGCTAATCTCGATTTTCTCGAAGGTCAGCGATAGGTTTTCAAGTTCGTGGGTATCGTTGGCATTGTCCGAGCGTAAGTTGCCGCCTTCTTTGTTGATCTTGGCAACAGTGGCGTTGGTCAGGGTAATGGTATGGTAGACGTATTCTTTGCCACTGGCATCCTGCCAATAGAACTCAAAAGTAACAGTTTTCAGAGTCTCGTTAGAATAAAGAGCCTGTAAAAGTTGGGGAGAAGCCGCGCCCCAGGCTTTGGTGAAAATAATCGGGCTTTGCTGGCGTTTACCAGTAGAGGCGGAACTTACTTCATAATCGAATCCAAGCACCTCAATGGTGTCTTTGTGAGTCATCTGGGTGCTCTCACCCTTGAATTTACCCTGCTTGACCCCATCAATCGTCACATAGGCCAACAGACCATTGTTCTGGTTGCGTTGGGCCATAGTTTTGGCTACCGGGCTATCGGTTCCGGTCTGGGGTTGAACCTGGGCGGCGGCTGGACTATAGCCAGAAGGTGCGTCGGTACAAGCTGCCAGTAAAGTGGTTAGAACAACAATTAAACCCGACAATAAAGCTACACGAGTCTTGCTAATTTTTACCATCTTGATACCTCTTTCGATACTACTTGTTTTGCGTTTCAGTGAGTTAATCTTAGGACTTTTAGGCTAGATTCGATGTGATGGATTACACCATTTTTTAGTTAACTCGCTTACTCTTTTTATATAAACGGGATTGTCCATTAGTTCAGATACCAAGTTCTGAAACCCATCCGGGCGGGTTTGAAACCCGCCCCTACAAAGATATTTTTGATTAGATTTCCAGGGTAGACACAGAGGTCTACCCCTACAAAAATTCTTTATTCTGACTTCTGACTCCTGAAATTAAGGTATTGGCGACCCAAGATATAACGGGTATAATAGCTTATTACCTTTTACCTCCTGTGATTAGAAACTTACTCCAAGAAAGAGGATTTTGATGTCTACCACCGACCAAGCCCAGCCGCAAGCCAAAGAACTAAAATTCCCACCCGGATTTGTGTGGGGCGTGGCAACTGCCGCCTATCAAATTGAAGGCGCGATTGATGAAGATGGGCGCAGCGAAAGCATCTGGGACAGATTTTGTGCTACCCCTGGCAAAATAAAGGACAGTAGTAGCGGGGCAATTGCCGACGACCACTATCACCGCTACCCCCAGGACATCAAGCTGATGCAGGAGTTAGGGGTAGGGGCGTATCGTTTTTCGGTGGCGTGGCCGCGTATAATACCTAATGGCACAGGGGCGGTTAACCAAAAGGGCCTGGATTTTTATGACAGATTAGTAGATAATTTACTGGAGGCCGGAATTACCCCTTACGCCACCCTCTATCATTGGGATTTGCCGCAGGTTTTGCAAGACAAGGGCGGTTGGGCCAACCGGGATACGGCCTACGCCTTTGCCGATTATGCCGAGGTGGTGGTTAAACACCTGGGAGACCGGGTAAAAGGCTGGATTACCCACAACGAGCCTTTTTGCGCCAGTCTCCTGAGCTATCGAATTGGTGAGCATGCTCCCGGCCTAAAAGACCACCATCTGGCCTTGCGGGCGGTGCATCATATTTTACTTTCGCACGGGCTGGCTGTGCCGCGCATCCGCCAACACACGGATGCCCCGGTGGGTATCACCCTTAACCTGTGGCCGATTCATCCCGCCAACCCGGCTAACGAGGCGGATATAGCGGCAGCCCAAAGGTCGGACGCTGAAAACAATCGCTTGTTCTTAGACCCAATCTTCAAAGGTAGCTATCCCCCGGATTATCTGGAACGTCAAGCCCCTGGTGCTTTGCCCGTAGAGCCGGGAGACCTGGAAATTATTTCGACCCCAATAGATTTTCTGGGAGTAAATTATTACAATCGGCAGGTGGCGGAGGCCGACCCCCAGAACCCTGACGGTTGGCACAATATCAAGCCCGCCGGGGTTTATACCAGCATGGGTTGGGAAATTTACCCCGCAGGTATTTATGAATTGATGGTGCGGCTCAACCAGGAATATACTAAGCTTCCGATTTATATAACCGAAAACGGCTCAAGTGGTGAGGAGCCACCCGACCAGCAGGGAGTGGTTAACGATGAGTTGCGCCTGAACTATATTCGCGACCACCTTCACCAGCTCCAAAGAGCGACCCAGGAGGGTTGCACCGTAGCGGGTTATTTTGCCTGGAGCTTGATAGACAATTTTGAGTGGTCATGGGGTTATAGTCGGCGTTTCGGGATTGTCTATGTAGATTTTGATACACAAGAACGAATTATTAAAAATAGCGGGCATTGGTTCAGTCAGGTTGCTAGAAGCAACACTTTGCCCTCGCATTAACACAAGGAGGTTTTTATGCAAACTTTTTCTCGAATGGATCAAGGTACAGTAGAGGAATGGACACATGTTTTCAAGGAACATCAGCCCTACTATAACGAAATGCCCAACCGCATCAAGACGATGTTGGGCCAGTTAAAAGATATAAAAGTGGGTTTTCTGGTTGACCAACTTGAGCATTGTTTGCAGACTGCCACCCGCGCCGAACGAGCGGGAGCAAGCGAAGAGATGGTGCTGGCTTCCCTCTGTCACGACATTGGTAAGCTAATTTCTATCCCAAACCATCCAGCAATTGCCGCCGAGATTCTGCGGCCTTATGTTTCAGACGAAGCTTATTGGGTAATTAAAACCCATCAGGATTTCCAGGGAAAACATTATTACCAACTTCTGGGCAAAAACCCGGCGGCCCGCGAGCAGTACCGCGACCATCCCGGTTTTAATCTGGGGGTGCAGTTTGCCGACGATTGGGACCAGGCCTCCTTTGACCCGGATTACGATACCCTGCCCCTTGAGCATTTTGAACCCTTGATTGACAAATTCTTTACCAACCCAAAAATGTAACAAATAATACCCCTCATCCCAGCCTTCTCCCCTTAACGGGGAGAAGGAGTATTCCCACAATAACTAACAACCAAAAGGTTATGTTATAATTATGGGCGTGAAATATAATGAGGTTTACCACGCAACTTAATACCAAACGAGGTCGTTAAATAAAGTGTTAATCGGGGCGCATATGTCGGTGGCGGGTGGGCTACACCTGTCCTTTGAGCGAGCGGTTAAGGTTGGTTGCCAGACCATGCAGATTTTCACCAAGAGCAACCGCCAGTGGAACGCCAAACCAATAACCGAGGAAGACGTAGCGGCCTGGCAAAAGGCGCGGGCGGCTAACCCGGTCTGGCCCGTGCTGACCCACGATAGCTATTTGATTAATTTAGCCTCACCCAACCCGGAAATCTGGGAAAAATCGGTGGCAGCTTTTATAGACGAGCTGGCCCGTAGCGCGATGCTGGACATCCCCTATCTGGTGACGCACGCCGGAGCGCATATGAGCAGTGGGGAACAGGCCGGAATACAACGGCTGGCTGATACCCTGAACCGGGTGTTTCGGGAGAGTGAAGCCAGTGAAAAAGTGATGATTTTGCTCGAAACCAACGCCGGACAGGATACCGCCATCGGCTATAAGTTTGAGCATTGGGGTGAGGTGCTGGCAAAACTGGACAAGCCGGAGCGCGTGGGCATATGTTTTGATACCTGTCATGTTTTCGCGGCGGGCTACGACCTGACTACCCTTGAAAGCTACTCGCAAACGATGGCCGACTTTGATAAATATATCGGGCTGGATAAACTCAAGGCTTTTCATGCTAATGATAGCAAAAAGGGGCTGGGTTGCCGGGTTGACCGCCACGAGGCAATCGGGCAAGGGGCCATGGGGCTGGAACCCTTCCGCTTTTTAATGAACGACCCGCGCTTTGCCGATATTCCAAAAGTGCTGGAAACTCCCAAAGGGCCGGACGGAGTGGAAGATATTGAGAATCTGGCCCAACTTCGCAATCTAGTAGGAACTGTAATATTATGAAGCCAGAACTTGACCAACAACCCAACCAAAGTACCCCCGAACCAATAAACTCAACCGAGCAAAAAGATAAAAATTCTAACCGTTCTATAGGGAAAAGGGCTGGGGGTGCGCTTTTCTGGAATATCGTCTTCCTGCCTGTGAAAGCCTCGTTGGGGCTGGTGGTCTCGCTGGTTATCATCAAGTTATTCTTGCGGGATGCTTACGCCGCCCTGGCGACGGTTACGGCCCTCTTAGCCTTGCTGGGAATGCTGACTGACCTGGGAATAGAGCGAGCCTTACCACGCTTTGTGGGTGAAATTGAGGTTAAATTAGGACGTTCGGCTCTACGACGCTTTGTTTTTAACGTTACTATCCTGAAACTGGCTATCCTGGCGGTGGTGATTATTTTTTTCACCAGCTTCGCCGATATGGTGGTCAACGATTGGTTCAGGCTAGGGATTCACGGGCGGGTTTATCTGGCTCTGATTTGTACTTTGCTGGTGCTGGGGGCATTTTATGATGTTGCCACGCAGGTGCTTTATAGTTTTTTCAAACAAAAAGTAACCAACTTGCTGGATATTGTGGTTACGGTGATGAACCCTCTGCTCACCCTGATTTTAATTCTGTGGTTCAGGTGGGAGGTCTATGGCGTAATCCTGGCCTTATTATTTACCACTATCGTCAGTGTGATAATTGCTACCTGGCAAGCCTGGCTGGCCTCTAAAGATGCCGTCGAGAAACCCAACCTCAAAAAAACCCAGCCGCTAAAAGTTACAACCGAGAGTGCCGCAGATGCCGGATATAGCCCGCTTGCTGAGAAAAAAACTACTATCTGGTGGCGTTTTACCAGATATTCGGCCCTGATGTACTTTTTCAATATCTCAGCCTTTTTCTATGATGCCAATTTTGCCATTTTGATTTTGCAATATTATCGGGAAGCGGCGGCGGCGGTCATTATTCGGCTGGTTTATAGTTTTATCAAAACCCTGCTCAAAAATCTGCTGGCCCCTTTCAACGGGGTACAAACTCCCCTGTTTTCTTCGATTCATGCCGAGGGTAAGCAAGCGGCTTTGGACACGGCTTACGCCTCTATTTCCAAGCTACAATTGTTTATTTTGATACCAAGCGGCATCGGGGTTATAATTCTGGCCCGCAACCTGCTGGAACTTTTGATGTTGCGCCAGAGTGCTGATGCGGTTCTAACCCCCGACCTGTTGCCCACCGCTACCCTTTCAGTTATTTTGACAGTTATATTCACCTTTGCCGAGGCGATTATTAGCCTGCCAATGGTTATCCTGATGGTCTACGAGAAATATTTTGTGGTCATTATGTCGCGCATATTGCCATTGCTAACCGGGCCACTTTTGATTGGAGTGGCGGTGTTTGGCGGCGGGGCAATCGCAGCGATTGTAGTTATGGGGGCGGGGGCGGTTATCTCGCGGATTATTGCGATGGTGGTGGTGCAACGCACGATGGGCTTAGTTTATCCTATTAAATTCTTCTGGAAAGTAACCAAAGCCACCGCCGCTTTTGGCGTGCCATTACAAATTCTGGTCTGGCTATTGCCCGTAAACTGGCCCGTTACCGCCAGTGTCGCGGTGGCAGGGGTGCTAATATTCTGGTTGGTATTCAAGAAGCTAGGCGGCTTTGACCCCGAAGACAAAAAGCGGTTACAAACGCTCAAATTACCCTTGCGGGGTTTAGTGATAAAATATCTTTAGTTAATAAACCTATTCCAGTCCCGTCCTACAAGCCGGAAACATATAAAGTTGCGTCTTAGCTGGAAAAACAGAAAGAACCGTTATGGATAGTGGCTTAATAACCGCGCTGGTTATTGCAGTTCTGATAATACTTATTTTTTTCAACTCGCTCAGAATTGTGCAGGAATACGAGCGGGGGGTGGTTTTTCGGTTAGGGCGGCTAGTTGGGCCAAAAGGTCCTGGCCCGTTTTTTATTATCCCAATAATTGACCGGGTAGTAAGGGTGGATTTACGTACCTTAACTCTGGAAATTCCCACCCAGGAGACTATAACCCGCGATAACGTTTCAGTGCGAGTGAACGCTGTGCTTTATTTTAAGGTTAACGACCCGGCTAAAGCGGTGGTCAACGTGGTAGATTTTGTGCGAGCCACCCTCCAGATTGCTCAAACCACCCTACGAAGCGTTTTGGGTCAGGCGGATATGGATGAACTTTTGGGGCAACGCGATAAAATTAACGAAAATTTACAACGGATTATTGACCAACAAACCGAGCCCTGGGGGATAAAAGTTTCGACGGTAGAGGTCAAGGATGTCGAGTTGCCCCAGAATATGCAAAGAGCAATGGCGCGACAGGCCGAGGCCGAACGGGAGAAACGCGCCAAAATTATCAATGCTGAGGGAGAGTTACTAGCCAGCCAAAAATTAGCCGAGGCCGCCAAAATCATTGGCTCCGAGAAGCATGCCATCCAGCTACGGTACCTGCAAACTTTGAGTGAAATTTCGATTGAGAAAAACTCAACTATTATCTTCCCCGTCCCAATGGACATTATCAGTATGTTTAGCGATAGATCCAGCCGGGAAAGCCAAGCCGAAGCCAAACCACCCGCTAAAGTGGAAGTTTTAGAAGAACCAACCGAACCAGCGGTAGTTGAGCCCGTAATCGAAAGCCCGCCTGTTTTGCCGACAATAGAAGGACAAACCCGCCCGATTAACCGCAAGCGTCCCACAAAATAAGGATGAAGGATGAGGGATGAAGAAGAATAAAGAAGAGATTTTTGTAGGGGTAGACCTCCGTGTCTACCCTTCCGAGAATTAAATAACCAACAACCAAGAACTAACAACTTTTTACCGACAACCGAAGACCGACAACCGACAACCATTTATGAGCGTAAGCGAAGAATTACGTCCGGCGGGCAAAGCTGACCCCAAAGGCATACAGAATAAGTTTTGGCAGGGGTGGCCCTGGACAGAAATAGGGGTATTGGCTTTTTATGTTGGGCTGGCAATTATCACCACCTGGCCGATGCTTCTGAACTTTACTACCAGCGTGCCGGATGGGTCTATCGAAGACCGCTATCAGAACTTATGGAATTTTTGGTGGATAGACCGAGCCGTTTCCCATTTCCAAAACCCCTTCCAAACCGACATGCTTTTTTATCCCTGGTTTTCGGGTGGGGCGACCACCACTTTGCCACTTCACCTGCATACACTCCAACTTTTTAACGGTCTGGCAATGCTGCCCCTGACTAAATTATTTGGGGTAGCCGCCGCCTATAATGGCCTGATAATTTACTCGTTCAGCCTTAGCGGGCTAGGGGCATTTTTGCTGGGGCGGCACATCACCCGAAACTTGTGGGCAGGAATATTGGCCGGGGTACTTTATGGCTTTTCCAGTTTGCATTTTGGGCATGTAGTGGTAAGTATTACTAATATTATGTCAATCCAATGGTTGCCTTTTTATGCCCTGATGTTACTATTATGGCATGAGCAGCGCAAACTAAAATGGGCAGGTGGGGCGGCGGTTTTTCTAGCTATTTCAGCCTACACCGATTTTTACAATACTTTCTACATCGTGCTTTATACCGCCTTTTTTTATCTGGTTACAAGTTTCCCGCGAAGTTGGCTAAAACAACTGCTTGGCCCGGCAATCGCGCTGGCAGGTGGTTTGCTCCTCAGTGCCTTTATTGTAATTCCAGCAGCCCTTGAATTGAATGGAAAGTTTTATTTCGCCCAACTTGATCCAGGGCGCGACTTGCGGGCTTCGTACAACCTGATGGATATTTTTGGTCTAGCGAAGCTGGAAAGCTTTTTAGTCTGGTTGGTGGTGTTGGGCGGTGGCCTGTTGTTGATAATTTCTCGCGAGTGGCGCAAAACAATTTTAGCGTGGTATCTATTATTTATTGGCTGTATTATTCTTTCGTTAGGGCCACGTCTACAAATCAGCCGAACGAATGGTCAAGTTAATCCTACCGATATTCCCCTGCCATACGCCCTCATAAAACTAATTCCCGGAGCCAGCGTCAGCCGTGCCCCTAACCGTTTTGACATACCTGAGCAACTGGCCTTTGCCATACTTGGGGCGATAATCGTTACGTTTTTGGGGCAACAATTAGCTAAACTCCCTCGGCTAAACTCCCGAAAGGTTTATCTGAATGGAATACTCGGAGGGGGATTAGCCTTGCTGTATGTTTTGGCGGTTAATCCCGTTCCCCTGGATATGGCGCGGGTGCAGCCGAGTAATTTTGTCAACAAGTTGCCCAAGATTGGGAGTTACACCGTGCTTGAGTTGCCCATTACCCGCCACTATAACTTTGACCATGAACGGATGCTGAACCAGATTTTTTATCAACAGCCAATAATGGGTGGCTATTTGGCTCGACCCGTTTATGACCCCTATCGCGATATTAATTCACCTTTCCTCTATCTTGCCGACCAGCGTTATTTCCCCGAAGGAGCATTTGGCGACCCAGCTAAGGATATTTATTCGGCTAATAATGGCTACGCTTTGCTTGACCAGATGTTGAAGCTTTATAACTTCCAGTATGTGGCAATTTACAAGGATGATTACCGTTTCGAGCGTGAAAGAGTAGCGATTCGCAATCTATTAAACAAAGAGCTAGGCCAGGATGCTTTGATATACGAGGATGAGCACAATTTATTATATAAAACGCCGAGTAGTTTAACCCAGTCTCCCGGAGTCTTTCTAGGTGATGGTTGGTATGGCGTAGAGCAAAATGACGATGGGAGCTATCGTTGGATTAACCAGCAAGCCGATATTTACCTGACGGTATCCCAGGCGGGTCAGGTTAAAATATCACTTTCGGCACAGGCTTTTGGCGGAGACCGTCAAATAAGAATCAGTAGCGGCGGCAAGCTTTTGTTTGAGGGTCTGGTAACTCCCGCGCCCGCCCCAATTGAGTTCAGCCTGGATGCGACCCCTGGCACGCAAGCAATTCGGCTCGAAAGTTTATCCCCGGCCCAAACTGGCAAAGAAACCGGGCTGGCTAATGATATCCGCCCTCTGGCCTTCTTAATACGCAATTTAGTAATTGGGGTCGGGGGTTAGGTCAGTGGAGCTAAAATTATTCACCACAGAGACACAGAGAACACAAAGAAATCAGATTTTTTAGTATGAGGTTCACCCCTTTTGTCATTCTGAACGAAGTGAAGAATCTTACTAAGTATAAGAAGATTCTTCGGCTTCGGCTCAGAATGACAAGTCCTGTGACAGGTTATATATAATACTTAGTTATTTATGGAAGGGTTTTACACTTTATGGGTGAACTAAATGAATAATATTCAATTACAAATAGGTGTACATCCTTGGTTTATTGAAGGTAGTATCGGGGAGTTCAAAGTTGGAAATCTAAAATACTTCTCGCTAGAAATTAAACCTAAAGTAGTAACAACTGTATCAACTATTGCCAAAACAATTCATTTGCTAAATCAAAACCGATATAACGTAATTGGGGAATTAACCTACCTTGATCCTGGTTATATCGTGCTAGATTTTGGTTTGAGTGTTTTAGGCTATAGACCGCCTTTCGTTAATGTACAATTAGGAAATTTTATTCAAGCAGATATTTATCTAAATGTAAATACCAGAACAGATGTACTCAAAAAGAATGGGTTACCTGTTGAGGAGTACAAGTGGAATATCAATCGAATTTTTAAGAGAATAGCCTCCCAAAAAAGTATTGAAATTATAAAAGGCATGAGGAGGGTATTCTATGATTGGGAAAATGCGCAGTTGAAAGAGATTGAAGAAACAAATGCAATAGTTGATTTGCGAAACAGAGATTATGGGGTAGACTACATTTTACATTGTACTCTAACAAATATTGAATCTGAATAAATGAGGAATTCGCTGACGGCTGATAGCTTTTGAGGGTTTGACGCTAGTGATAGATAAAGGTACAATTGGGCGAAAATCGGGAATTTGTGTAGACCAGCCCTGAACTGTAGTAAATATGAGTGTTAAAACTGAACCACCCAAAATAACCAACCCGCTACGCCGCCAGAAAATTCGCCCCCAAACGGCGGCCTGGGTTATAATAATCACTGCCTTCGCGATATTCTGCGCCATTGTCTATTCCGCCATTAACTTTGTCAGCGATTATTTAAGCCACTCTACCCAAAATATGTCGGCTAGTTTAGAGGTAAAACGCGGCCCGGTTTATATTGCGCGGGCGGGACAGAATATAACAGTAGTGGCGGCAACCAAAGATAAACTTGAAATTGGCGACATTATCAGCACCGACGAACAAAGTATCGCCCGCCTGGACTTGTTTGATGGGACGCGCCTGGACATTAACCCCTACACTAGGGTGCAATTAAATGACTCCAAAATCGTCACCACCAATTTTGTGCGAAAAGAAAAACGCTTGCAGGTAGATATTAGCCCCGTCCCTACCGAAGATGGTCGCCCGGTAGTGGGGCAGGTGACAATCTGGCCTACCGACCCCTATAGCAACGACTTTAGTGGTCGCCCGGTTATTGCTACCACTGACGATGGAGCGCGGCTGGTCTTCGATATGAGCGGGCGGAGCAGCTTTGTAGTTGAGGTTCAGCGTACTTCCGACAACTCTAGCCGCACCTTTGTTACCTCACCCGGCACTAATCAAACCAAATTAAATATCGAACAAGTAGCGGCTTCCGATAAAAAGCAGGTGCTAAATCCTGGTCAACGGGTGGTGGTGGACAACGGGCAACCGCCCAGCGAAATTACCAGCTTGCAGGATGAACTTATTCGCAATAATCGGGCTTTTATTAACGGTCTGGATGCCTGGATTGTGCAAAGAATTGAGGCAGGTGACCTTGATAATGTGGAATGCCGTCTGTTTACTGATGGCGAGCGGATTGATGACGGCACAATTTCGCGGGTGCATACCTATCGTTACGAGGATGCCAAAGATGCCCACGAATGTAGCTTGCGCCAGGATTTAAACATAGATATAAGCCGCTACCAAGGTCTGGTTTTAGGATTAAAACTCAAGGTAATTTACCAGAGCTTGACCGGGGGCGGGGTTGAGGGGAGCGAATTCCCTATCTTTATCAAAATTGGTTTCGTGGATAATAAGGGTACGCCTTTTGAATATTTCAAGGGTTTTTATTATGCCGCTCCCGACCCAACACAAGGTACTGTTGCCCGTTCTAGGGATAGTATTCAGGTTAAACAGAACGAATGGAAAGAGTTTATTAGCGAGGATTTGTTGCAACTTCGCCCCAAACCCGCCAAAATTGTTTATGTTACAGTTGGCTCGTCCGGCCACGAATTTGAGGCGGTCTTCACCGATTTGTCGGTAAAGGGGCGAGGCTAGGGAAGGATGAAAAGGGGGTTGTCGGTTGTCGGTTGTCGGATAAATCTAAAACCAGGAACAATTCGTAGAGGTAGACCTCTTTGTCTACCCTGTGGGCTATGTTTTCGACTTTTGACTTGCGACCTTCAACCCTTGACTTTCTTCCGACAACTGACGACTGACGACTGACAACCATTCAACGGAGGAATACATTAGTGAGCAATATTAGTGTTATTGGCACGGGCTATGTAGGACTGGTTACTGGGACATGTTTTGCCGATTTGGGAAATAACGTGGTCTGCCTGGATATTGTGGCAGAAAAAATCGAAGGGTTGAAACGGGGCGAGTTACCGATATACGAGCCTGGACTGGAAGAAATGGTCAAGCGCAACATTGAGGCTGGGCGTTTGACCTTCACCACCAATTATGATAAAGCTGTGCCAGAGTCCGATTTTATTTTTATTGCGGTGGGCACTCCCCAGGGCGATGATGGCGGGGCAGACCTGAAATATGTAGAGTCAGCGGCGCGCTCGATTGCTCAATCTTTAACTGGTGACAGCATTATTATCAACAAAAGCACCGTGCCGATTGGGACGGGCGACTGGGTGGCGGGGATTATCGAGGAAGAATTGAGCCGAAGCGGGAATCCAAAGGGCGCGACTTTTGCGGTGGTCAGCAATCCCGAATTCTTGCGGGAAGGGCAAGCGTTGGGTGATTTCCTGCATCCTGACCGGGTAGTGTTGGGCAGCACTGAGCGGGGTTCCGCCGAGACCGTATCCGAGCTGTATTCCGCCCTCAAAGCTCCGATGATTCTGACCGACTTACGCACCGCCGAGATGATAAAATATGCCTCAAACGCTATCCTGGCGACCCGCATTAGTTTTATTAACGAAATCTCCCAGATTTGTGACGCGCTGGGGGCGGATGTTAAAGTGGTGGCGGAAGGGATGGGCTACGATAAACGCATTGGCCCGCAGTTTTTACAGGCGGGTATCGGTTATGGTGGGAGTTGTTTCCCCAAAGATGTAAAAGCTCTGGCGCATATGGCGGAAAAGAGCAACTGTCACCCCCAATTGTTGCTGGCGGTGATGGATATTAATCAGGACTCGCGGCGGGTTTTTGTGCAAAAGGTTGAGCGCACCCTCGGCTCGGTAACAAACCGTCGGATTGGAGTGTGGGGGTTAGCCTTCAAACCCAATACCGACGACATGCGCGAAGCCCCGGCGATTGATATAATTGCGGCGTTGGTTCGGAAGGGAGCCGAAATACGAGCCTATGACCCGGTGGCAACCAAACAGGCCCAATATTATCTACCGGGGGCGGTGGAGTTTTGCTCTGACCCGTATAGTGTAGCCAAAGACGCGGATGCCATCTTGCTCTTGACCGAGTGGAACGAATTTAAACAGGTGGATTTTGAGCGGGTTAAGAACATGATGCACCAACCCTATCTGTTCGATGGGCGCAATCTATATGACCCAGAAGAAATGGCTAAATTGGGCTTTACCTATCGCTCGATAGGTCGCCCGTCGTAAAGGTTGTCGGTTGTCAGTCGTCGGTTGTCGGAAAAATATTAACAGGGACGAACAAGATAGTTAAAAGTCCTGAGTGCCGAGTTGAAAGGGTCAGAATAAAGAAGTAGGGGCGTGGTCTCCGCGCCCTGTTCAGGAACTTTGAATCTACCTAACACCTAGTGCCAAAAAGCTGACGGCTGATAGCTGACCGCTTTCCGACGACTGACAACCGACAACCGACAACCGACAACTAGATGTTACTGGAGATTTATGCTAGAGTGTGGGGTTGATTTAATAGAAATAGCCCGGATTGAAAGAGTGGCGGCCCGGTTGGGGCAACGCTTTCTAAAGCGGGTTTATACTGAGCGCGAGCTGGATTATTGCCGGGGACGTGGCCCGCAACTTGCCGCCCGATTCGCCGCCAAAGAAGCTGCCGCCAAAATTTTGGGTACAGGACTCTGGCGAGAAGGGGTTAGCTGGCAGCAAATCGAGGTAGTGAATGATGCCAGCGGCAAGCCCCGCCTTAACCTGAGTGGTGAGGCAGCCTTGCGTGCCACCCAACTTGGTTTGCGAGAATGGAGCGTTAGTCTATCCCATTCGCGGGGCGACGCAATTGCTTTTATCGTAGCAACTAGCTAGGAAGTAACGCGTGCTGAGTAACGAGTAACAAGAAAAAGGACTGAGGAGAAAGGTGTAGGGGCGTGGTCTCCGCGCCCTTATCAAGAATTTTGAATTTCCCTAATACCTAAAGCCTAAAGGCTAACAGCTTCCTACAAAGGGAACCAGAATGAAACTTGTAACCGCCGCCGAAATGAAAAAGATTGAGCAAAAAGCCGAGGAGCTAGAGGTTACTACCTCTGAGCTAATGCTCAACGCGGGCTATAGCGTTTTTACGGCCCTTACTCGCCTGAACCAGTTCAATCCAGACCTGGAGGGCAACGACCTGGAGGACGGGCTGGTGGTGGTGCTGGCAGGGGCGGGCAATAATGGTGGCGATGCTATGGTGATTGCCAACTTGCTCAAACAGGAGTTTAGCGAGGCCGAGATAAAAATTTACTTTCATAAACGCCCACGCCCCGAAGATGGTTTTAGCGACAAACTGACCTACACTGAGGCGGAGGAGCAGGAAGGTCAGGATTTGAGCGACGAGGTGGCTTTCGACGCTTTTTTTATGGATTTGCAAGAGGCGGTGCTGGTAATAGATGGGCTGTTGGGGTCGGGGCTTTCGCGCAAGGTTACAGGCGAACTGGCTGAAATTATTAAAACCGTCAATGAAGCCCGTGAAGCCCGCCGCTTTGACCCCACTCCACTTTTTGTGACAGCGATTGATGTACCAAGCGGTTTAAACTCCGACAGTGGTGAAGTGATGGGCAGGGCAATTCAGGCTGACCTGACCGTTACACTGGGTTTGCCCAAACGCGGCTTGTACAATTATAAAGCGGTTGAATATAGCGGGGCGATTTCGCTGGGGGATATTGGCCTCCCCGAAGAATTGCTGGAAGAGCTTGAGGAGCAAGTTGAAAAGGAGTTCGCTCCGGCTCTGATAACTGCCACTGATGTACGACGGTGGTTGCCACCCCGCCCTCTTACCGCCCACAAAGGCACTTTCGGAAAGTTGATGGTGGTGAGCGGCTCGGAAGAATATCTGGGTGCGCCCTATCTCTGCACGGTGGCAGCGATGCGGGCGGGGGCGGGGCTAGTTACGCTGGCTTCTTCCCGAAATGTCATAGAGGTGATGGCTTCTCGCAGCAGCGAAAACACTTACTTTGAGCTAAAACTGCCCGTCAGGGAGGAAGAATCAGTGTTGCCGATTTTTGAGCAACGGCTGGGAAATTATCAGGGCCTTTTGTTGGGGCCGGGGTTGGGAGAATTTGGCTGGAAGCAGGGGTTCGTGCTAAGTCTGGATAACACCCAATTACTAAAAGTAGTGATAGATGCCGATGGGCTGAACTTTTTAGCGCGTACGCCTGATTGGTGGGAAGATTTGGTAGCCCCTGGTAATATTCTCACGCCCCACCCGGCAGAGTTAGCCCGTCTGATGGAAAGTGATGTTCCAACCATCGAGGCTGACCGTATTAAAAGTGCCAGGGAAGCCGCCAAGAAGTTCAAACAGGTAGTAATTCTTAAAGGGGCTTACACCGTCGTAGCTGCGCCGGATGGCAGGATACGGATTAACCCGGCAGGCAACCCAGCTCTGGCAACTGCCGGAAGCGGGGATGTGTTAGGTGGGATATGTGCCGGACTTGCCACCCAGGCCGCCCGTCTACCAAATTACGACGCTTTTAAAATTGCTTGCTGTGCAGTTTATTTGCACGCGATGGCCGGGGAATTGGCCCGCCGTGAGTTTGGTGATGCGGGGGTGCTGGCGGGGGATTTGTTGCCGCTTATCCCAAAGGCGATTTCAGCCCTGAAAGACGGCGACAGCCTGGAATAAGATATATTATTTTCTAAGGGGAAATTATGGACAGCCAAATTTTAGTTAAAGATATTATGACCCGGCAGGTGGTTTCAGTCACTACTGATACGCCCGTGCGGGATATTGCCAGGTTGTTAAATGATTACAAAATTAGTGGCGTACCAGTGGTGGATAACGATAAGGTTATCGGGATTGTGACCGAGGAAGATTTAATCATGCGGGATGCGATTATTGACGCACCCCATTTTTTGAGCCTGTTTGACTCGGTGTTTTACTTCGGCAACAAAAAAGAGTTTGAAAAAGAACTAACTCACGTGCTTGCCACCAAAGCCAGCGAATTGATGACTAATCGAGTGCTAACTATCGCCGAGGATGCCAGTGTGGCGGAATTAGCAACCTTAATGATGAAAAAAGAGGTTAACCCCGTCCCGGTGATAGGGGCGGATGGCAAGTTAGCCGGGATTGTCAGTCGGGCCGATATTATCCGCCTGATGGTGCGTACCGACGAGGCCGAAGATAAAATCGAAGCCGCGCAAGAGGGCCAGGAATGACGCTTGGTACACTTTTACAGGGGCGAGAAACGGGGTTAACAGCACGGGTCTGGGCTGAGGTAGATTTAGGGGCAATTCAGCATAATATTCAGGCTTTGCGGCGGCATTTTGGCTACAAAACCGAAATTATGGCGGTGATAAAGGCCAATGCTTACGGGCTAGGAGCGGTGGAAGTGGCTCGCACTGCTCTAAAAGCCGGAGCAATCAGTCTGGCGGTGGCCTGTTGCGAAGAAGGTCTGCAATTGCGGGATGCTGGCCTAAATGACTGTAAGATATTGGTGCTTGGGCCTATACCCGTTGGCCTTATTCCCGCCGCTCTTTCCGCCAAACTCACCCTGACCGTCGTTGATACCCAAACCCTTTCTTTACTCTCCCGCGAAGCCCAGCAACAAAACATCATCGCTAAAATCCAGTTAAAGCTGGAAACCGGGCTACATCGGGGTGGCCTCGATAGCGCAGCCGCTCTGGAACTGGCCCGTTTAGCCAAAAATCTTCCTAATCTAAAATTAGATGGCCTTTATACCCACTTTGCCACCGGGGACGAGCCAGACCCTGATTTTGTGCTGGAACAGCAGCAACGTTATTATCAAACCCGCGATTTGTTGGCGGCAAACGGCTTTAACTTCCCCGAAGAACATCTGGCTAATAGTGCTTCCAGTATCCGGCTTGGCAAGGTACGAGGCCGACTAGTGCGGGTAGGAATTGCCCTGTTGGGTTATCATCCTTCCGAGACGGTGGCGGAACATGCCGAGGCTAACAATTTGGAATTAAAACCCGCCCTGACCCTCAAAAGTACCATAGTGCGTTTGCATTGGATTGAGGCGGGCGAGAGCGTGGGCTATGGGCGTACTTTTGTGGCGCAACGTCCTACCCGCGTGGCTCTTGTGCCGATTGGCTATGCCGATGGCTATCGGCGGGAGTTATCCAACCGGGCCGAGGTGCTGGTCAACGGCCAACGGGCAAAAGTCATTGGGCGGGTTTCGATGGATCAGATTACCCTTGACGTGACCGCTATCCCCGACCTCACAGTAGGCGATGAGGTGGTACTAATCGGGCAGCAAGGCCAGCACGAAGTCTCTCTTGAAGAAATTGCCGATTTGTGTGACACGATTGGCTACGAAATCCTGACCGGGCTGGGCAACAGGGTCAAGCGGGTGTATGTTAAAGGATAAATCCTAAGTAAATTTACTAACAAGATTACTGGACTGATTCCGTTAGCTTTTTACAAAGCTCAATAGCTTTATACCACTGACTAAAATAATCCTGCTCTAAAACTTTAAACCAAGCGGAATAGCCATCGAATTTCCGTTGATCAAGTTGACCTTGCATTACATAAACCAAACCGTCTTTTTTAGCAATGACTATTTCCCAGCCTTGTTCAAGATCAGAAAATGGAAAATCAAAATCGCCAATTGGTATTTCAAAGTTTTTCATGCTTAAAGTGTTTTCAGCATAATCCCACCAGGGAAAGCTAGCAATAAAACCATGTGAAGGGCTAAAAAAGGAAACATGGTAACCAAAAGGGGCTTGACCAGAATTAAGAAAACATGTCAGCCGAATTTCAAAATCAGAGATAAATGGAAATTCAGCTAAAGGTAAAAGCTCCATGTCAGGGGGGTTCGCCGCGCGATAACTGGAAAGTAAAAGGGGGGTTTCATTTACCCATGTAGGAGGTAGATCTTTATTGGTATAAGAAAGTCCGCCTAAAACTTTATAGATATAATTTTTTTGATCAAACATTTTAATATGTTTCCTTGTAAGAGAGTATTGAATATTTTGATTTTATCAGCATAACAGGCTCTGACTAGATTTGTTCAGAGAGTCCTAGATTATTGCTAGGATACCTTCTCTATTCTTCATCACCTCACCAATTTGTTTATAAGGTTTTATTATGTCAAGCCAAAAGGTAGCGGCGGGCGCGTTTTTGACCCACTGCCCGCAACGCCCCCCTCCCCACCAATATATCAAGGTCGCGCATGCCCGTGCTTTCGGATACATTGGTAAGGGCGCGGTATTCGCGATTGCTGATACTGCCTTTTTCGTGGACGTAGCGCATTGCTACTTTGAGGCGTTCACCCTGGTCGGCGTAGATAGCGGGATTTTCCAGCCCTGCTATAACTTCCATTGGCTCTACTTTTTTAACTGCGGGATATGTCGTATCAAATTGAGGATTGGGTTTGCCTTTCGCTTCGGAATGGTAGAATGTCACTACAAACTCACTGACCTCTCGGAATTCAGGTTCGGGCTTGCCCGCTTCGCGCATTTCATGAATCATCAAGCGCACCCCACTGCCGATTGTTTCGACATAGCCCGGAATATCTCGTAATAGCCCTGCCATCACCGGGTTTCGCAAGCGTGAAGGAGCTTGCCCACTTGAGAGCAATTCGAGATTAACTCCCGGCAGCAACAAACCGGGGCTATGGACTTCCAGGCGGTCTGGATAATAAAACAGGCGTACCGACTCCCCAATCCGGCTATAGTCGCGGTGAATAATGGCGTTAATCACGGCCTCCCGCAAAGTACCGGGTGGGTAATCCGGCACATCCACCCGCCGAAACCCATCGAAACGGGCGGGAGTGGGTACATAACGCCGTAGCCAGTCTTCTACCGCCTGTATTAGGTTAGGTAGCGTGCCACGCATAATTTTGCGGTCAGTATAGGGCTTAACCCCTAGCTCGTCACTATACAGTACACAGGTTACGCTACTCTGCAAAATAAAATCTTGGGGGTTATAGCCAAAGAACAGCAACCCAGCATTAGTGGGCAGGTAACTATCCCCCTGCTTTATGGCACACTTGAGACCAACCAGCACATCTTCCCGATTGCGAAAACGGGGGGAAGGGCGCGCCCCTGCTTCGGTGCGGCGGGCCATAAAAGCCTCAATTTGTTGGGGGTCTAAATCCTCCAGAGTCGTCCCCTCCGCCGGGGAAAGTTCCCAGCGCAATGTACCCCGATTAAAAAGTTGCTCGCTAATTTCGTCCAGAGAGTGGGGAACAGTGTGAGTGCCACGCCGTATCCAGAAAACGCCCCCCGCCTGATAAATCGGGCCAGAACTTCGGGGAACACCTGCCACCAATATATTTTTACCATCAAGCCTGAAAAGTTGCGGTTCGGGCGGATCTAGCGGCATCAGAGGTTGGCAGAGTCGAGCCGCTCGCAAAATCGTGTCGGTAGCCTCTCCCACATCTTTCAGGCCGCGCAACTCCAGCGTGCCGTCTTCTACCCCAAAGATTAACCAGCCACCCCGCGCATTTGCCAGTCCACACATTCGCTCAGCCAATTCTGCCGGACGGGGTGGGGCTAATTTTAACTCAACGGTCTGGCTCTCGCCCTGACTGATTAATTGGCGTAGCTGGACTTCATCCTGAATTGCAGCCATAAATTTCCTCTTGAAGGTTATAGTGGTTATGACGGTTATGATGGTTATGAGGGATATTATAACAGGGATTAAAATAGGCGGTCTAGTTAACCGCCCCTGAATTCTGAGATTAAGTTGTAGGAATTGGTCTGAATAGTTACCCTATTAAGTTGCTTTGCGTTTATATGTCCGCATTGCGAATAGATACCCAATGATAAGAATACCCAAACACCATGCGAGCGCAACCCAAATCTCATTGCCGACAGGCTGCTCCGCGAGTAGGGAGCGCATCGCTGTGACGATGGATGTAACTGGCTGGTTTTCGGCAAAAGCACGGACGACTGACGGCATCGATTGGGTGGGCACGAACGCCGAACTGATAAATGGAAGGAAAACAAGCGGGTAGGAAAAAGCACCTACCCCGTCCACGGATTTTGCGGACAGTCCGGCAATCACTGCAATCCAGGTCAAGGCCAGCGTAAACAGCGCGAGTATACCAGCCACGGCCAGCCATGACAATACTCCTGCCGACGAGCGGAAGCCCATAATGAGTGCTACAACAATGATGACGACAACCGAAATCGCATTGGATACCAGTGAGGTCAGCACATGCCCCCACAGCGGGGCCGAACGCGCAATCGGCATGGAGTGGAACCGTTCAAAGATGCCTCTTTGCATATCCATAAACAGACGGTAAGCAGTATAGGTGATGCCGCTTGCAATCGCAATCAGCAATATACCGGGCAGCAGGTAATTCACATAGTTATCCGTGCCGGTTTGAATCGCACCGCCGAGCACATAAACGAACAGCAGCATCATTGCGATTGGCATAATGGTAACCGTAATGATGGTGTCCATGCTGCGAAGAATATGGCGCATGGAACGTCCAAGCATAACGCCTATATCGCTGAAAAAGTGTTTCTTGATCGTTTCCATTTACTTCTCCTCCTTTTTACCGATAATTGTGAGGAATATATCTTCCAATGTCGGTTGTTTTTCAACATACTCTACCTTTGCGGGCGGGAACAGCTTTTTCAGTTCCGCGAGTGTGCCGTTCGCGATAATTTTCCCTTCATGCAGAATGGCAATTCTGTCAGCGAGCTGTTCAGCTTCCTCCAAATACTGTGTTGTCAGAAAGGCCGTCGTGCCATTATTAGCAAGCTCTTTAACAGTCTTCCAAACCTCGATGCGTGCTTCGGGGTCAAGCCCGGTGGTCGGCTCGTCAAGAAAAATGAGCGGCGGTTTCCCTACCAGGCTCATAGCGATGTCGAGTCTGCGGCCCATACCACCCGAATAGGTCGAAACTCTGCGGTCGGCGGCATCGGTCAGGCCGAAGCGGTTCAGTAAATCATCCGCGACCTGACGCGGATTTTTGAGGTGCCGCAGCTTGGCGATCATGATCAAATTTTCTCGCCCGGTCAAGATCTCGTCTACAGCGGCGAATTGCCCGGTCAGGCTGATCGACTGCCGCACGCTGTCGGGCTTTGACGCAACGTCGAATCCGTTGACGGCGGCGGTTCCCCCATCCTGTTTAAGTAGCGTGGTGAGAATTTTGACAATCGTGGTCTTGCCAGCACCATTGGAGCCGAGCAGGGCGAAGATACTGCCTTTTTCCACCTCAAAATCCACGCCTTTCAAAACATGAAGCTGTTTGTAAGATTTTTGGAGCCCTTTCACCTGGATTGCCTGGTTTTGCATATTCATCACTCCTTATATAACAGTAACATTTGATACATCGGCTCCCAAACCTTTAAGCGCGGCATAGGTCAATTTATCCATCGTTGCGCCGTCAAACTTAATGGTCTTGATGGCACGGTAATATTTCTTAGACCAGCTATGCCAGGTCCAAGCCGAAAGGAAAGATACATTTTTGAGTGTCGCGCCCTTTAACGAAACTTCGTTCAGTGCCGCCATTTCTATTTTGACACCGATAAAGGTCTGTCCATCAAGACACAGCCCTCGCAGGTCGCATTGATTGAAGTCCACGCCGATAAAGGTACAATTTTCAAAGGTTGTTTTTCTAAGGTCAGTCTGGTTAAACTTGACGTCGGTCAGTTTTACACCTATGAATTTTGCTCCATCCAGTCCCGACGTGCTGAAGTTCGTGCGTACAAGGATGGATTTAGTGAAACTCGCGTCCCTAAGATCTATGGCAGTCAGGTTGCAGTCTGTCAGATTTGTGCCGTCGAAATTGGCTTCACGCACATCGCTGGCCTTAAATGAGCTGCCGGTCAGGTCCGCGCCCGCAAAGTTGGAGCCGCGTAATGCGCTCGCTTCAAATTTACCTTTATGGGCGATTACGCCTGCGAAGTCGCTCTCTGGCAGATTGCTCGCACTAAAGTTTGTCACTACCTGCCGCTCCAGCGAGCGGGAGAGGTTAGCAACCTCCATTACTGTTTGCCCAATGTCGCCGATGCTGTCAACGGTCATCTCAAAAGCCGTTTCATCGTCCTTGCCCTCGGCTTTGAGTTCACGGAATCGCTCCTCTAAATCGGAGAGCAGATCGGCCTTTAGTTCGGTGACGCTTTTCACCCCATCGTAGGGTGCAAAAACTCCATTCAAATAGTTTGTTAATTTCTCATTCATAACATCAATATCCTTACAATAATTTATCGAGTACGCACTTTGCATACTCCCAATTGCCTTTGTTGCTGGCGTAAGTGGCCTTACCTTTTTTGGTAATCCTAAAATACTTACGCCGTCCGCCCTGAGATTCATCGCCCCAATACCACTCGATATCACCGTCTACCTCAAGCCGCCGGACGCTGGAATACATCGTGGCTTCCTTCAATTCATACTCGCCGCCCGAGTGCTCAGCAATTAGCTTGACGATTTCGTAGCCGTAGCGGTCAGCTTCGGATAATAGCCGCAATACCATCGTATCTGTATGTCCTCTTAGTAAATCCGAGGAGATTTTATTATCAAACATTGTGTCACCTCTCTAAATACAATATACATCATATTACCATGTCTGTCAAGGTATTATTATTGCCGATATACTATTATTGGTTTATAAGGTAGGGCACACATTGGCGAATTTTTGAGCACATTGGGCTAAGAGCATCCCTAAACTTATTATGGGTAGTTGTAAAAGGTCATTTTCGGGGGGTTTTTGCGTATTATTGGTAGTTTAGGAGGGTAATAAGTGCTTATAATAGTAATTAATAGTAATTCAATTTGAGGTTTATGACGGTTAAGACGGTTATGGGGAATATTATAGCAGGACTTTGAATTGAAGAGTTGTAAACCAGCTAATTAAGTGAGGATTGAAAGAGGTTGAGATTGGCGGGGCGGATTGTTATGCCACCCCAACTTAAAGGTAGATCTGATTTGTCAGGAAGAAAGAGTCTTGGTCAAAGTAAGGGAGACCTGTTCCAAATTAGTAGCGGTAGAAGATACCAGTCCACTGGCGGCGGCATTCTGGCGGGCCAAAATACTTAACCCGTTGAGAGCGTCCAAAACCTGCTCACTGGCACTTTGTTGATGACTGGTGGCCGTTTTGATTATTTCAGTCAGGGTTCTGGCCTCAAAAGCCGCTCGACTGATTGAATTGGCCTGAAGTAAAGACTCTTCAGATACTTGCCGCATTTGTGAAATAGCCTTACCAGCCTTCTCAGCTACCTCGCGCATTTCCTGGGCTTTTCGGAAGCCATTTTCAGCCACTTCCATAGCCTGGTTGGTTACACCCTCTATTTCTTTAACAATTCCAGAGACCTCGCGGCCCGCTTCGCCAGAACGTTGCGCTAAACTTTTAACTTCACGAGCTACCACGCTAAAACGTTCGCCCTGCTCGCCCGCCCCGGCAGCTTCAATCGCGGCGTTCAAGGAAAGAAGATGGGTTTCCTTCGCAATATTCTCTAACAGTTCCAAAATTCGACGGGTATTGGCACTTTTAGCGTTTAGTTCGTTCATGGTAGATAGAAGGGATTGGTATAGTTCGGCTACCTCATTACTGACCGATTCAGTATCAGCTACGGCTATCAAACCCTGCTCACTTTGGGTAACTGAAAGTTTAGCAGTTTCCTCAATCTTCTGACTTTCAATCACAACCAGATTGTTTTCCTGGCTGACCTGTTGGGCTAGGTCATTTATGTTGGTAGCGGTAGCTGAAAGCTCATTAAGTGAAACATTGACCTGGGCAACAGTAGCGGCCTGTTGTTGGCTACTGGTGGCTTGTTGGGCAGCAGTGCTGCGGAGCTCGACCGCCAGGTGAGTTACACCTTCAGCTACATTTTCGCTATCATGCTGACGAGCTTCGATTTCGGATAAAGCCTGGATTAAACGCTTATCACGTTCCTCCAGGGTTCGGGTCTGGCTCCGTAAAGGTATTAGTAACAAGGCTACAATAATGGGCATAAGAACAATAGCAACAAAAAATCCGTAGAGGGTTTCCGATTGGGCTGGGAGCCTATTAAAAGGAACGTAAATTTTTAAGATATTCTCGCAAAGATACAAGCCAGTCATAAACAGAGCGCACAAGGCAGTAATAGCAATAGCTTCCCAGAATTCCATTAAAACAATCGCCAGAGCGATAGGGAGCATTAAACCCACGACCACAGGCATAACAGTATTAGTACCGACTAATATTACGCTGGCTACCATTAACGCCAAAGCTATCAATACCAATAACCAACTGGCCTGACGATAGAGGCCTTTACCAGCTAAGTTATAACTGGCATAACACAAAGCGACAAAAGGAATTCCCATTACTATGCCAACAGGTTGAAAGGGGGCAGCAGTGAAGACTGTAATCAGTACAGTAGTTATCCAAATAGTCACTTGCATGCCGATAGCGATTAAAGTCAGGGTGCGAAGAAGTTTGGTTTTCCTGGTTTTCTCGGTGTTAGCTACTGTAATCAAGTTTATAGAGTTAAATGTAAATCCAACGAGTGCCACTAGTACCTAGACTAGAATTGAAAGAGTATCAAAAGTTGGATAAAGCCGATGCAATTTAGCGCGAGCCATTACATTCGTAAACTGCCACTTGATTCTGGCTTCCTTACGGTTGCGTTCAGTTTCGAG
>Ga0209512_1000845_pt1 | contig 43507 bp, 38 predicted proteins | sample frozenSSSSmetaG_FD_184142 | JGI IMG/M metagenome (GOLD analysis project Ga0209512, IMG submission 184142) | Glacier valley bacterial and archeal communities from Borup Fiord, Nunavut, Canada, to study Microbial Dark Matter (Phase II) -... | ecosystem: Environmental > Aquatic > Freshwater > Ice >...
CCCGCACCCGCACGCTCCCCATTCTCGCCCTCCTCCGCGGGCACATCGCGCACGATCTCCCGGCCCCGGGTCTTCTCGCCGCGCTCCTGCGCCTCGATGGCTTCGATCTGCTCCCAGCGGGACCTCGACATGTCCTCCACTTCGAGGACCTGGAGGAGCACCGGCTGCGCAAGGGTGCGCGCCTTGACGCCGGGATCGGAGGTGTTGGGCGGGAGGGAGAGCGCGGACGGGTCGAAGAGGCCGGGCGTGGTGAGGTCGAGGGAGAGGAGACGCAGTTTGGCCGTTGCGAGGAGGGCTTGGGCTGGGGGCGTGACGCGCGAGGAGGGGAGGAGGGTCGTGAGCCAGTGGGGGGAGGGTTTGGGGAAGCCGGCGAGGAGGAGCCCGTCGGCTACGGCTTGGAGGTTGGACATTGGAGGTGCGGTTTAGCTGTGTTTAGGCTCGAAGAAAAATGCCCTCATAGTAATGAAGAGGGTGTCATCTGTAACTTGATTCCATAAATCCAGAAGTTAAGGATGGAAAGACTTATAGTTTTCTTAGAGGAGGAAGGTGAAGTAAGTCAACCTACGAAATGATGTCGAACCCTCGCAGCCTCGTCCTCAGCCTCGCGCTAGCGCAACGACAGGCACCTTGCAGTTCCACGCTGTCCCAATCCCCCTTCTCCATCTCCTCTACTATCACCACCACAATCTCGTCCTCACAGCCACCATGTCGACCATAGCCTCCCCCCGCGACGCCTCCCTCCCGCGCCGGCCACTCCCGCAACTCCACACGCCCTCGAGCTCCACACGTCCCAGCATCGACAGTCCGCGCCTCGGCGCGCGCTCGGAGTCCGCGTCGCCCAGCCGCGGGCCGACGACACGGCGCAACCGCGCTGCGCTGCGCGAGTACTATAATCTCAAGAACAGGGAGAAGGAGGAGAAGGAGGAGAAGGAGGAGAAGGAGGAGAAGGAGGAGGTGGGGAGTGAGTGGTCGGTTAATGAGGGCAGTGATGTGGTGGAGAGCGAGATGGATGGGGAGGGGTTTGACGCGGGGGCGTTTGTGAGGAGGGTGTTGGAGACCCAGGGGCTGGGGGAGCTGTTGAGGACGTATAATGGGGTGTTGACGGGTTAGTTTGCGTCGAGATCCTGGGGGCGATCGAGTAGGACTAATGGGGGAATAGATATTAGAGCTTTGGACGCGGAGAAGAAGGCGCTGGTCTATGATAATTACTCGAAGCTGATTGCGGCGACGGAGACGATCAGGAAGATGAGGGCGAATATGGATCCGTTGAATCCGATGGCGTCGACGCTGGATCCGGCCATAGCACAGATATACGAGCGGGCCAATGCGATTAAATCGGAGTTGAGGGCATCGATGACACCATCTCAGCAGGCTGAGGCGGAGATGAGCGAAGAGGATAGAAGGAAAGCTGAAAACAGGAGGAGGACGAGGGACGTGGTTAGGAAGGTGCTTGATACCCCCGAACGATTACGCTTGCTAGTAGCGGAAGGGAAGGGGGTCGAGGCGAAGACGGAGTGGGAGCCAGTACTCAAAATTCTGGAGTCATGGAAAGCACAAGGCAAGGGCGGGAAGGACGTCCAGGACTGCATAGAAGACGGCGAGGCTGCATTACGTGAAGAGCCGCCGAGCGAGAAGAGTTGGGTCAAGATAAAAGCTAGTAAATGACTTCCTCATTCTTCCACCCAATTTCGCGTTCAAAAGGATCGAAACCTGGGTTTCTTATGAGTCTGGTTCTTAATGTTTTGGGCTACCACTTACTCGAGCCCGCCATAACAATCTCGTAAGGATCGCGGTCCACATCACTAACGGCGACCTCAAACTCCTGCACCTGATCCACGTCCGCCGGCACCACATCATCCGTCATCGCCTCCGCCGCCTGGATCTGCAACGCCTCGGTAACATAAATCCGCAGCTGGCGCTGCATCCTGTCCCTCAAAAATTTCCTCTCCGTATTACTGTGAAAGGCCGTGACGACGACCTTCCCCGTCTCGATCGCCGCCAGCGCCTCGTGGTGGCTCAGCTCGCCCGTGAACAGCAGATCGACGTCCAGGCCCGAGAGCATCGAGCCGCCGGACCCCGCGCAGATGCCCACCGTCGTGATCTCCAGCTCGGCCTTCAGCCCCGCGGGCACCGATTGCGGCACCGCGACGCAGACGCCCGACAGCGGGCCCAGGCCGTTCGTGATGCGCTCCACCAGCGTGCCGAGCCGCTGCGCGCGCTGGAAGCGCACGATGCGGCCGTAGCCGGCGCCCTCGAAGCCGGGGACGTCTTTGACGGGCGTGATGACGGAGACGGTGTGGCGGGCTAGGGTGTCGCTGGTTTTTGTGTTAGTTGGAGTGGGGTGGAGGGGGAGAGACGTACGCTGGCCCTCCGGTGTGGCCCTCCCCGGAGACGACGGCGGCGAGCCAGTCGTTGAGACCGCCTGGGGCGGCATCGACGGCTGTGTGGGGACTGTAGACGCTGATGCCCTCTTGGGCGAGACGGAGGAGTGAGTTTTGCTGGGAGTTTGCGAGAGTGAGAGATTTCAGGCCGCGGAAGATGATGGGGTCTGGTGGTGGGGTCAGTGGGTGGCTGTGTAGCAGCTGGAAGGCGGACTGACGGTATGCAATGATAATGGAATCTTTCCTCCGGATCGCCTCATCCGCAACGCCCTTGGTGAGGTCAACGGTCAGGAGAACTGAGTTCCGGAGGTGACCCTTGCGGTAGGGTGCTTCGAGGAGGACTGTCACGTGAGAATCAGTATGTGATTCAGTGGGATTCTTTGAATGATGCAAATGGCTCTGAATAAAGACGTACGGCCGGTGTTGTCGAAGCTGGTGTCCGCAAGCTTCTCGGGATATCTTGAAAACCATCAGCATCCCATTCTCATTCCCATTTCCAATCCCAATCCCGTCCCCAATCCTCAAACAAAGCGGAAGGAAGGCTGCACAAACAAATTCCTCACAGCGGCCACCACGGCCTGCGTGAACGGTGACGATTCACTCGACATTCTTGCAGCGCTGGAGAAGTATCTCGCAAAGGTCTTCGGGTACATATCACGACGTCTCTTCCTCAACACGCCATTCAGTAGAACACAGGGTGAAGGTGACCTCATCTGAAGTGCCAAGGATCTCCGCCGTCTAGCGTCCGCTCCACTGCTCGTCTCCGCCGGATTGGTCTTGGCTTGGTGGGTGGGCTGTTTGCGCTGTTTGACGCAATGACGACAGATTGCCCTGGAGGGGCTGCGACGACGCGCGAAGTAAACAGGCTTAAGTCGACGACGACGACGACGACGACGTTCGAACCGCAGATCACTTTTGCCATGGCTGAGCCGTCCGGAGTTACTGAGGCGGGGCTGAAGGCCGGTTTGGAGGAGAGGATTGGGGCTACGCATGTGGAGATTGAGGATATGTCAGGTAGGCAATGTCTACTCCCATCTAGGTTCTGTTCTGTCTTCCTGTTTGCACGGGGCAGATACTGCGATCTGAGGAAGGAGGTCCCGCTGATTGATTGCATAGGTGGTTGCGGCCAGGCATTCTCTGCCATCATCGTGTCGCGGCAGTTCGACAAGAAGACGACGCTCGCGAGACATAGACTGGTCAACTCGGCGCTGAAGACAGAGATCGCGGCTATTCATGCGTGGACGCCGAAGTGCTATACGCCCGAGCAGTGGGAGCAGCAGAAGGGCGGTGCTGTTGCGCCGGGGAAGGCGACGACGGGGGAGGTGGTGACGGGGACGAGAGACTGAGTTCGAGGTCGGGCTAGCAAGATGGGATGGCGGCCGACGCACCTTGAGGAGAGCGAGGAGGGCCTTGGATGGGATGCAGAGACGATGCGAAGAGCTTCACGATTGATGACTATGGGAATGAAGAACTGGGGAGGGAGAGATCGAGCCTTAGAGGCTGGGACCCTGACGAGCCCCAGGTCATGAAGATAGAATGGGGTCTGGGTCTATATGCATAATGCCACAGCATAATGCCACTTTGCCAGACATGATGGTTTATGTTTGTGTGATAGCTCTAACACTTTCCTTCTTTCTCTTCACATCCTCCTGTAACGAGTGATATTCTAGGCATATCATCTTTTCTCGACAATGCCATCGGAGACTTCTGACATCTCGCGATCTCGAAAGGCACGGTTTTGGTAAGATGGCAAGATGACAAGATGACAAGATGACAATCCCCAGACGCCGCTCTAACAGACCCCACTACTACTGTAGGCTCTAAGATGTCCTGCATGAGTCAGCCACCTATGAAAATCGTAGAATGAGCATTTAATCGGGCTCTCCTGCACCGCATCAAGAAGTCGTACGATTCAGGGATTTAGGAATTAGGAGTTGGAATTCAGGGGACTGTATCGAGCGGCACGGCCCCGCAAAACTCTATCTGAACCCCTCTGAACTTCGCCTCCCCTGAAAACTCTATCCGTGCAAAAAGGCTGTCGCTTGGTACAATACACCAGGACCCCTCATTAAGAAAAATATACCTAAATTACTTATTATTCGATTCGCAGAACCCCACGTTCAGGACCACATCAACAAAAAGAAAAACAAAAACAACTTTTTGTCCAAAAGTTAATAATCATACATTCACACACTCACCATGCCTCCGAAGAAGGCAACAGAGGCCTTGGCCAACAACGTCGTCGCCTTCGGGCGCGTCCGCTCCAACCTGAAGATGGGCTGCGTGGGCCTGCCCAACGTCGGCAAGTCGTCGCTGTTCAACCTGCTCACCGAGCAGTCCGCCGCCGCCGAGAACTATCCCTTCTGCACGATCGAGCCGAACGAGGCGCGGTGTATCGTGCCGGATCCGCGATATGTAAGTTTAAGTCTGTGTTTAAGCTTTTCTCCGACTCCGGAGTCCCTGGTTTGGGTGCACGTGATTTCTCTATTTTGCCTCCCCCTTTTGCGTCACATGATGTTTGGTTCGAGTGCACTGCTGATGTGGGTGCTCAGGACTTCCTCTGCAAGATCTGGAACCCACCGAGTATGTACCCGGCGTATCTGCAGGTTACGGATATTGCGGGCTTGATCAAGGGGGCGAGCGAGGGTGCGGGCTTGGGAAATGCCTTCTTGAGTCACATCCAAGCTGTCGATGGCATGTACCACGTCGTGCGTGCTTTCGACAACGACGAGGTTCTGCACGTTGACGATTCCGTCGACCCAGTTCGTGATTTGGGTAAGTGGCGGCGATTGAAGTCTCATGGACGGGAAAGGTGCTGACGGCGATGACAGATACCATCCAGAGCGAGCTCTGCAAGAAGGACTTGGACATCCTGGCCAAGACCATCATCGCGGAAGAGGCGATCGTGAAGAAGGCAGGCGGGAAATACAAGATGCTCCCCCTCTTCAACGAGACGACGGCCAAGATCAAGGCGCTGCTGGAGAACGACAAGCCCGTGCGCGACGGCGAGTGGACGAGTGCCGAGATCGAGTTGATCAACGAGAAGGTGCGTTGCGTCTCCCATTCCTGTCTAGTCCTTACCAATGCCATCCCTTGCAATATATGGAAACACAGCGCTAACGAATACAAGATGCGTCTCATCACCACTAAGCCAGTCATCTACCTCATCAACCTGACGATGAAGGACTATCTGCGTCAGAAGTGCAAGTACCTACCCAAGATCGCAGAATGGGTCAAGGCCCACGGCGGAGCGGGCACGGATATCATCCCCTTCAGCGTCGAGTGGGAGGAGAAGCTGTGGTCACTTCGAGAGGACAAGGAGGCGCAAGACAAGTTCATCGAGGAGAGCAAGGTCAAGTCGCGTCTTGGCAAGATCACCACCGAAGGTCTGTCCATCCATCCATCCATTCATTCATTTCCATCCCCCGTATCCATATCCATCTTGCAATGAAATGCAAACCCAGAAGCTGACATCGTGGACACAAGGCTTCACCAAGCTCGGCCTCCAGTACTACTTCACGGCCGGCGAGAAGGAGATCCGCTGCTGGCCGATCAAGCGCGGCATGCTGGCGCCGCAGGCCGCGGGCGTCATCCACGGCGACTTCGAGCGCGGCTTCATCAAGGCCGAGGTCGTGGGGTACCAGGACTTCCATGACCTGTGCAAGGGCGAGAAGAGCATGGCGCCCATCAAGGCTGCTGGCAAGTACAGGCAGGAGGGCAAGACGTATGTTGTGCAGGTGAGTAGTCTAGTCGTCTGTCAATGAATTGGGAGATCGTGGTGCTAAGAACTTTCCAGGATGGCGATATTGTCCACTTCCAATTCAACGTTGCGCCGCCGAAGAAGAAGTAGGCTGGTGTGGATGGAGGGACGTGGAGAGCCGTGGTGCTGAGGTGAGGCAAAGGAGCATTCAAGAGCGTTCGTTATTGTTGGCGCATAAAACAGCGTAGATGATATGGAACTATTTACGATAGACGTTGGGATTATAACGAAGCTTCTATGCCATCATTCAATGCGGCTCATCCACGTTCATTTTCAATTAAGGGATCAAGCGGTAAATAGGCCGTTTGGGACGATGCTGAATGACATGTGCAGTATGCTCAAGCAATTATCATTCAAGACAAAGCACCTCCCGGTCAGTCCGTGCATCTATATCGAACCCCGTCTCGAATCATGATTGTATAGCACTCCATACAACAGCACCTCATCATGCAGCCCATATTCGGGATCTGACATGCGCCGAGATTCTCGAGGAGGCACAGATCGTGCAGCCATGTCGACATTGCAAGAACGGTATGTAGACTCCGTAGAACCAGTCGACATCACGTTTCTGCCGATCCATCAATCATCCCCCTATCTTCCATTCCTCAGATCCATCCTGCATCCTGTATTCCCTCGTCCCCCAAGTACCGCACATACGTGTAAACTCTTCGACCCCGCCTCGCCCCACGAACGCAGCTAAACGTGCCACCAAGCGCACAAGACCGCCCATTCCCCCGGCAAAGAAACACCATCGCCACCTCGCGTGTGCGCCTCCCTCCTCCTAACAATCCCCACGCATGGACGCCCGCATCGACCCCTGGCATCCCCATCGGCGACGCGCTGCGCTTGCGCGTCCTCTTGTGGTAGCTGCGGGGGTGAGACGGACGAGGTGGTCGTGATTAAGCATAAAGGGTGGCGCGCGGGATGGTGATGTTTGATGACGCGACGGGGATGGGGGGTGGTGGAGGGGACGTCGAGGGGGTATATGAGGTCGAGATGGGGTTGATTGGGCGGCTTGTTTAGGGTAAAGGCGGATGGAGTGCTGGCGAGGGATTGGGAGTGCGAGGAGTTGGTGGATTTTAATCTGGGGTTTGTGGGCGGTGTTTTCTTTTGGGCTTGGTTAAAAGGGAGTTTACAAGACCATGATGGATATGTTAGGCGTAGTTTGCATGATGCCGAGGTTTATATTCAATGCAACTGTCAACCCTCGAACTCTAGGGTCTTCTTCTACCATGTGGCTAAGTCTTGAAGTCTCAAATTCCCCCATCACCGGTCCAGCTCCCGGAATTGCGTTGGGCTGCGCCCCTAAGCAGCGGCGGCTGGAGATGACTATCATTTTCCATGCACAGTAATCTCTCGTTGGAACCTGCCAATGGCAGAATTTAGAGTTCACTTCACATGCCTTGGAGCCCTGCTGCTCACCCGGCGAGTCGTCGACCCAGTGCTTCCCGTCGACTTGCCGAAAGTCCAGAGCGGAAGTCCGAAGTCTGATCTCAAGCCAAAGGCAGCTTCGGGCCTCACGCCCTCGATGATTCATGCAAGGTAGTTACCGCCGTCTGTGGGCGTTGCTTGAAGGGTTCCTAAGCACTCATTCTACGCAGCCGTGGCCTTGCCGCCTCGCACACGCTGGGCGACGAGACTGAACACCGTGACCGACGACAAGAACAGCACGAGGTTGTAGAACTGAGAATTCTTAGTTCTTGAAACCATAGTAGGATGGGGAATACGCACGGCTGTCCGCGAGTAGGCGCTCTCTTCGCCGTCGGTTCGGGCTTCGACGAAGAGGCGGCGGAGGTTGGGAAATTTTGCCTATAGACTGTTAATATCTAATAAAACGCTAGTTGGCATTTATATTTACCATTTTAATAGTTTAATAAAATCTCGGTTTGAAAAGTACGTGCTTGATGAGGTTGACTGAGGATTATATCAGGCGCCCGGTGTGTGTTGGTAAGGAGGCTGCTGATACCGCCAAGACCCCGCTCCGCCCCGCTCCGCCCCTAGCGTCGTGACCCTTTCAACACCCAAGGCTGACAGCTATCTACGAATAGCTTCCATAATTGTCTCTAACCCACGACTACGACCTCCTTATTCTGTTTTCCAACCCCCCCTCCCCTACGCTTTCGAACCGCAACCACCAGAGCTTCCATCGCCCTCGAGGTATCCCTCCATTGCACGCAGTTCCCCGGTTTATGAGGGGTAAACCCTCGAATCGCCATCAACTGCAGCGATGGCGGTAAATAGGATACGTGGGGCTTTCGCGGCGCCCAAGAAGGGCGAGACGTTCGAGCTCAGAGCGGGCCTCGTGTCGCAATATGCCTATGAGCGCAAGGAGGCTATTCAGAAGACGATCATGTCGATGACGCTGGGTAAGGACGTGTCGGCGCTGTTTCCGGACGTCTTGAAGAATATCGCGACGCCTGACCTGGACCAGAAGAAGCTGGTCTATTTGTATTTAATGTGAGTGTACTCTGTGGAGTGGATTGGTTGGAGGAAGGACTGATCAGGGTCAGGAATTATGCCAAGTCACATCCGGATCTGTGTATTCTCGCTGTCAATACTTTTGTTCAAGACTCGGAAGATCCGAATCCACTGGTGCGAGCGCTGGCTATACGGACAATGGGATGCATCAGGGTGGATAAGATGGTGGACTACATGGAGGAACCATTACGGAAGACTCTGCGGGACGAATCTCCTTATGTGCGGAAAACAGCAGCGATATGTGTCGCGAAGCTCTTCGACCTCAATCCAGCCATGTGCATCGAGAACGGCTTTCTGGAAACCCTCCAAGAACTCATTGGCGATCCTAATCCTATGGTTGTTGCGAACTCGGTCACGGCTTTGGTTGAGATCAATGAGACGGCGCCGGAGACAAAGGCTTTGCGGATAACGTCGGCGACGCTGAAGAAGATGATCATGGCTCTGACGGAGTGCACGGAATGGGGTCGAGTTACGATTTTAACAACACTGGCTGAGTACAAGGCGGCGGATGTCAAGGAGTCGGAGCATATCTGCGAAAGAGTATCCCCGCAATTCCAGCACGTCAATCCTAGTGTCGTTCTTGCGGCTGTGAAGGTTGTCTTTTTGCACATGAGGAACTTGAATCAGGAGCAACAAGCACAGTACTTGAAGAAGATGGCACCGCCATTAGGTATGCTTAATGACAGATTAATCTAGAGGTTACATGCTAATTCGTGCAGTCACACTCGTCGCCTCTGCACCGGAAGTCCAGTACGTTGCGCTGAGAAATATCGATCTTCTCCTCCAAGCAAAGCCGGATATCTTGAACAAAGAACTCCGTGTCTTCTTCTGCAAATACAATGATCCGCCCTACATCAAGTTGCAAAAGCTTGAGATTATGGTGCGGATAGCCAACGATAAGAACGTTGACCAACTCCTCGCAGAGTTGAAGGAATACGGAGCGGAAGTCGATATGGACTTCGTCAGACGTGCTGTCAAGGCCATTGGCCAAGTTGCGATTAAGATTGAGAGTGCAAGCGAGAAGTGCGTTAACACATTGCTTGATCTGATTGCAACGAAGGTGAATTACGTCGTTCAGGAGGCGATTGTTGTGATCAAAGATATCTTCAGGAAATATCCGGGCTACGAGGGAATCATCCCGACGCTCTGCAAGTATATCGACGAATTGGATGAGCCAAATGCCCGCGGTGCTTTAATCTGGATCGTCGGCGAATACGCCGAGAAAATCAGCAATGCCGATGAGATTCTCGCCGGATTCGTTGAAGGCTTCATGGACGAATATATCCAGGTAAGATACCCACATTCGTGGCAATGATGATGTTTTGACACAATCTAGACTCAACTCCAAATCCTCACCGCGGTCGTAAAACTCTTCCTGAAAAACCCCTCGCAAAACCAATCCCTCGTCCAGCGCGTCCTCCAAGCCGCCACCGTCGAGAACGACAACCCCGACATCCGCGACCGGGCCTACGTCTACTGGCGCCTTCTCTCCGGCGACCTGACGATCGCCAAATCCATCGTCCTCTCCGACAAGCCCGCCATCACCACCACCATGACCTCGCTGCCCCCGGCCCTCCTCGAGCAGCTCCTCACCGAACTCTCCACCCTCGCCTCCGTCTACCACAAGCCCCCCGAGACCTTCGTCGGCCACGGCCGCTTCGGCGCCGACGCCATCCAGCACGCCGCCATCCAGGAGCAGATGCAGAACGCGCGCGAGAACCCCATCGCTGCTACCGTCGCCGGCGCCGCCGGCGGCGCACAGCAGGCGAACGCGGAGAACCTCCTCGACATCGACTTCGACGGCGCCGTGCCCGCGAGCAGGGACGCGCCGCCGGCGGCCGGAGCGAGTGGCCTGGAGGGACTGGCTGGTACGCCGCTGCGGATTGCGAGCCCCCTGGCAGGACAGCAGGGCAGTAGTATGGATGATATGATGGGATTGTTTGATGCGCCGAGTCAGCTGCAACAGCAGGGCGCGGCGGGGAATGATCTGGTGAACGGGCTTGCGGGGCTGGATCTGGCGGCGGGGCAGTCGGCGCCGGCGCAGGCGCAGGCGCAGTTGAAGCAGCAGGCGGGGAAGAAGACGAATGAGGATTTGCTGGGGATGTTTTAGGTGCTAGAGTAGGTGAGGATGGGAAGAGGCGGGGTGGGGCAGAGCAGAGCGGAGCAGAATATAGTGTAAAAATGAAGCAAACACGGAATCAAAAGACGTCAAGGGATCTTATCATTTCTATTCATTCGCCACCAGTCCTATCTATCTATCTATCTATCTAGCCAGCTACCCCCGCCACCAAACTATCCCATCCCTCCCTCCTCCACGGCGCAAACATAACGCCCCTCTGCGCATCCCCCACCGTCCCCGTCCCCGCAAACGCCCTCGCCAGCTCCTCGACCTCCACATCCCCATGCGGCGGCGCGCCCTTGAGCGCCGTCAACCTCGCCATCTGCGCCGCATGCTTATCGCCACTCAGGTCCGCCAGCCTTGTCCAGCCGGCGGGCAGATGCGGAAAGAGGAAGACGTCGCGCTGGACCTCCGTCCGCACATCGTGGTCCTGCTCGGTGAGGGCCGCGGCGGCGCGCAGGATCTCGCCGACGGCCGACTGGTGCGCCGCGGTCGTGGAGGGCGCGGTGCGCAGGAATTGCAGGTCCGCGGTCACGGCGGCGAGGGACTCGGTGTCGGCGTCGAGAAGGGAGATGGTGCCGAGAAGGAGCACGGATTGCACGTGGCCCGGGTGTGCGTCGATGGCGTCGAAGAGCGCGTCGCGGGCCTTGTCGCGCGAGGCGGGGTCACCGGTCGCCCAGAGGATCTGGGCGAGGAGGCAGACGGCGTCGGGGTTGGCGGCGGACTCGGCGAGCGCCGATGAGATGTAGGATACTGCCTGGCTGGGGTTGGCGGTGTGGTAGTAGGCGAGGCCGACGGTGAGATGGGCGGAGAGGCGGCATTTTTGGCGCTGGGTGGGCGTGAGCTCGTTGCCGGCGTCAGCGGCGCTCAGGCTGAGTGAGGTCTCGCCGGAGTCGATGGCGGCGTCGTAGGCGCCGGCTGTGAGGTGGATGCGGGCCAGGTCGGCGCGGGCGAGGGCGAAACGCGAGAGCGAGGCGGGGGACTCGGTGACTTCGTAGTCGGCTTCGATGGTGCCTGAGATCTTGGAGAGGAGGGTGAGAGCGGCGAGGGTGTTCTCGACGCGCTCGAGGAAGAGGCTGCAGAGGTGCTGGTAAGGGATGTCAGTTGGAGAGAGAGAGCGGAGTTGGTTGAGGGCGAATATGGGTTGGACGAGGTCGGTGATGTCTGAGCTGGCGGAGGTGGCTAGGAGATGGTCGAAGATTGAGAGGGCATATTGGCGCTTGGTGAGGTGGGAGGAGGCGTCCGAGATTTCGATGGCGTGGGTGAAGAGCAGCCGCGCTTCTTTGGGGTCGCCGAAGAGGAGCGCGACGAGACCTTGTCCGACCCAGGCATGGCCGAATTCGGGATCTGTAGATTGTGCACGGGTGAAGGCTTCGTTGGCAAGTTGGTAGTCGTTCTGCAATAGAGCGAGAGTACCAAAGTTCGTCCAGGCTTGAGCACTTCTCTCGTTGAGGAACAAGCTTCGCACGAAGGAGTGCTGAGCGACCTTTGGCGATAGCTCACTGGTTACAACACCTAAAGAGTTCCAGAACTCGGCATTGCCCGCCTCCAACTCGATGGCACGCTTAAAGCATCGGACTGCAGTCTTCAGATACCTTGTCGACTTCTTGCCTTTGGGACGAAGGCAGACATGAGCACGATATTCAGTCCAACCCAGATTGTAAAATGCCACAGCTTGAGCGTGAATGTCATTCGTTGAAGCCTGAACTGCACGCTTATGGAACAGCAAAGCTCCTTGCAAGCAGCGTGTGAGATCAACAGCTGTTTGTTCGTCTTTTGGAAACAATCCATCTGCCAGAATAAAGTATTTTCCAACTCCGTCAATATCAGCAAACAATTTGTAGCTATCCCCAATATCCTTAGCGTTGAAGATCTCTTTGATAATATCGTGGGGAAACTCTGGCAGACGATCTTGCACCCATGAGAAGACAGAACATGCGTCACCTAGAGACCTCCAAATATTGAAAGTATCGTATCCACGACCGATTAAAATTGCACCCATTTGAATCGCCTTTGTAGCAAGCTGAGCCGCTTGTCCAAACAATCCCTTGTCGATGCTATCCCAAGCACTCTCGACAAAGGTTTGAACCAATGCTAATTCAACACCAAATTCTTCTGGTCTTAAATCAAGGACCTCAATATAGCGCTGTATAGCATCATCATACAAGCCTAACTCTCTCTTGACGTTGGCCAGCATATACTTCGCAAACCACGTGTCCCCATTTTTTCGCTGTTCCACTTCTTGTTCAAAGGTCTCAGCATGTGTAAAAGCTTTTGTAGCAGCAATATAACGTCCCGAGTTATGATAGCTCTCCCCAAGCCCAACCCAAGAATGATAGTCGTCGGGTGATATCCGCAATGCTGCTTGGAAGGAGCCAACACTTTTGGCATAGTCTTGTTTGTTGAGTTCCGCAACACCTAATGCAGCAAATGGCCAGCTGATTCCGGGCTTCTTAGAACCAGGAGCTGGCTTAACCCTTCCTGAATCAACGACCCTTTGTGAAACAGCTTCGACAAGCTCCCAGTCACCGTGATCTGCAAAAGTCCTAGCCAGACGTTCTGCGGCCATAACTTCGGAGGATGATAATTCAAAAGCTTTCTGGAAGCACTTACGTGCTCGCTTCTTATCCTTGGTGTAGTCGCCGTAAAAGATTCCAAGACTTGTATATGCTGGTGCGTAGTTCATATTGGATTTTAGAGCAGCCAGGAAGTAGGCATAAGCTCCAGACCTATCTCTTCGAGCGGCCTTGGAAGTATCTAGATTCCATATGCATATACCAATACGGTATTGCGTCTCGGCACGGAGGTCACGACTTCGTGGGTCTGTTGCATCCATATTTGACAAGCATGTCTCCAATCCATCACGACCAGTCTCATAATCACCATTGAGAGCTTTTACCCAAGCAGCTTCTGCGCGAACTTTAATATTGCCCGGATCTCTCTGTAGGGCACGCTCAAGAAAATCGATGGCAGAAGGAAAGTCTTCGTCCTCTTCATAAATGAGGCCTATACCAATCAGGGCCGCAGTTGATGTAGAATTTTGCTTTAATAAATCTTCGAAAAGTGCCTTTGCTTCCGGGTGGTTCTTTGGTGACTGATAAAATACTAATGCTGTACCCAACAATGCTTTGAGTGATTGTGAAGAGTTTGCAAACGCAAGCCCGGTCTTATTAGATTCGGCATTAATGAGCTTCAACCCTGCACGCATGAGTTCTACAACGCTCTCATGCTCATCGAGAAAAGCATAGTATTCACCCATTGCGCGATGCGCCAAAATCGAGTTGGACGCATCGGACATGCCTTCCGTCATGAGCAGCAGACGATCCTCAGCTGAGACATTTGAATCCAACGGCACGCCTCCATCGTCATCGTCTTCGCTGTCATCAGTCGAGTTGTCGAGCTGCGGCTTTACTGAAGGAGGCGCTGCTGGAAATGGCGAAACCTCACATGCCATATATCCCTTTAGGACCTTTGCAAGGCCACTCTCGGGGAAGAAAGAGCAGTATTCTCGGAGTAGTCCGGCATCCCAATTTTCCAGTGCGGGATAATCCTTCCACTCGATATCAATGTCCCAGGCCAGTTTAAAAGGGTGTTTGATGATGACCATATCCCTAGCCAATTTCTGAACTTTGGCTCTTTGTTCCTCTTGAAGTCCTACTGGAGATACCAATAGTCCGTCATAGCAACGTTGCACGAGCTTCTCTTCGTACAGTCGTCTGATATCGTCATCATTTGACCAGTCAATGATTTTGCTATAAACATCCTCCAGGGGACTGTCACGAAATATCTCCCTTCGAACTTCAAGAGTGACTTGGTTGATCTTCGCTCCAAGCCTTGTTCTCCGTTCTCCGATCTCTTTATTCATTCGCTCCTTTTCGTCGGCCTCCGTGATCTGAGCGATCGTCTGATAGGTGTATGAAGGATGCGGAATCCTCCCCTCGAGGTATTCGTAAATCGGACTGGTCGGCAGAAGTATCTCGAGAGACTTCCGATGCTGCTGTCGAGTGCCTTGATTTTTGGCAAACACGGTAAACTTGTCTATCACATCCTGACATTTGTACTTGTCGTCTAGCTCGCCATATATCACAGCCAGTTTCGTGGCAACGTTCTGGTAGGCGTCGACCTTCGCACTGCCCTGCTTCTCATATAGCTTGATCAGACCTTGCCATGCCTGCGGATCATTTGGTTTCGCCCTTGTCGCACGTTCATATGCTTGTTCCGCCTCCGGGAATTTGTTTTGTTTGTCGAATGCGAAGCCTAGAAATAGATTTCTGTAGAATGTCAGCCACGCTCTAGCCATCACCATAAGCCAGATGCAAAGTCAACGCGTGTCTCGACAGCAAGCCCTTACAACTAAGGTCCATAGAAGACGGAGAAAGGAACGTTGGACACATGCCCTTGGAAATTCTGAAGGTCGCTGGTCAGGAGCTTCTGTGCTTGCGAAACGGCGTCATCGTAATTGTGGGCTTGGATGGCAGCGCCGATAGACTTCAGCGCAGCTTTGGTTGTTGACATTATCAGGAAGCAATCCTTCTATCCTTCTAGCATATCCAGAGGTCAAGTGCCAAAGACAAAGCTGTGCATTCTCAAGCTCCTTTCAAGAAGTTGTAGTTGAAGTTGTAGTTGTAGTTGAAGTTGTAGTTGTAGTTGTAGTTGTAGTTGTAGTTGTAGTTGTAGTTGTAGTCGTAAACAATGAAATGGCTATTGTGGTGGGGAGTGGGGAGCCTTGACAATCAATCGTAGTTGCTACTTTATCTCACAGCCTTGCCCAACTTTTGCCCATGGAGGGAGGAGTGGAAGACCACCGCCCCCCGGATTAATCGGGATCCCTGCCGTCTTCGTGATCAACGATCTCCAGAGAAGCATCTGAGGGTCTTGCCAGCATACATACATAGTTATCATCACGACTTCCAGACTTGCATACATCATTGATGACGGTAGCGATTTCCCCTGTTTGTTTTTGACATTTGCTGTATTTGACTAGCATGACATGAGAAGTTGCGAAGCTTCATCAGATTCACATCTGATACAGGCAAACGACGCCGAGACGATTTGACCTTATGACATAGCCCGAAGGCGCTCCAGCCCGCCAGCCCTCCAGGTTCCTTGACGATACTCTACGTGGATACGAGTGCGAGACCCTCATCAACCTCGTGCTTCGAACATTTGGCGTCGCTGAGAAAGAAGCTCCTGCTACATTACGGAAGAAGGGGCTCATCGCTCCAAAATACCATTATCCTATACCTTCTCTGGGAGCATCTACTCCATATCCGAAATACCCTATACTCCATCACAGAACCCCGTTCAACGCCATGTCTCATTTGAGGCTCACCATCGAGAATGGCGACTTTCGTGACGCCGATGGCAGGCAGGTAACTCTGCGAGGAATCAATGTCGCTGGTGATGCGAAATACCCAAGCTGCCCCGATCAACCCTCACATATCGTCAAGAACTTCTTCGACGGAGATAACGTCATATTCCATAACCGTCCATTCCCACTTGAGGACGCCCATATCCATTTCTCACGCCTGAAGCGTTGGGGTTACAATACAATCAGATATGTTTTCACTTGGGAAGCGATCGAACATCAAGGGCCGAAAATATACGATGAGGATTGGATAGAACAAACCATTGCCGTGTTGCGATCGGCACGGGATTACGGCTTTTATATCTTCATGGATCCCCATCAGGATTGCTGGTCTAGATTTTCCGGTGGTTCTGGTGCCCCTATGTGGACTTTATACGCCGCAGGATTGGACCCCGAAGCCTTTGCCATCACCGAAGCTGCTCTCGTCCATAACACGTATCCCGACCCGGAGAACTACCCAAAGATGATATGGTCAACCAATTATACCCGATTAGTGTGCCAAGTCATGTTTACGTTCTTCTTTGGCGGCAGGGATTTTGCGCCGAAATGTGTAATCGACGGCGTCAATATTCAGGACTATTTGCAGAACCACTACATTGGAGCGTTGTCACACCTGGCGAAAAGAATCCACGAGGCTGGTGACTTAGAAAACGAAATTGTTATCGGATGGGAAAGCATGAACGAGCCCAATAGAGGATTGATTAGCTGGCATGATCTAACTGTCATACCGAGTGAGCAAAAGCTCCAAAAAGGGACTTCGCCCACAGCATGGCAAGCTATACAGACAGGCTCCGGAAGAGCATGTGAGATTGATACCTGGGATTTTGGAGGGATGGGCCCATATAGGTCTGGACGAGTACTCGTTGATCCACAAGGAAAGATGGCCTGGTTACCTGTCGACTACGATGACTCGAAGTATGGGTGGAAACGGGATCCCGGGTGGAGGCTTGGTGAATGTATCTGGGCGCAGCATGGAGTCTGGGATCCAAAACATGACGTACTCTTGAAGAAAGATTACTTCAAGAAGAATCCTCGGACCGGAGATGTCTTGGATTATGAGGAGTTCACCAATACCTATTTCATGGATTACTACCGCAAGCACAGAGACGCAATACGAGCCATCCATAAAGACGCCATCCTCTTCTGCCAACCACCAGTTCTCGAGATCCCTCCATCTATCAAGGGCACGGCGGACGATGACCCAAAAATGGTTTATGCGCCACACTATTACGACGGCGTCACCTTGATGACCAAGAAGTGGAATCGCTTCTGGAACGTCGACGTCTTCGGCATCCTGAGAGGACGATACATGAGTCCCGCCTTTGCTATCAAGGTTGGGGAGACGTCAATACGCAATTGCTTTAAAGACCAGTTATCTGCCATCAGGCAGGAAGGTCTCGACTATATGGGTGAGCACCCGTGTGTTTTGACCGAATTCGGTATCCCGTATGACATGGACGATAAATACGCCTATAAGACTGGTGACTACTCCAGCCAATCTGGCGCAATGGATGCGAACCATTACGCTCTAGAAGGCAGTCTAATGGCGGGCTATACCCTCTGGCTCTACATGTGCAATGTACGTCCAATTCCCGTGAGATTCGCCCTTTTATCGCACCTTCTAACAACCCCAACAGAACCGCCACGAGCTAGGCGACCAATGGAATGGGGAAGACCTCTCCATTTATTCTCTGGACGATGTTCCCCTCCCCACCTCTGCGATCCCCCTTTCCGCCTCCACTGCCTCGCTCTCCCCAGCCCGAAACTCCTCGCCCACCCTCACAGACTCCTACATCACGTCTAGGAACCTAAAGGAGAACCTAAGAACCCCCTCCATCTCCTCCGTGCCCTCAGCGCTCAGTCCTGAGCTAACCAATAATCCCGGCTACCGCGCAGCAGAAGCGTATATCCGGCCCTCCCCCGTCGTCACCGCAGGGAAACTCCTCCAGTCGGGTTTCGACATCCGTAACTGTGTTTTCACATTCAAGCTCGTGGCGGAGAAGCCGACGGCAGAGGACAAACCGACAGAGGTATTGCTTCCCGAATTCCACTTCCCGAAAGATAAGTGTACGGTGGAGGTTAGTGGTGGGAAGTGGAGTATCGGGCATTTTGATGAAGATGGCGGGCTGGCGCAGAAGCTGAAGTGGTGGCATGGGGAGGGAGAGCAGATGATTACCGTCATGGGTGTGAAGACGAATTTGCAAAATGCTCTGGCTACAGGAGGCGGGGAGGAAGAGATCGGATATCTGGATCAATGTCAGCAGACGACTTATGGATATAAGTGTTTGGTGATGTGAGAGAATCGAGGAGTGCTTTTGGCGAAATGGCGAAAGCGGGAGAGAAGGATGGATGTGTGTAAGGGGATGAATGTATATAGGGATGATGGGATGAGCACATGAGTGGAGCGGACCATTTTCATTTGGGGTTGGTCTTCTGGTTCACGATCCTTCGTCTAGAATACCCATTGGTACATGAGCTTTGCATATCTCTCTTTCTCTTTTTGCGTATTCAACGACAGCCTCCCTAGTTCTACCCTCTGAGTGTGGCCTTCCAGGTCCTTCCTAATAGCCTTGTGCTTTGGGATAAATTTCACAACAACAATATCGCCGAAGGCTTCTTCTTTCAAGGTCAGAAATATGAACGACTGTATTTATCCATAATTATTCTGGAGCTGCATAATTAATTCAACAGACCTAGTGCAAAGTGATAAAGGAGGAACTTCGGATGTCCCGCCGGATAATCCTTAGACCGAGATCTACAATCAAGCCGCCAGTGCGCGTCCACCAAATAGATGATAATCACAGGACCTCTTCTATCTATTTCTTCATTTTCTGAACGTCAGACTCTGATCTGATACTAGACATTGCAGAGCAGTGTATTGGCATTACATATTCTTCTAGAGCTCCAGAGCTCCCTGGATCCTCGCGAAGTCTTGCTTAAGTCCTGGCGACCGGTGACAAAGAGCATCCACATTTGCTACTCTGCCCAGCATCTGGTTGCCTTCGATACGATAACCCACCCACGGCTCCGAAATCTACAGATTCGCTCTGCGCATACAACCAATCAATGTATTACAGCTTCGACTGCTGATACTGGTCTTCCCAATATCGCTCGTCGTTGCTCAAGATGAGCGTCTCGGTCAACCACAACCAGCCCACGGCAATGGGGACCGAGCACGCAAATGGCATCGATTCAAACCCATTATCTCGAATTCACGAAGCTCTCACTGTCGTCCACAGTCCATATTCTTCGAATGACTCTCGCAAGCAAGCTTCCGCATATCTCGAGGAGATCAAGGCGGACAAGGCAGCACCATACCACGGCTTCACATTGGCCTGCGACAAGAGTCAAGAGGCTGTCGTCCGCCACTATGCCTTATCTCTGCTCGAGCATGCCATAAGACATCGATGGAACGAATACACAGACACCGAGGCAGATGCCATGCGAGGATGGGTTCTGCAACTATCAGAGGCCATCTTGCCCCAGGATCCTCTTTATTTACGAAACAAGACAGCACAACTCTGGGTAGAGATTGCAAAGAGAAGTTGGGGTACACAATGGACAGATATGGATGAGCTTTTGGTAAAGTTATGGGCTGTTCCAGGATCAGTCGTACACAAGGAATTCGTTCTTTTTGTGCTTGAAACTTTATCTGAGGAGGTCTTCAACCGGGAGGACGCTGCTACGGCAATGAGAGAAGTAATTCTGAGCAAAGCCTGCGTGGAGATCTTTACACCAGCACAGGTTCTACATGAGGCATTTCCGAACCGCCAGGTTGGTACGACTGTGCGCTGTGGCGACGAAGGCTGGCTCGTCAGACTTGGGATATTGCTCGAACAATGCATTGACAACGACGTTCAGAACAATGAGCAATATCGTAGCTGTGCTGTCAAAGTTCTAGCTGTTTTCAAATCTATAATGCCATGGGCCGTTCCAAAAGCTATTGCCGCCGCTTCCTGCGTCCCACACATTTGCAAGAGCTTGGCCGCATCCAACATCGCTGTTCAAATGGTAGACCCCCCAAACCCCAAAATAAAAATTCAAATCTTACAACATGTAGCTGACAGATTAAGGGCTCAATCGAAGCATTACATGCATTATATAGCCGTACCCATTTCACAGACGAAGAATTCCTCACGCTTGTGTGCCCAATGTACACGACGGAGCGAGTTAATCTTCTGCGTAAAATCTACGAATGGTCTATTGTTGATCCTAACGACATTGATGATGAGAAATACTTGCTTGCAAAGAAATATTCCGAAGTACGTTATCATACTACTCTGCACTGTATCTCCCGCTGACATGTTATAGATGATGTCCAAACTCGGAAACTTTATTGAACAAAAAGTTTCGTCGATCCCCGAGGATTGTGACCTTCCAAATCTCCTTAATCTTTTCTTTTCAATTGTCCAAAATCAAAGCTTTGTTGTTGCGATACCCGTCCTTGTCACATGGACACATTTATTACGTTCTGAAACTATCGTTGACTCCCCTACCACTGCTCATCTTATCGCTCCACTTCTACAACTTTGCAGCTCAAGACTCATCAGATACGAGAGCTTGCCACAAGACTCTGCGGATCCCTCTTTGGTCCTCCTTCTGGAAGATATTGACACCATACCCGAACGTCATGCGTTCCTTGGTAATTACAGGCGTTACAATGTGACGGCTATCGAGATGATCGTTCGTCGAAAGACGTCTGACGCAATCTACCATATCCTAGGCCAGGTTGGACAGTCAATGGAGCATCTATATGATGGAGTTCCTCCGTTTGCAGTAGAGACATACTCAAAGAACAGTCCTGCCATTCTCCAAGTTGACGCCCAATTTACTGTCGTTGAGGCAGCATTGAAGGGCTATATGAAATGGAGAGAAAGTCATGGATCAAAACCTCAAGAAGATGAGCAAAAGCGGGTAACGATGGAAAATGATTTCCAAGTCTGGTGTGAACGGCTTTTGGAAATGAATTTTGAAGATCCTATCATAAGGAAGCGGGTCTTACAATTGGCAGTGCTATTTTCCACGTCGGCGCTGGATAAGAAACCAAATTTCATGTTGAAAGTCCTTGAGCATGTCCTGATGACTCGCCCTGTCGACAGACCGGAGCATAAGGCATATTCCGATGCTATCAAAGAGCTCATACATGATGCGATGCATGAATTGACCAGGCTAGCAATCAAAATGCCAGACCAACTCCTGGAGGTGTACGATCAATTGGAGGCGAAAGTAGGTGAGATTATTGCGGCGGGAAATATCGATTCTAGACAGGAGCTTTCTTATCGGACCTTTCTATTTACCATCATACACCGTGCGAAAGGTATCGATCCTGCCATACGCATGGAACGCCTGCAAGCTTTTATCGCGCCAGTAAAGCAATTATGGCAGAACCCGGCACTTGACACTGCCGTCTCGTCCTTTGATGGCTTCAATAAGCTGTTAGGCCTGGATAAAGTGAGAGAGTACTTGGTAGCTCGCCAAGTCCACAAGATCACAGAATGGGGATCATTCAACCTTGACGACGAGGGCATAGCGATACAAAATGAACTCAGTGAGCGCGTAAAAGCCCTTCCTTTGCGGGCAACCAAATCTTTTCTGGCATGTTCTACGGACAGGGTCGACAAGGGTACTGAGCCGTATGATACTGCTTGTACTCTTTGGCATGATTCAGTCCCGATTATGCTTCCGGACTTATTGAAATTTCTTGGTCACGCACATGCGTTCCACAATCCAGCGAACTGGGCCGGACTTCCAGCGGATATGCAGCCGATTGTCTCTCGGATTCTCACTGATCGATTCTGGCAATCTGGTATATCTGAAGGAAGCAAAGACGACTTTTATGCCCGTGTTACTGGCACAAGAACAACTATGGAAGGCCTCGCGTCATCTATCCGTGGAACTGTACGAGCTGTGAGAGAAGCTTGTTATTCGATTCTTTACGGTCTTAGCCGGCTTAATGTGCACTTCTACGGATTCCAGGAACTGCCTGGTCCTCTGGCTAATGCATTATTCGCGGACTCTCACTTCTTATCATCTCATCAGCTCATCAACCTGCTGACTTTGGTCCGTTATATGGTCGATGACTGTCCAATCGAGTTAAGAGCTCACTTTGTACCACCAATTCTTGCCACATGTTTCAGACAAATTGACGGCAAGATCAGCTCTCAATGGGAGATACTTGGGCAGAGGCAGCAGGCAACATCTGATGAGGATGAGCTGACTGAGGAGATGAAAGAGGAGAGTCTACTGCGACAGCTCACATACACAGCTGTAATGCTAGTAGCCTCCCTCTTCGATCCCCAACGAGCAAGTGGCACGTTTCAACTCCTCCCTGGTGACCATATGATGCTAACAAATTCCAAAGAATCTCAAGCCGAAGCTGTGACAAATAAAGAAGCGTCTACCTACACTCCAGGCGACGTTGCAGGAGGTGCCAAAAAGTGGCCAACCATGCGCCGGTTCTGCCTTACCGAATCCTCAATTCTCGAGTCCCTGATCCTATTCTCAACACACGCCATTCGTATGCACGATACGCGCTGCTGTGGCGTCGTCCTCCGCGTCTTCCGCTCCCTCATCCCCGAATTCGCGAATGTTCGCGGTGTCGACAATCAGACCTCAGCGCCCATCCGCGAGTTCATCTCGACAGAAGTCCTCCAAGCCGCTATCACATCCTTACATGAGCCGTATTTCGTTGATCTGCAAAAGGACCTGGCTCAGCTAATTGCCGCCATATTGATATCGTACTGTCCGATGACCGGCACGCCCAAGCAAGTCTTGATGAGTCTGCCCGGCTTGCAGGAAAGCGCGGTGGATAAATGCATCGACTACGTCGGCCGCATGGGCATGCAACAACGCCAACAGCGCGCGATCGTGCTGGATCTGCTGAGAGACCTGAAGGGCGTGAGTATCAGTGAGCAAGGCCGCATTTCGGAAAGTGCCGCCGTTGTGAGGAAGGAGAGGAGCAAGATGCAGCAGGAGTTTATGCAGACAGAGCAGCAGAAGGAGGAAGTGTCTGGGCTTGGGAGACGCACTCCGGAGTTTGAGGGATTGGGGGCTCTGTTTAATAATAACTAGGGAGGGGTCGGGTTGCATTTCGGACGAGATCAGGCGGATGGGAGAAAAAGGGAGGATATCAAAGGAGAAAGATTGGTTGCAAATGAAGCAGTGAGCATGTATTTTATAGAGTCGATGTATGAAAGAAGGGAGATGCAGCTAAGTCCTCGCTATGGTCCTCTTTGACCTTCTAACAAGTGTCAGAAATTCTCGATCTTGCATTATCTCCTAATTGCATGCATCACTGCTTTATCTTTAATAGCACAACCCCACATTTTTCCCACTTGGTGAAACTCTCTGTTAGCATTCGGATACTCTTCGACACTCACCTAGAATCAGATTATCATAATAATCAGAGCAGCAACACAACAGCATCTCCATTTTCTTAGTATCAATATGTCAAAGGCCTGATAGTTCAGTGGTAGAATTCTTGCTTTCGGAGCTCATCGGAGCATTCAAATTGTAAGTCAGCCGCAAGTTTAGTAGACGTTCGTGCATTAACGGTGGGCTGGATTAAACGTTCAAGGCGCGCCCTAACAGCGCGCCTTGAACGTTTTCTCTGGCGCATGTGGCTTGGGTTCAATTCCCACAGCGTCCAAACTTTTGTCTCCTCATCTTTTGCAAAGCTATCTATCCTAATATCTTCGTTTCCAGGTAGCTACCCATTCTCTTTCCACTTCATAAGTTTCGCGTAGGCGATGGGTATAAGAAATAACCACAGCACTATTCTATCCTAAAGTCCTCTTTCAAACCTTCATCAAGCCCTGCAATCGCTTCTCCGTGCATGAGGCCATACACGAAGCATTCACCTACGAGCCTCCAACGCTTTCCCTCATCATCGTCCGTTTCAACTCTCCTTACCACAAAGGGGGTCCGCGCCCCGAATAAAAAGCAGACCACATCACCTACCAGCATACCGCCGCTAAATCGATACGTGAGCTCTGCGCCGCTGCCTTCTACATCTGTGAACGCTGGGCCAAGGCCCATAAATCCGCACGCGGATGTGAACAGTGCTCGCCCAACACGCAAAGACTCTAGAGCCGTCAGCGTCGGATCCACTAACGTCCTTTGGTTATCACGTCTCTGCTGCGTCGATCCATCGCAAGAATTCCGCAACTGCTCTTTGTTCCTGGCGTAATCCCAAAAAGGAAGAGTCTGTGGTGGACATTGGAGATACTCGGCAATATTCTGTGATTTGAGAAGTCTGGAGCAGACGCTCCCATATGACTCACCAGTCGTAGGATAGGAAGGGAGACTCGGGACGAGGATTTCATGGGAATAGACGGCCTCGTTTTGGACAATTGCGATCGTCATGAGGGAGACCCCTCGCACGGTGAGGATGAGCCGTAATCCGCGGTCAATTGCACCCACTTCGGGGATCTCAGGAAGTGTCACCATAGATGGGTGTAAGCCCCTATCGTGCCCTGTCGCGTCGAACCCGCCATTCATCCTGACTGCCGCCACAACGGGCGCGATGGACGGAACGCTCCAATCGGGCACCCAGGACGGCAAGTCGTGCTTGGTGTTTCCTGCCTGCACGTAATTCAGAATATCTAGGTTTGCCCGCCAGTTGAAGAGCCAGTACAGCGCGATCCGGATATATGCATCGCGCACTGGGGCGGTGTAGTCTGGCTCGGGCAATGGTCGCGAGTTTCGGCACAAACTGAGTTTGGAGTAGATAATATCTCGGGGGTCTGAGGCCATGAGGTGGCGCGTATCCACAAGCAGACGCTCCATGAGCCGCAAGCCAAGTGGATCGTAGTTCTCTTGCAGTGTGTATTGCAACGCAGCAATGTCAACCACGTTCGATATGGCAAAGTTAGGAACTCGATATGGGTTATGCCAGGGACCCAGGTAGATATCGAGGGACTGGATGACTTGGCAAGCTTGTACGAGGGTGGTCCAGCTGAGAGTGAAGTGGCCGCAGAGGACAATGGCATAGCGGGCCATCACGATCTCCTGCAGGATCCAGGCGCGGCGGAACCACGTGCGCTCGATGAATAGCTCGTGCAAGGCTTCCCATTCACCGCGAATGATGTATTCGGGCTCAGTGCTCTGCAGATCCCATGGACGCATATTTCTGAAGGTTGAATGCCGCACCTTAGTGGGATTAACCCAATGGAATGCCTCCATAGCCGCCAGCCGCTCGATACAACGAAAGGCTTTTCCAGTTTGCTCGTCTTCCTCGCCGAGCCAGATCTGGACTTTGGCCGCTTTGGCATATATGTGCGCCATAAGCTTCACCTGCTCACCTTTTTCCGCGTTGTCTTTTTGGTTGATACATATTTGATCGATCCAGATCATCCGAGCCTCGGACTTGTGACTCAGGCGCCGCAGGATCTTTTCCACATTGGCCGTCACTTGGAAACTGCTGTTCGAGTATGTCTCATAGCGATGTGTCCAGCCACCTGGGACTGGTGTTCTTATCGAATTATAAGCTCTGAGCCTGGTCATTGTATCCTCCGATCCCCAGCGGTGTGAGATTGCTTGGAAGGACGGAAGATGTTGCTCCAATTTTTGCTTTTTGTTTTCCTCGTTCTGTTCGTTTTCTTTGCGTTTCCCTTTCCCTTTTTGTTCTTCTCCTTCACGTCGTGGATGGAGATCACTGTCTTCAAAGGTCACTATTCTCACCGTACTCAAGCTGCAAAGGAGTTCCGCTTCATCCTCATGGACTTCTAATTCATCGCCATCACCAACGTCGGCATATGGCGCCTTCGTTTTTGAGTGGTTCGATCCAAGTTCGGTGGGGTGGATTGTAAGGAGCCGAATATATCCAGGCTTGAGAGCTTCGTATTGAAAATCTGCCGTTCGTTCGAGTGGCAGCTCTTCGGGTACAGCCCCATTTATCGGACGACATACGATTTGACGGCCGGGAAACCATCCAACGACCTCGTACCCATCAGGGATTTGGGTAAGTAAAAACCTGGAACGCCGCTCTATTTCTGCAAGGTCCAAAAAATCTTGCTCCACAGAGGTTGCTGCCGGAGCAAGCTCTCCTTCGACACTCCTCCTGCTTTGTACTGAAGATTCAGACTCAGACGCGTACTCGGATCCTTCAACATGCTCTAGCAACCTAGTTTCTGGTGTCTCATCAGACCTCCATTCCAAAGCCTCATCTCCTTCTTTGGTTCCACTGTGTCCCAAAGCCTCAGATCCAACATCAGAACCTTTAACGTCTTCCAATTGCACAGCGTCCTCTACCATAAATCCTTCCATCGTCTCATCAGACTTCGCTTTTATGGCCGTGTCTTCTGAAATGCGTCCTTCCCTGCTGTCCGGCCATATCGCAGAATTCTTTCTCTTGCGGATGACACGGCGGTAAAGCCTGCGACACGACTCTCCAATGCTTTGAATTGAAAGGCGACGATTTTTGATTCTGGCCATCTTTATGCAGTCCTTGATAACTCTCGCCTCTTATGTGAACTGAAACCCACTGGGGTTTTCATTAAACACCCCGAACAGGCAACGAAAAAAGACATTCGCATATCATATGAAAACTAGATCAAGCTCCAGCAAAGTTACAACTTACAAGGCTGCGAAGAGCAAATGCTCTATATACTCCTCTGAATACATGCAAAATCTCCACGTCCCAAAAATATTGAACAATGCACGCCGCATGCACGATTCAATAGTTTTGGGGTGTGGCTTGAGGCAGTGCCGGTGCTGACGACTTAAAATATCCAACACGTGCCACAGCCCACAACTGACGGTCAACGCCTCGACAAGGCTGAAGAGGCGTCTTCTTAAATATATGTCGTCGGCTCCCACCGATATTTAGCTGCTGGCTATGATTTCCATCGAAATCAATCACACCTGAATATGCGGCCTTACTCTCACGATCCGAATAGTTTCATTAGTTGAATTCCTTTAATCCATCTATCTTAAAGATATGGCTTTGTATACCGTCGTTATTTACTCCATCGCCCTATAGCATTGAGCTGCTCCAACGATTTCTGGGATCCTCTATGGGATCCTCTCGGACTCTCTTTTTTTTTTTTTTTCTTTTCGTTCGCTGCTGTCTTCGTTATTTTGTCATCCCTTGGGAAATTGCTTCAACTACGACCGGCTTTCATTCGTTGATCATGTTCACGTTGGCAGTCCATCTACTTGTCAAGATCTGTGGTACATGGAAGTCAGCTGGATGACATGTCATTCAGCGACACAGAAGTTCTGGCTATTCCTGCGTGGCTCACCGACTATTCTTAATTCCACGGAATTTATGTTAATGGAAGCTGGAGTCATGGCGAAGGCTCTGATAGCTGGCGTTCGATATCGCTGCATGGGCATGGCACTCTAGTGAATAGCTTCAGATGACATGCTGGATGGTATATGCCTGAAGAAACGACAGGATATGCTGCGACATCGAAGCAGTCTAGATTCTCTCCGTGACCCAGGAAGTAGGCCAAACACAATGTCACCAATGCATCAAAAATTGCTTAATGACCGCAAGAAATCTTCGCCTTTGCTCAGAATGAATGGCGGGTTTCCACTTTTAGAGCTGCTTTCGTGTCTCGTGAGAAGCGATTCGACAAGATCGCGAGACCATCTTGGACATGGTACTTAGAACCATCCCAGCATCGTTAAGTCGAGTTCACAGAAGACTCTAGCCTCTATATCTCATCCGTGAAGCACATATGGCAATCACAGCTTTGCCCTTCTACCTAACTTGTGAGCCTTTACAACAAGTTCTCTGGCCAACACTAGTTTCGAACATGACAGGTGAAGGGTTAAAGCCCCAGATGACTTTGGACAGCCGATCTGGATATTGCAACAGATGATGGACGAAGTTTTGGAAATTCTGGAGTCGTTCCCGCCCGAGGCGGCCTACAATTGGATGGTTCGATGTCTTGGAGAAGCATACCACAAATCGTTTATGGATATTTTTCCTTGCTACAGGCTATATCTCTGAGGGGTTCTACTTTGGACTTGTTCCTCTATTGACCGAAGTTGGGGATTAAACTTTCATTTTGAATGGCGGCCTAGTTTCTTTCGTCTTGATGTGGAGGAAGGAGCCTAAAATAGGACATCGTTTGATCGGAGAGTGCTGCATCCATGGGATTATGAATGGCGAGGCATTCCAGAAGATAGGTTGGGCGGAAGAGGAGATTTCTACTTATTGAAAGTGGCAAGCAGTCAACGAGGATGAATGCCAGTCTCAGGTAATGGTGACTCGGTGTGGGTGTTTCTAGAAAACTTTTTAAAACTTTTTTTAGGACATCAGCTATTAAGAAGCACCTAGTCGAAGATGATGCTTAGTGCTTACACGTTGGAACTAAAGCTGCGATACGGCTATGATCAAGTTCTTGTAAGTTGCTCAAAGATCGGACCTCCGCCTGGGCGTGATATTCGATTTCCAGCAACTAATGGTATTTAGTTTAGCCAAGAGGCCTGCTATCCCAAGACTTGCACTTTCAAGAACGCCACATCTTTTAGAGGCTTGGGGCCTCGTGGGATTATCGATTTTGTCTTGATACGGAAGCTCGCAGTGCCAAATGCTACTCTGCAGCCCGTACATAAGACATCAAGGAGAGCAGCCAAGGAATCCGGGGCGCGTTATCAACGTCTTATCGTTTCCTCACTGGACCAAAACCTCCTCGATGACAAAGTTCACCATGTTATCTGTTGGAAGCATTGTCATTCCTGCGCATCCGGCTTCGGCTGAGATGATGCGCCGAGGTGGAAGTGTCAGATAAGAGCAATTGAATAGCTTTTGGAGCTCTTGGAGCTCTTATCACTGTCCCACCTGATACGAGGATGATAAATCAACGAGCTTTGCTATGTGACAATTTCTGAGGCCGGGGAGCGGATGGGGTCTTTGAGGTATAAGTAGAAGAAGTCTTCCTCTTTCCTCCTTGAATCTTTTCCTCTGTATCATCATCTCCATCCCAATCATGCATTTCTCCAACATCAAGCTCGCAGCTCTTGCGAGCGTGCTTCCGTCCGTCCTTTCTGCTCCATTTGCGCCTCTACCAAAGCTCCTCCCTCGAGCAGAAGCCATCTTCAATGCCTCTCTCCCCAACATCACCATCTTCGCAACCGGCGGCACCATCGCGGGCTCCGCCTCCTCGAACACCGCCACCATCGGCTACCAAGCCGGCGCCCTCGGCATCCAGACCCTCATCAACGCAGTCCCCTCCATGCTCAACATCTCCAACATCAAGGGCGTCCAAGTCGCCAACATCGGGTCGCCAAACATCACCCCGGCGATCCTGTTAAACATGACAAAACAAATCCAGGCAGAGCTTGACTCCCCATACTGCCAAGGCGTCGTCGTCACGCACGGCACGGACACCCTCGAGGAGACCGCCTTCTTCCTCTCCCTCACCGTGCGCACCGAGAAGCCCATCGTGATCGTCGGCGCCATGCGTCCCGCGACGGCCATCTCGGCCGACGGGCCCGAGAACCTGCTCGCCTCGGTGACTCTGGCCGCGTCCCGCGACGCCCTCGGCCGGGGTCCGATGGTTGTGCTCAACGACCGGATCGCCTCTGCGTACTACGTGACCAAGTCGAACGCGAACCAGCTCGACACCTTCAAGGCGCCGGAGCAGGGCTATCTCGGGTACTTCATCAACATCAAGCCGAAGTTCTACTTCCCGCCTTCGCTCCCGCTCGGCAGGCAGTACTTCGATGTCACGAAGACCGATGTGCTGCCCCTGGTGGACATCCACTACGGCCACCAGGGCCTGAACCCCGCCCTCATCACGGCGTCTGTGCAGTCGGGCGCGAAGGGCATTGTGCTCGCGGGCATGGGGGCTGGTGGCTGGACGACGCCCGGTTCGGCGACCGTCGCGGAGGCGATAGGGAACGGCACCATTGTGGTGAACTCGCACAGGTCGCAGGACGGGATCGTGCCGTACATGGAGTCGCAGGATGGCATCGCGAGCGGACTGTTGAATCCGCAGAAGTCGAGGATCATGCTTCAGCTGGCGATTAATGCGGGCTACGACTATAACACCACGCAGGGAATCTTCGAGTTCTAAGGCGAGATGAGAGACGAGCTTATGGGGTACGTTGTATATAGATGATAACGATGCGTATATGAATAATGTCATAGATAATATATAATGACAGCAACGCGAATCCTTACTCACGCATTAGCATGAAAGCCCCCGCCGTGGAAATATTTGCTTTCCCCTATCTACTCACATATTCAGACATGAGAAACGGGAGTAGACAGACCTCGCGAGCCACTGGTTGCGGCAGATACTGTTTCGTGAGCGATTAAGACGCAAACTTCCTTTTTGTGCTAGCGTTTGAAAAGGAACGTGCTACCACGAGTGCATCTTGCAAGAATGTCAGACTTGTGGAGTGGAAATGGATATACGAGGTTTTTAATACCGGGAAAACACCTGTGGTTTTGTCGTGTCAGCAGCTATCCAAGCACCCTTTCCTTCGTCACTTGCCATGCAGTAGACATCTTCCTTTACCTCCTCCATGACTGACGCTGCCGAGTTCAAAAGCGCAACATAAGTGAAGATTGGTGCGAGAAGGGGAGAGATAGTGAATTATGTAGAAACGGCTTACTCTGTGCGTTCTTACCAACAGGGCAACTTCTGCGGTGCTCCAGGTGCCAATGCCATGTTTCATGGTGATTCAAAAGATTCATTGGAAGATAACATGATGTCTATGCCAATCATTCCCGACTTGGGGCTCGGAGGACGTCGAGGCAGTCAGATGTAATCATCCGTCCGCTCTCGCAGAAAGCGGCACAACAGACGTCCGATTCCTCAACAGCCAGAAGACCTCGGGTTGCCTACTTATCATTGAATGATCCCGCGCAACCGCCATGTTGCATGCCCCGTCCCCAAAGCGTGGAGGCGATACTAAGCATAACCAGCACGAGTTTAAACTTCAGGAGAAATGATGTTGAGATTGGAGGGTTTTTTTTGGCCGAGAATGAAACACGAGTCCCCTGTCGAACAGCACATGTCGTCCAGCAGCCGGGCTCCTGGTGCGCGACACCAGCAGACGGCCGTGGGCAAAAGCTTGGCCAGAGATCTGCCTTGGTCCATAAGCTAGGTTCAAGATATTGGTAGCCTGGTGGATGTCAACCAAAACTCCAAATATGCCGAAAGGGCCCGCTTAGGGAAGGTCACGGGAGACGCACTATGCTGTACAATGTAAGTCAGGAGTCGGACTTGCATTTGACGAGAGAGTGGGATCTTTTGGCAGAACCAAAAAAATAAATAAGATCATTGGATCTTGGATGCAATGATTGATCTCCTTCGAAATGTATTGTATGTCCATTGCCGACTGTGGAACAACTCACATGCAAGCGAATCATGCATCGGGTGTGTCAAAAACAACCCGAATGTGTGTGTTGACTCCATCCAATTAGCCAGTGATCCCATCCCATCCTTGACGAATTCAGAAATGCAAAGACGAGCTCGGGCCCCTATAACAATGATCTCTGGACAGTAATGAAGCTGTGAGATGTGTCGTACAGTGCGTTTTTGTATTAATTATCTCTCGCGCATAATTTTAGCATCCAACAGTCTCCTCGTCCACCTGCATCAGATCACCTTCATCTTCCACCCCACCTGCACCCAGCGACTCCCCGCATACAGCGCACTCCCGACCGCCATCGCCAGCCCACAGAACACCTGCAGGCCCGTGAAGGCCCCGCCCGTCCTCGCCACCAGCGCCCCCGCGATCGGATTCCCCGTCAGGCCGGCGAACGAGACGATCAGGAACAAGGTGCCGTTGCGCACGCCGATCTGGCGCACGTCGGAGATCTGCGCCACGAGCGAGGGCAGCAGCGACACGAAGGCGCCCGAGGAGAAGCCGTAGAGCGCGCCGAAGATGATGATGGGGATGTTGCCGCGCGAGGGCAGCCAGAGCGCGAGCACCATGGCGGCAGAGAAGATGCAGGTGCTGATCATGGTGTTGAAGCGGCCGTAGCGGTCGGCGAAGATGCCGGGGAGGATGCGGCCGAAGATGCTGGGGGTGTTAGGGATGGCTGCAAGGAGAAGAGAGGGGACGGACCTTGTTGCGTTCAGGATTGGGAGGAGATAGGTTGCGAGGTCAGGCGACATGCCGTATTCCAATGCTTGCATGATGATGAAGTTGAAGGGGATGAATGTGCCGAAGAAGAAGAAGAAACTTCCAGCAGCCAAGAGTGCGTATGTCGGTTCCTTCAACGGCGTGATGAAATCCATGAGGGCTACTGGCCTTGGTGACGGCTTAAGACGCGATTTGACAGTTAGATTCGCAATGATAAGCATGCCGAGGATGGTAAAAGCTGCGGTGCGCATCGTCCACGCGAAGCCGATTTGTGGGATCAGCTTCGTAACCATGATTGGGAAGATGACTCCGCCGAGCGACGATCCAGAAGCCGTGATCCCGAATGCCGTGGCGCGCTTCTTGAAGAACCATGTTGGGAGGACGCTGTTGGCTGAGTAAAAGACGGCCGAAGCTCCTAGAGCGCTGCAGATGCCCTGAGCGAGGATAAACTGGTAATATTGCGTCGACAGCGACGCCATCATGAGGCCGAAGACGTGCGCAATCGATCCGCCGAGGAGCATATACCGCGGTCCGTAGCTATCGAAGATCTTCCCGAAAGCAGGCCCGCCCATGAACATCATGAAGACTTCCATCGAGGGAATCCAGGCCACGGTGCTGGACGAATATTCGGCGAGCTGATGAGTCTGGTAATACTGCTGAAAGACGCCGATGCAATTGATCCATCCGAAACTGCAAAAGAGGCAACACCATGCTCCGAGCACAACGAGCCATGCTTCGAACCCACCATCAGGAAAGTCGGAGGGTGCAGATGCTCCAGGAAACGCCGGTTGCTTCGGTGCCAGGTCGTTCTTCTCCAGGTCGGCCTCGGCAGCGACAGCAGGTTCGGCAAAAATGTTGGCCAAGGTCTCCTTGTTTTGCGATTCCAGGCGTTCCAGAGAATGGCGTCTTGGATTGTCATCGCTGTAAGGCATTCTATCGGCGGCAACGTCCATCTTTTCTGCCTCTACCGTGGACGACGTTGAGGACGGCACGTGAGAGTCGACCATTGTCGTCCTCGCCAGTGGTGACGGCTATGGTTGGTTCGTTAACCAAAGTTGATGGTTACGATGGTAAACAAGACGATGATGATAGCAATGATAGGTAATAATATTTGGTGGTGAGCAGAAGAACGTGGACGTAAACAAAGGACCTGGAAGGCGGACTGATTCAGATTGCCGAGGTCGTGTACGGGCGGGCCAATTCTCTTGACCAAGCTATTTGGATTTCTTCTTGAGAAAGCAGGAAAGCAGGGATGCTTTTATATAGATTTCTAAGATCTATTAGATTAGAAATCTATTGAGTGGAAAATAAAAAGTTATTCGAAGCTCTAGGCGCTAATATGTGGGTTAGTAGGGATGCTTCGTATTCTTTCGAGTACGTATATGTACCTTGTAATTTCCTGACAATGCTGACTTCGCATCCCATTTGTAAGCCTACGCAAGAGGCGCACATGAACAAAGAACAAATTGAAGCAACTCAGGTCGACTCGTCGCGTTAATGGGACAAATTCCGGGGGGAGGGAAGAAATGTGAGTGTAAATCGAAGAAGGGGAGGGGAGAGAGAGAGATGAGAGAGATGAAGGAGATGAAAGAGAGAGATATGAGAAAGAGAGACAGATGAGAGAGAGAGATGAGAAATATGAGAAATATGAGAGATATGAGAAAAAGAAAATGTCGGCAGAATACTATGTACCAGGAGTAGACAGGACATGGAGTCTCAGTCAGCTGCGATGGACATGGACACCGAGAGTCCGCCCTATGTCATATGTCATATCCCCGTCCCCCTCCTCGGCCAGCCAATGCGCGTGGACAGACCATGGCCCATGGCCCATGCCATCTCGGATCTCGAGGTTATCGCCGAAAAATGCCGACCGGGTGGCATTCCAAGCAATGTCACAAAGCTTGTTTCCAGATGTTAGACATACATCCCAGATGTCTTGTGCAATGTGCGTCTGCGGCTGTGGCCAGCGTCACCGCATTTGGCACGGGGAGTATGCATATATGTCTGTCTGTATATATATATGTCTGTAGGTATGTATGTCTGTAGACATGTATACCATATGTTGTATGCGTGCTGAAGGCATTCCATCGACGATTGCTGCCGTGGGAGCTGTAGAGCTATGCATCCAGGCAACGGCGAAAGGTAAAAAGATCAAGAGCTCTCGAGAGATATTTCTATGTCTATGATATTTCGTATCCCGCACGTCGTCGAGACATGCTCCAGCCGCCGCTTGATGCTAGCTTTGACGTTTTCAGTGGGGAAACAAGTGGAGAGGCACGACAGATCTAAGGTACTGTGTACTGTACAATACCCCGTATGTACGATGTGATGCACGACGCGGATGCTGTGCTGCCATTCCATCTGCTACTCCGCCTATACCTATAGCATTCTTGCGCCGTACAGTACAGGCTGTGTAGATGTTAGCATCATTGAGGTCGTCAAAACAGCAATTGCCTTGCTCGGCTTTGCGCTGTGCAGCGGCGCGGGCTCGTGTGCGATTATCAAGTATCCTTCTTAGTCCGACTCTACACAGAAGGAGGCTGTCGTGGCGCATGGAGCGGCCATCGACTCTCCCTCCCATCTCGTCATATCAACAATACAATACAATATAAGCACCCCTATCCCTACTCATACCATAACGCCGCCAGATAAGTCCAACGCCCGCTTCCTCCATGACGACCGCCTCTGATGCGACTTTTACAATCCCCCAGCCCGTATGAGTCAGACGGGAGGCTTAATAATACTGTCCCACACCACCATTTCCACCTCCACCTCCTCTCCCCTGCCCTTGCCCTTGCCCTTGCCCAGGCCCGGTGTATCCTCTTCCATCATACTCCCCCTGTTGGTGCCGCTGATTGTCGCTCTGCTGCTTCTGATATGCCGTCGGCAGCGACGGGAAATCCTCGTATGCGATGCCGCCATTGGCACCATACCCCTGCTGCACCTGGCTCCCCACATCGTCCAGACTCCTATAATTATACCCTCCTCCCCTTCCCCTGCCCCTCCCCCCTCCGCTCGGCCCCGTCGGCCGCCCACCCCTCGCACCCCCCCTCTGCTGATTCCTCGCACCCTGACCATACCCTCCCCGGCCGGCCCTCCCGCCCCCCTCCCTCGCATACCCGCCGCGTCCACTCGGCCCCCTCGGCACCCCCTCGTCCTCCCCGGCATGCTTCCGCTTGAACGCCTTGTTGGGGAACAGACTCTCGTACTCGCCCTCGGCCTTGTCCTCCGCCTCGACCCGCAGCAGCACCTTCTCGCCCACCGTCGTCTCGAAGATGAACTGCTTCTCCGGCGGCACCGGCTGCCAGTTCTGGATCCGCGCCGCGTCGATCGGCCGCGCGCCCTTGCGCAGCGCCAGCACCACGATCGGCGCCGGGTTCTCCGTGTAGTACTTCGCGCTCTGCGGCACGGGACGCACCGAGCACGCCCAGATCTTCGACTCGAAGCACGCCGTGCCCGTCACCTCCCAGAGCAGCTTGTTGCCCATGCCGCCGACCTTGTCGAGGATCGAGGACGGCGCGGGCCGCGGCGTGATGAGCACGTTGTTCGCGAGGTACTTCAGCTCCGAGTCGGGCATGTTCGGCGGAAGCTGCACCAGGCTGAGCAGCTTCTGCGTATCCGGCTGTGTGATGAGATAGCCCGTGTAGAAGACCGTTTTCTTGATACACAACCTCTTCGCCCGCACTGGCGCCGTGCGCTTCGTCACGGCGGAATTATGGTCATTGATCAGCCGCTGTATCTCCACCGTCTCAACAACAGGATCGAGTATTGTCGCGCTGTCCGCGACCTGTATGACCTCTGCCGTGATGGGCCCGCGCGTAGGATGTCCACCTATGCCATTCTGGCGCTTATTGTAGTCCATGAAGAAGTCCCTGAAGCCCTTGACATGCTTGACGCGGTCCTCATACACCCTGATCTCCTCGGCGCCCCTGTAGGTCTCCATCAGCTCGCCCAGAAACACCTGCTTGAAGGCCATCGTGCTGCTGAAGTTCTGCTTGTTCGGCCCGACCCGCGGCTTCAGCACGACCATGTCGAACTCCATGCCCCTGCTCGCCACCATCCTCTGGATGAGGGCGCCGAACCCGTGCTCGCTGCGCCCCGTGAGCAGCACCGTCACGGCGTCCTTCTGCTCCATGCTGAGCTGGATCAGCTGCACGATCTGCTCGTTCCACCACCCTGCCCAGCCGCGCGCGGCCTCGATCTCGACGCCGGCGCCCGTCGCGGCGAGGATGCGCGCGTCGTGCCACCAGCCGCCGGTGGCGAAGACGTCCTGGGTCTGGAAGAGGCCGATCGTCGGGCCGTTCCAGACCTTGGGGTTCGGGAGGGGGGAGTTGAAGACTGTTAACGTCGGATGTCAGTATGTGCAGACTCGCTGGGGCGCATCGGCGGGGGGGCTCACGGGTATTGTCAAAGTCGTAGACGTGGATTGCCTTGATCTTGTCGACGGCTGCGGATTGTGAGCTCAGGCGCAGAAAGAGGGGACAGGGACATACGAGGCAGCTGTTTCTCAGCGACAGACCAGCGGCTCAGCGCCGTGACGGTGTGCGCTGTTTGCGCGCCGGCCCGGCGAGTGGTTGCATGGACATGCGCGTGGGCGGAATAGTGCATGCTTGCTCCAGCCATCCTGAGTACCCAAGACAGCTTCAAGCAATCGATGTGGAAATATCTCTCGGTCGAGAGCGTGGTGCGAGTGCGCGATTGGCCCTGTGTTAGGTCGATGGTGGATGGTGGATTCGTGGCGGCCCTCGACGAGGCTGAAGATCCTCGACGGCAGGTTCGCTTGGAGGCGGAAAAGTTGCCGGGTGGCCTTGCTGTATCCCGTGCTCCAGAGCGGTCGCCACCATCACTATACTTGCGAAATATGCCTTATTGAACTTCACGCTTTGGATTGAGATTTGCGAGCTCCTTAAGGACTACATTACAGGTTGGACAAGGTAAATAGGCACAAATGAACGTCCTTCCGGAAGCGGTGCGCCAGAAATTGGCCATAATTGTCGCGCACGACTTCGCGGTCCGCCGAGTAATCCCATCCGTCTTTCTGAAATTGCGCGTCATAACGGAACTCAGGCGGCGCGACGCGATATTTAAAGTCGATGAGCAGCAGGGTCGGATCGTATTGGGAGTCAAGGGACAGGCTAGAAATAAGGACTGGAAGGAGGCAAACGAACGCGTGAGGTTGATGCTAGGATATGTAGGTCGTCTCCAACTCCCAACGTCGGAAAAAAAATATGGTCATAAGAGATCTATTTCTCTCGGCTCTATCTAACCCATCGGCACAGACTCTCAATGTACCTGTGCGAAAAGTGGAAATCGTCGAGGGCGTGGATAAGTTCCGCAAAACCGTCGAGATCACGAGCGAGACCCTCACAAAAGCCCACCACGGTGAAAGAAACTACGACGAGATCTACGAGCACGTCCAGAACAGGATCCTCGACCGAATACGCCGCGACGCCGCCCGCAACGCCGAAGCCAAAAAGTCCCTCCACGAGGTGCGCGTCAGCCGTAAACAGGCAGCACGCGAATCCCCGCAACTTGCCAAACTGCCCGAACCTAAAGATGCAGCGTCTCAGAAGTCCATGGAATCCGTCCCCACCGATACATCCTCCCTCTCACGCTTCACCTTCCCCTCCATCTCATCCCTGACGAGCGCCGCGACAAAAGTCCGGAAGTGATCAATGTAAGGCTTCAGCCTGGTCTTCTCCCAGTCCTGGACGCGCTTCCCGCCCACATCCTCCGCTCCGCTCCACTGGTCGATCTCGCCCAACAGCTCGGTCACCGTCGGCACCGCAAGCGGATCGAACGTCTCCAGCCTCCTCGTGTCGATCGGCACGCAGACCCTGCCCGTGCCCGGATGCACGACGAACGGGCTCTTCAGCAGATGGTTCAGCTTCTTGCTGACCTCGATGTCCAGCCTCGGGTATGTGTATTCCAGCACGATGTCCTGCTTGGCCTCGAGCAACGCCTTCGGATCGAGGGATTTCGAGGCCCCGGTCTTGGCGAGCGAGTCGATGTCGGCCCATTTGGAGGCGGAGGAGCGGCCGGGCGCCGAATCCCACTTCTTGCGTAGGGAGTCGTTGAGCGCCTTGTCCGGAAGGAGTTGTAGGAGACGATCGGCCTTTTCCGGAGTGGCCCACGGGTCTTGATCCTCGAGGATGTCGGACTGGAAGTGGGATTTGAGGGTCTCCAGACTCCGTCTGTAGCAATATCAGCATTGTACATCAGCATCACACATAGCATAGCAATGTCAACTTACGCAAGATGCGGATGCAGCGGCCTCTTGACATTCACCTTCTTCCCACTCTGTGCTCCTCCCTTGATCACCTCAAGATACCCCGCAATCGCCCGTCTCCTACTATCATCCATCGTCCTCGCCTTCTTATCACACACCCACGCGTGCGCGCCTCTCCTCCCCGAATAGACCCACATGATATGCTTGAACCCAAAGTCCTCCCTCAGCGCCACATCTACAACCTTAATCGCCATGGTGATAAACCGCCAGCAGCGGGCACAGATGTTCGCGCCCTCGCAGCACGTGCGCACGTCGTCGTAGTCCGTCAGATCGATGTCGAAGCAGAGCTCCTTGGCGAGCGGCCTGAAGGCCGACGACCCGCGCAGCGTCTTGCGGTCGCGCGGGTTCGTGCTGTACACGGGCCCGATCTCGAAGCGCGACGGCATCAGCCGCAGCACGTCCTTGCGCAGGAGGTCCGCCGTCGCGAAGCTCTGGTACCGCAGGTACGCGTCGTTGCTGAGCGTGAACGCGAACTCGCGGTGCGCGAAGTCCGCGCCGGGGATCGGGCTGTGGTTGAGCCACTGGAAGAGGTAGCGCCAGGGGAACAGGCGCTGGTAGAACGAGCGCATGACCTCTGGATCAGATGCTCGCGCCGAGGCGCTGATTTTGATGGGCGAGGGCGGCGCTTGTGGGGAGGACGCGATCTTGGCTTGTGGTGCGGCGGAGCTGAGGAATTCGTCGTCTGAGGAGGACATGTCGTCGAAGATGTTTTCGAGGTTCACTTCTTGCTTTGCTTTCTGTGGACTCGGGTCTGGCTTGATTTGCGGTTGTGCTGACGTAGGCGGGGCCGATTCGCTTTGCTTGCCAGCCTCTATCAGATCCATCTCGTCGGCTTCGTCCATTTCTTGGTCTTCGTTGGCCATTGTGTCTTCGGAATTCTGCGTATCCACAGCGTCCTCCATAGTTGCATCGGCTGGCGTTTCTGCCGGTTGTAGTTCTGGGGATACTGAATGGGGCATTGTGATGTATGGTAGGGCTTCATAAAAATGTTATATCGATTATTCTCAAAGCAGCGTTATGGGTATTTTCGTTTCTGCTGTCGTCGTCGGGATTTAGAGGGGTGACAGGAGACGCGTAGCAATGCTTTGCGATAGACGCGACGCGTAAATTGATTTATGTAGTCCGTGCTTCATATCTCCCCAGCCTTGTCAGCCTCGTCTGGTGAAGCCAACATAACCACTCTTGTAGAGGAGGTGTATTCCTCTAAATGTATAAAAGGCATAAGTATCCATTCTGGTTACTTAGAAGCAATTACGCCATACCAAGCATGTCTCTATCTATGCTAATCCTAATCCTAAACGCAGAAAACCCACTGCCTTAGACTGCCTGAATGCATCCCAAAGCTCTCATCCGAACATCCAGAAGTCCATCCATACGTGCCAACAATCCTTCCTCGTCGCAAAAGATAGCCAATCTGAGATAACGACTCGAATTTACTTATATCTAATCCTCTGCCTCGATCTTGCCCTGACCCTAGGATCTAAGAGAGAAGCGTCAGTTAGACGCCTCATTAGAACTTCCAGGTTGATCACTGTTACCAGTATTCTCATCCTTCCTTGTGCTAACCGAAGAGGACCTTGACCTAAGAGTCTCTATATTTGAGACCGAAAAGTCTCTCGGAGCACTAGCGGTTGCAGAGAATACTGGAGTCGCGTTGGTCGTGGGCAATGTAACGGTTGCAAAACCCGAATTTGAAGCGCTAGGAACTAGACGTGTGTTGGAAAATAAGCCAGACAATGGTATCTGTAGAGCTGTTGCTGTATCGACTGCAGATATAGAGTCTCCAGATGCTCCACTGGAGGCAGATGCTGATGATACTGCCGGAGCGCTGCCAACGATGCTGTGAGACGAAGGCGCACTCGTAGTTGTCGCTGTTGTGGGCGGCGATGTCTTCTGTGTACTACCTCCAAAGAGAAAAGGTGCAGTCGTAGTTGTCATTCTGGCAGACGGCGACGCGTTCGCTATACCTCCTCCAAAGGCTCCCGCAGAGCTCACGGCAGTTGTAGCCGTGGTAGAAGCGCCGCCAAATAGACCGCCCGAGATTGCCTTGGGCGCCGCTGCCGACCCGCCGACTGTTCCAGAAATCCCACCAGACGCAGAAGTGGGCCGTGATGACGCCGCCGTTGTGGCGAACGATGCAATGCCCGAGAATGCCGAGGATGAAGTAGATGCAGTCGATGCTGCGCGAGAGGAACTGCCAAAGTTCCCGCCAGAAGAAGTGGCAGCTACTGTTGGAGGGGGAAGTTTGGAGCCTAGTGGTGAGACCTGTCCGAATACCGCGCTTGGGCTGCGTCCGGTCTGGGCAGTTTTGGTATTCGTGGCGCTTCCGAAAAATCCGCCTGAAGAGGTTCCGGGTGCAGTGCTGGGAGTAATGGTGGCAGTTGAACTGCTCATGGATGGTAGTGATACCGCAGATGCAATGGTCGATGTTGAAGTAATTGTAGACGGTAGGCCGGCTGGCTGGTTTTGACCAAGCAATGAAGGTGTTCCAAAGAAGGATGGAGTCCCAAACAACGAAGGTCCTGCAGCAGTTGCTGGAGCTGCAGACTGTTGACCAGCTGACTGGAGTGGATCAAACAACGACGACACCGAACGCCCAAGGCCAGCAGCTGGCATCGACGAAGTCGTCGCCGCCCCAAACACTGCAGTCGTGGACCCGCCGGCCGCAGCGGACGAATAGGCGCCCGCCTGCGCATTGGGCTGGTAGGGGCCGGCGGCCGAGAGCGGAGTGAAGCCAGTAAAGCCACGGAAGGTCCAGGGTCCAGGAGCAGGGCGGATCCAGTCCATGGTGTCGCCGGACGGTCTGAATATCGAGGTTGCCGCTGCGAGATTGGCAGTGTGGAGGTCGACGGCAGGTTGCACAGGCTGCTGGGCGGGTCCGATGGCTGAGCAGCGCACGTTTTCTGCTTGTGTTGGATGGTCGTGATATTCGCAAGGTGGCATGTTCTTCGGGCTGCGCGACTGCGTCAGTGTCGTGCTGAGACTCATTCTCCTGAAGATATCCTCTAGGAATGACGGCCACTGGTCGACTAAATCCATGTTCCTGTCAACTTGGCCGACGGCGCCGACCTGCGCGATAGTGGAGTCTGCTGCAAATCGTCGACATGGCGACTCGTCATGGGCACGCTGATAGATGAGTTGGACGTGCTCTTTCGGCATTGGACGATGACGCAAATTATTCTCGCCCTCCACATAGGCGGTCATGGCCAGGTTGAAGAGTGGAGTCCAGCAAATGGTCTCCGCGAAGAGACAGAGACGTAGGAGGGACAGTTGATGGGCTTCCTCGGCCGCCATAATGATATCTATCGATGGACAGTGTGGAATCCCTTTGAGATGTCCTGTAGCCACAGGAAACGGTTCTGGTAGTCTCGATCCCGGTCGGCCTCCGATCGGTTCCCATTGGAAGCGATGGTTTCGTGCGTAGTCCGCCAATCGAAGCTCCTCGGGCGAGGCGCTCTGATAGAAGGGCTGCCGGCAAATATGCATGTAGCGGTCAGTCCAGGTATTGAAACTGTTTACTTGGGCAGAAGACAGGGCTGCCTCGTTGACTGGAGTATATTGGAGGTCGAAAGTTCCTGTATTAGGCGGAGGCGGTTTGCTTGTCATAGAGGGCTCGTGAACTTCAACTTCTGTGTCCTCTCCACTGGGGACTGTGTCGAAAGCGGTCGAATGAAACCCGGCAACCGGGAGCTGGCCTTGATACAGCCATCCGATGAGAAGGTCGAACGCGTCAGGACTCTCCTCTGTCAGGCGGATGGTCTGCTCATCTGCCTCTTTGAACTTGCCGTTCAGAGCGCGGTCGAAGTATTCGGATTGTGCGGTGAGGAGGGACTTATGGACCGTGTAGCGCTTCTCGTCCGGTCCAACAAGGACCGTCACGACGGCCTCTCCCATGAGTCTATCTATGTCAGCTCGGCACTCTTTACTTCGAGAGGAGTAGATCGACTTACCGTGCGAGATTTGGAAAGCCAGGCGTGGCCATGGTTCGTTGTTGATCTCGCGACGCTTTGTTTTGTTTGCAGTGGTGTTGCTAACGCGAGCTCGTCTGTTTATATCGAGTCTTCGATCCACAGGAGAACAGAAGAACAGAGCGACCACGATTCCGGGTGCCTACCGCGCCTTCCTTCCCTGATATAAAGTCCTGCGGCTCCGGCTCCGGCTCCAGCTCAACAACGGACGCCCACGCCTCGAGCTCCCCCGTCTCAGGTCTCAGACGCTCGCGACCCCCCCCTCAGCCTCCAGGCGCCGAGAGCACGAGTTCCCGTGCCCAGCGATTCACCTCGCTGCCGAGCCATCAAAGAGCGGATTGCTGGTCTCGCTCGCAGCCTGCAAGCCTCAGCTCGGTCTCACTCCGTCACAGCTCGCATGTCTCGCTCTCTCCTCAGATCCCCTCCTGCGACGGGAGATCTTGCGAGGGACTAGAGATGGGGCGTGGAGCTGTGGGAAGAAGAAGAAATGCGGATTGCGCGACGTCGTCGCTCTCAAGGCAGCCAGCTTAACCAGCCGCGAGGCTGAGGAGGGGCGGGCTAGGCGACTGGTTGGCTCGTGCAGCCTTGCGCCTGCACCTGACGTTGCGAGTAAGATGGATATCCGCATCATCCTCATCATAGGTGTGAGTATTAGTAGTTAGGAAATTATAAGCAAACATAGCCTCGATTCATCGACGTTTATTTAGATCCTGCATCATGGATATAAATAGTACAATCATCAAAGAGCATTACATTACCACGTTGTGATAGGTTGATGCTATATACTTTAATTTTTCATTCTTCATTTTTCAATTCTTCAATTCTCAATTGTATTTTCCAATCTTCAATCAATATCATGAACTGTTGAACACCATCTATTTCCTCACCCCTACACTCGCGGCTCCTAACACTCACTCACTCACTCACTCACTCAACTTCCTCATTATTTATAATTATCAAGAGCCCACCAGCTCCATCCCACCTCCCCAGACCCTGCACTGCCTGCAGAAACAAAACCCTCCAACCTCACCATCCAACATCCAATCCTCCCTCCAACTACAACCCCCCCCCCCCCCCCCCCCCCCCCCCCC
>Ga0209512_1000848_pt1 | contig 43371 bp, 40 predicted proteins | sample frozenSSSSmetaG_FD_184142 | JGI IMG/M metagenome (GOLD analysis project Ga0209512, IMG submission 184142) | Glacier valley bacterial and archeal communities from Borup Fiord, Nunavut, Canada, to study Microbial Dark Matter (Phase II) -... | ecosystem: Environmental > Aquatic > Freshwater > Ice >...
ACTGACAGACTGGAAAAATGAACACCGCGAGAGGCCGACTATGAGAATCGCCGTCACCGGTGCCAACGGCAAGCTCGGCGCCGTTACCGTCGCGAGCCTGCGGGAAGCCGGCCACGACGTGCTCGCATTCGATATCGCTGGGGCCGATCGGTGGACCTTCACCCGCGTCGATCTCACCGATTACGGGCAGGTCATCGATGCGCTCGCGGGCGTCGATGACCGGCACCAGGGTCTGGATGCGATCGCCCACCTCGGTGCGGTACCCGCGCCCGGGCTATGGGCCGATTCGGCTACTTTCCACAACAACATGAGCGCGACGTTCAACGTGTTTCAAGCGGCGCGGCGCCTAGGCATCCGAACCATCGCCTACGCGTCTAGCGAGACGCTGTTGGGCATCCCCTTCGAGGCGCCCCCGCCGTACCTGCCCCTGGACGAAGCGGCCGAGACCCGTCCCGAATCGATGTACTCGGTCGTCAAACACCTCGAAGAGGAGCTTGCGAAGAAGCTGGTGAGGTGGGACGACGCCCTGAGCATCACCGCGCTGCGGTTCTCCAACGTGATGGTTCCCACCGACTACGCGGAGTTCCCCACTTTCGATGCGGACCCAACGCGACGCAGCTGGAACCTCTGGAGCTACATCGATGCGCGGGACGCAGCCCAGGCGATCCGGCTGGCGATCGAGGCGGCGCATCCCGGTTTCGATGTCTTCAACATCTTCGCCGCCGACACGGTGATGAGTCGCGCAAGCGCCGAACTCGCGGCCGAACACCTAGCGGGGGTGGAGCTACGGCGCCCGTTGGAGGGCACCGAGTCGTTGATCACCAGCGAGAAGGCCCACCGTCTTCTGGGATTCCAGCAGCAACACAGCTGGCGAGACCACCAGCATTGAATGGATGCCGGCGTCGCGGCGCAGTGGGGCGGCCGCGGCAGCCGCAGGTTTGCCACTCGCTGTGCTTTCACCTAGTGTTGAGGAGGCCAAAGACCGTGGGTTCTCGTCGTGGGAAACATCTCGACGAGCGAAGTGCTGAATATCCAGCATCCCACGCAGGTGTGTGAAGTTGCTGCTGGTTCACTCCAGTCCACGCTCCGTGCTCTTGCGCCGGAGCTTTTTTGTTGCTCCGGTGGTCGGCTCAAACCCACAACCCAAGGAGCACAATGGCGAACAAGGAAGCCTCGGTAGCCGAGCTGACGGAGAAGTTCCGCAGCTCGAACGCCGTTCTGCTGACCGAGTATCGCGGACTCACGGTCGCCCAGCTGAAAAGCTTGCGCGCATCCATCAGTGATCACGCAACGTACGCCGTGGTGAAGAACACGCTGACGAAGATCGCGGCGAACGCCGCTGGCATCTCATCGTTCGATGAAGCCCTCGTGGGCCCGTCGGCGATGGCATTCGTTCACGGCGACGCCGTCGCCGTCGCCAAGTCGCTACGTGATTTCGCCAAGGAGAACCCCCTCTTGCTGGTCAAGAACGGTTACCTCGACGGTAACCCGCTCACGGCCGAGGAGGTCAACAAGCTCGCCGACCTCGAGAGCCGGGAGGTGCTGCTCGCGAAGTTTGCGGGTGCCGCCAAGGCGTCGCTGTTCGGCGCCGCGTACCTGTTCAACGCACCCCTCTCCAAGGCGGTGCGTACCGTCGAGGCGCTTCGCGAGAAGCAGTCCGCTCAGTAGGCCCGTCCCGACCATCTCGTCCGCCAATCGAGCGGACACACAACCCCGGGTGCGCCTTTCGTGCGGCCGTGAATCATCAAAAGGAGAAACACCATGGCAAAACTCAGTAGCGATCAGCTGATCGATGCGTTCAAGGAACTGACCCTCATCGAGCTCAGCGAGTTCGTCAAGAAATTCGAGGAGACGTTCGAGGTCACCGCTGCGGCTCCCGTGGCAGTCGCAGCAGCGGGTGGCGGCGCGGCCGCGCCCGTTGAAGAGGTCGAGGAGAAGGATTCCTTCGACGTCGTACTCGAGGCGGCCGGCGAGAAGAAGATCCAGGTCATCAAAGAGGTGCGCACCCTCACGAGCCTCGGTTTGGGTGAGGCCAAGGCTGTCGTCGACAACGCCCCGGGTGTCGTGCTTGAGGGCGCGAACAAGGAGACCGCCGAGAAGGCTAAGGCTCAGCTCGAAGCGGCCGGCGCGACGGTTACCCTTCGCTGACGTTTGGACCGCTGATTGATCGGTCGCACGCGACCGGAACGTACGAGCGTCGCTCCGCAAGGGGCGGCGCTCGTTTTCGTTTCACGAGTCGAATTGTCGCCGTCAACCGTGGGAGCACCAGCCTAAATGAGCCGGGTTTGGATCGGAAAGGGGCTATGCAAGCGCTTACTTGTTATGCAAACGAGACCGGATACCGGCAGCTACCGGGCGCTACGCGTTTAGTCTGAAAGCGGAATCGCAACCGCTTGGCATGCCAAGCCGCGATTACCGCCCCTTACCAATCAAAGGAGATTCACTATGAGGGCTTCCCAACGCCGCTCACTCGTTCTGGCTGCGAGTTCCGCAGCCGCCTTCGCGCTCATTCTTTCCGGCTGTGCCGCGAGCAGCGGTTCCAACACCGCCGCGAAGGCTGGATGCGAGGCTTACGCCGACTACCAGGGCCATAGCGGTACTGAGGTCGAGATCAACGCCTCGGTCGTCAGCCCCGAAGCGGAACTGTTCACCCAGTCCTTCAAGGAGTTCGAGGACTGCACCGGAATCAGCATCACCTGGAACGGCACGAAGGACTTCGAGACGCAGCTACCCGTTCGGGTCGCCGGCGGAACCGCTCCGGACCTCGCCGTCATCCCGCAACCGGGTCTCCTCAAGGCCATGGTCGATACCGGCAAGGTGATCGCACCCTCTGACGCCACGGCCAAGAGCATCGACACCAACTACGGTGCGGACTGGAAGAGCTACGGCAGCGTCGACGGCAAGTTCTACGCATCCGCTCTGGGCGCCAATGTCAAGTCGTTCATCTGGTACAACCCGAGCGTGTGGAAGGCCAACGGTTGGACCATCCCGACCACCTGGGACGAGATGATCACCCTGTCGGACAAGATCGCCGCTGACGGCAAGATCAAGCCGTGGTGCGTCGGTATCGAGTCGGGCGGGGCGACCGGATGGGTTGCCACTGACTGGATGGAAGAGGTCATGCTGCGCTTCCAGGGTGCAGAAACCTACGACAAGTGGGTTTCTCACAAGATCCCATTCAACGACCCGAAGGTGGCTGACGTGCTAGCCCGGGTCGGCAAGGTCATCAAGAACCCGGCCTACGTCGGTGACGTACCGTCGATCGCGACCACGAGCTTCCAGAAGGGTGGAGCGGGCGTCGTTGATGGAACCTGTGCGATGCACGCTCAGGCGTCCTTCATCGGTGGCATCCTCGTGTCCGACCAGGGCGCAAAGATCGTGGCTCCGGATGACACGTCGAACCCGAAGGGGATCTCGACCTTCTACGAGCCCGGCAAGGATGCGACTGACAAGCCGGTTGAGGGTGGTGGCGAGTTCGTCGCTGCCTTCGCAGACCGCCCCGAGGTGGCTCTGGTGCAGCAGTACCTGACCACGCCGGAATGGAACAACGCCAAAGCGAAGCTCGGTGGATGGTTCTCGGCCAACAAGGGGCTGGACCCGGCGAACGTTGCCGACCCGGTCAACAAGAGCGCCGTCGAGATCCTGCAGTCCGCAACGACCTTCCGCTTCGACGGATCGGACCTGATGCCGGCTGCGGTCGGTGCGGGTTCGTTCTGGAAGGAAATGACCGCGTGGATCGCCGAGAACAAGTCTGACGCAGCGGTACTCGACGCTATCGAAGCGTCGTGGCCGAAGTAGTAGATTCTTCTACTACGCGCTAGCACGAATGGGTGCGGGGCTCGCGAAAGCGGGCCCCGCACTGCTTTCTGAACAACTGTTCGTCCTGAAAACTGCAACTCAACGATGATGTGAGATGAGCGAATCAATGTGGATTCACCTGGCCAAGTCACCTTTCGCGACGGTGCTGCCCAACATCCTTCTCCTATTGATCGGCATCGCGGTATTCGGTGTGCTGGTCGTGCTGATCTTCTGGCTCGCGGAGAGAACCAAAGACAAAACGCAGAACCGACTCAAGTACTTCGTCTTCCTCGGTCCGGCGTTGCTCCTCCTGGTCATCGGCCTCATCTATCCGGCGATCCGCACTCTTTTCCTATCGCTTTTCGACGCGAGTAGCGCAAACTTCATCGGCCTCAACAACTACATCTGGGCCTTCACGCAGCCCGAGATCCTTCTCGTACTGCGAAACACCCTCATCTGGACCATCGTGGTGCCCATCGCATCGACCGCTATCGGGCTCGCAATCGCCTATCTGACCGACCGGATGAGATACGCCGGCCTGGTGAAGTCCCTGATCTTCATGCCGATGGCGATCTCCTTCGTCGGGGCATCGATCATCTGGAAGTTCGTTTACAACTACGAACCAGACCTCTCCAAGCCGGACATCGGAGTGCTGAGCGCAATCGTCAAGGCGCTCGGAGGGACGCCACCGAACTGGCTCCTCACGGCGCCCATCAACACGTTCCTTCTGATCGCGGTCATGGTGTGGATTCAGACCGGTTTCGCGATGATCGTGCTCTCGGCGGCCATGAAAGCCATTCCCGATGATGTCGTCGAGGCCTCGATGCTCGATGGGGCCAAGGGCTGGTCCCGCTTCCGCCGCATCACCGTCCCGATGATCTGGAGCAGCGTGGTCGTCGTACTGACGACCATCACCGTGAGCTCATTGAAAGTGTTCGACATCATCCGAACGATGACCGGCGGTAATTTCCAGACGAGCGTTATCGCGAACGAGATGTATCAACAGAGCTTCACCGCCCTCGATTACGGACGGGGTGGAGCACTCGCCATCATCCTCTTCGTGGGGGTGCTGCCGCTCATCGTCTACAACCTGCGCCAGGTACGCAAAGAGAGAGCGATCAACTGATGGTCACAATCGCCACGGGAGCACCCGCCACGGTCAGAACCCAGCGAAGGGCGATGAAGCTGAGCACCCGCAAGCAGGGCAACATCTTCAGCTCGCCGATCGCGTCGTTCTTCGCAGTCTTGATCGCGCTGGTCTGGACGATTCCGACACTCGGCCTTTTCATCACCAGCTTCCGCAATCCGGTCGACATCAACACCACCGGGTGGTGGACCTTCCTGTCCAACCCGAGCTTCACTCTCCAGAACTACAATTCCGTGCTCTTCGAGGGCAGCGGCTCCACACCGCCGCTGAGCCTTTACTTCTTGAACTCGTTCGCCATCACCATCCCGGCCACGGTCTTCCCGGTCGTGCTCGCAACGTTCGCCGCGTACGCGTTGGCATGGTTCGATTTCAAGGGGCGTGATTTTCTCTTCTACACGATCTTCGCCATGCAGGTCATTCCCCTGCAGTTGGCGCTGATCCCCCTCCTGCAGTTGTTCGCGCAGGGCGTGAGGTTCGGCTCGTTCACGCTGATCCCGCCACTGGGTATCACCGGCACCTACATCCCGATCTGGCTGGCCCACACGATGTTCGCGATGCCGATCGCGATCTTCCTGCTCCACAACTTCCTCACCCAGATACCGCGTGAGTTGATGGAGGCCGCCCGTGTCGATGGGGCGGATGCATTCAAGACTTTCCGGATGGTCGTGCTGCCGCTGAGCGTGCCCGCCATCGCCTCGTTCGCGATCTTCCAGTTCCTGTGGGTCTGGAACGACCTCCTCGTCGGGCTCACCTTCGGCGGCGGTAAGCAGGGGATCGCGCCGCTCACGGTGCGCCTGGCGGAGCTCACCGGAACACGGGGCGGGGACTGGCAAGTGCTCACGGCGGGCGCGTTCGTCTCGATCATCGTGCCGGTCGCGGTGTTCTTCGCACTGCAGAGATATTTCGTGCGAGGTCTGCTTGCGGGATCGGTCAAGGGCTAGAGCGCTAAAACGGGAGTCGGTTCGGCGGCCCGCCCGGGATGTTTTCAGACGTGGTTGTCTCCTGGGATTGCCGTCGCGCGACGGCTTCAGTTACGCCACGAGCGGGGGAGCACTTCCTCAGCCATCTGCGCACCCGCAACGGTGACCATGAGGTCGTATTCTTCGGTAGGTGTCACGCGAAGAGTCGGCGGAGGCCCCCGACGCGCGACGTAGGCTGATGCGATGGACGGGATGCGATGAGCGGGATGCGGGGGGGTGGCGGCTACCGCGGTGGCGACGCCACGGCCCAGCGCGCAGCGAACGCGACGGCACCGAAGATCCCGGACCTCCTCGGACGGATCGCTGGACTCTTCGACGAACACCGCCGCACCCTCGCGTTGACCATCGGGCTCGTGCTGATCAGCGCGGCCATCAGCGTCGCCCCGCCGCTGTTGACCCGGCAGGCGTTCGATGTGGGCCTCTTCCCGCCGAGCGGCACTCCGAACGTGCCCGTGCTGGTCGAACTGGTCACGATCATGGTCGCGCTGTGGGTGGCATCCGCGGCTCTGGGCGTGTGGCAGACCTACCTGACCGCCACCGTGGGCAACCAGGTGATGGGGTCGCTTCGCATCCGGCTGTTCGGCCACCTGCAAGCAATGGAACTCGCGTTCTTCACTCGCACGAAGACCGGTGTCATCCAGTCGCGATTGCAGAATGACGTCGGCGGGGTCGCCGGGGTACTGAGCAACACCATCTCGAGTGTCATCGGTAATACCGTCACCGTGATCGCGGCACTCGTGAGCATGCTCCTGTTGAGTTGGCAGCTCACGATCGTGTCGGTCATCCTGCTGCCCGTGCTCGTGATCGCCCAACGCCGCGTGGGCCAGGTGCGGGCGCGGATCGCGACTAAGACTCAGGAGTCGCTCAGCGACATGACCGCGATCACGCAGGAAGCCTTGAGCGTGTCTGGCATCCTGCTCGCGAAGAGCTTCGGCCAGCAGCGCGCGGAGACGGCTCGGTACGAGGCGGAGAACGACAACCAGGTGCGGCTGCAAGTGAGCCAGCAGATGAGCGGCCAGTGGTTCTTCGCGATGGTCAGTATCTTCCTTTCCATCATCCCGGCCGTCATCTACGTGGTGGCGGGCATGTTGATCAGCGGTGGGGTGGATGTGACGGCCGGAACGATCGTCGCGTTCACCACCGTGCAGGCTCGGCTGATGTTCCCGCTGCTGGGTCTGCTGCGAGTGGCCCTCGATCTGCAGACCTCATCCGCCCTCTTCGCCCGGATCTTCGAATACCTCGACCTGGTGCCAGCCATCGTGGATCGACCCGACGCTCACCCGGTCGAGGCGGCAAAGCTGGGCCGGGTCGAATTCGATGACGTCGTCTTCCGCTACCCGGATGCCCCGGACGACTCTCCGGCGACGCTCAAGAACGTGTCGTTCACTATCGAGCCGGGACAGTTCGCGGCGTTCGTCGGGCCCTCGGGAGCTGGCAAGACCACCGTCTCCTATCTCATTCCCCGGCTGCACGACGTGTCTGCCGGTCGAGTGCTCTTCGCCGGCGATGACGTGCGGGGGCTAGAGAGCGATTCCCTGGTGCGCAACATCGGAATCGTCAGCCAGGAGACCTATCTGTTCCATGCAACGATCGCCGAGAACCTGCGCTACGCCAAGCCGGATGCGACCCAAGCCGAACTCGAGACAGCGGCGGCGGCCGCGAACATCCATGACACGATCGAGTCGTTTCCTGAGCGCTACGACACGGTCGTCGGGGAGCGTGGGTACCGCCTCTCGGGCGGGGAGAAGCAGCGCATCGCGATCGCTCGAGTGCTCCTCAAAGACCCGTCGGTGCTCATCCTCGACGAGGCGACGAGCGCCCTGGACTCGATCTCGGAGCGCTTGGTGCAGGATGCCCTCGATGCGGCATCCCGCGGTCGCACGACCATAGCGGTGGCCCACCGCCTCTCGACCGTGATCGCTGCCGACATCCTCTTCGTGGTCGACGGTGGCCAGATCGTGGAGCGCGGCACCCACGATGAATTGCTCGCCTCGGGTGGGCTCTACTCCTCCCTCTATGCCCAGCAGTTGCAGTAGCGTGGCGGCCCCACCTGTCACCGTGGTCCACGCTGTGCGGCTTCTCCAAGCGCGCGGCACTGAGCTTGAGGACCTTCTCGATGCCGCCGCGGCAGTACGTGACAGCGGCAATCCCGACCGGGTGATCACGTATTCGAAGAAGGTGTTCCTGCCGATCACGACCCTGTGCCAGGACCGCTGTCACTATTGCGTGTTCGTCGATACCCCAGGCAAGCTGGCCAAGAAACACAAGGCCGCCTACATGTCGCCGGAGCAGATTCTCGGCGTCGCGCGCGAGGGGGCTCGGATGGGCTGTAAGGAGGCGCTCTTCACGCTGGGAGATCGCCCGGAAGCCCGGTGGCCCGCCGCCCGAGAGTGGCTCGAAGCGCACGGCTACGACTCGACTGTGCACTACCTGAGGGACATGGCGGCACTCGTTCTCGACGAGACCGGTCTGCTGCCGCACATGAACCCCGGGGTGCTGAGCTTCGACGAGATCATGACCCTGCGCCCCGTTTCGCCGAGCATGGGGATGATGCTGGAGACGACATCCGCGCGCCTCTGGTCCGAGCCCGGGCAGGTGCACTTCGGCTCCCCGGATAAGCAACCCGCGGTGCGGCTCGAGGTTCTCGAGAACGCAGGCCGTGCTCGCGTGCCGTTGACGACCGGCATCCTGGTCGGCATCGGCGAGACGCTGCGGGATCGAGCGGAGTCCCTGTTCGCCATCCGCGCCTCGCACGAGCGATACGGGCACATTCAAGAGGTCATCGTTCAGAACTTCCGCGCGAAGGATGCGACCGCGATGCAGGACGCTGCAGACCTGGGCACCGACGAGTACGCCGCGGCGATCGCCGTAGCCCGTCTCGTGATGGGGCCGGATGCCGTCATCCAGGCTCCGCCGAACCTCGCGGACCCGGGCGAGCTGGCGATCCTGGTTAGGGCCGGGGTGAGTGATTGGGGAGGAGTCAGCCCGCTGACCGCCGATCACGTCAACCCGGAACGGCCGTGGCCGCAGATCGACGCCCTGACGCGACTGACGGAGGAGTCGGGTTTCACCCTGCGGGAGCGCCTCACGGTGCACGATCGGTACATCCCGGAATGGGTTGACCACGAACTGCGCCCGTCGGTGACCGCACTCCGGTCGGTGCCAGTGCTCGAAGAGGCGGTCGCGCGCGGACGTTCGGTGGCCGGGTCGCCGGGTCGCCGGGTCGGCGGCACGGGCGGTGTTTCCCGCGTCAGGGCACTCCTGCAACGGATCACCGCGCAGCAGGCCGATCACAGCGAATTCACGAACGAGGAGTACGCCGCCCTGTTCGATTCGCGCGGAGACGACCTCGACGAGTTGACCCAGGTCGCTGACGACCTCCGTCGCTACACGATCGGCGAAGCGGTGAGCATCGTCGTCAACCGCGCGATCTCGCTCGACGGGATCGGCCGGCAACACCCCCGACTATCGCTCGATGAGATCGCCGACATGTCCGCTGAGGCAGCCCAGAACGGCGCCACCGAGTTCTGCGTTCAGGGGACCGGTTCCCTCGATCCGCTCGACATCGCGAGGGCGATCAAAGCGGCCGCTCCCGGCATCCACCTGCACGCCTTCCGGCCGGCCGACCTGATCGCGGGAGCGGCCCGTCATCACCTGACCCTCCCGGAGTACCTCCGACTCGCATTGCAGGCGGGCGTCGACTCGCTCCCGGGTACGGGTCTCAAGCTGCTCGACGATGACATCCGACGCCGGATCGCCCCTCGTGACATCCCGATCATCGCCTGGATCGACACGATCGTCGCCGCGCACGAGGCGGGCCTGAGAACGACGTCGATCATGTACTACGGCGCCGGGGAGTCGTCGGCGGACCGGGTGGCGCACATCCGAACCCTGCGAGACATCCAGCGTCGCACCGGTGGATTCACGGAGTTCGTGCCGATGCCGTTCGCCGATGTTGACATCGACACCCACCGAGCAGTGTTCGCCACCTCCCGCCTGATGCTCCACGCGTCAATCCCGCACCTGCAGGCGCCGTGGCCGCGGGTGGGGCTGGCGACCGCATCCGTTCTCTTGCAGTCCGGGGCCGATGATCTCGGGGGCACCCTGCTCTCGGGCCTGGTGCGACCGGATACCACCGGTGCGCAGCGCGGCGAATTCACGCTGGCAAGTGCTGGCGCCCTCACCCGCAGGCTGAGCCGCACGCTGCGTCAGCGCACCACTCTCTACGGCGAGCCATCGCGCAAAGCCGAGCCCGTTGCCATGTCGGCGACACCTGGGCAGGGGTGAGGGTGCCGTGAGCGAGATCGTTTTGATCCCCGGCTTCGGCGGAGAGGCCGATTTCGAGTTCCTCGCGCCCATGTTGGCGCGGGAGCACAGTGTCGAGGTCGTCGATCTCTTGACTCCGCTCAGCACCCACCGCGACACTGTCGTCATCGGCTACAGCATCGGCGCGGCCGCGGCCGCGGCCCACGCGGCCCTCGACCCGGTTGGCGGCCTCGTTCTCATCTGCGGCTGGGTCGCGCCAACTCCCCGATTGCGCGAATGGGCGCTTCACGCCGAAGACGAGACCTTCGCGCGGCACACCATGGTCGGGCCGGAGTCCGATCGGGAGCCTCTGGTGCAGTCGGGGCTACTGGCGGCGCTCGATACGAGCCCGAACGTTAACCCCGGCGACATCGCGTGCCCGACCCTCGTGGTCGGAGCGGCCTTCGACCTCGTTGCCACGGTTCATCAGTCACGGCTGCTGCACGGCGGAATCCCCGGATCGCGTTACGCGGAAGTGCCGACGGGGCACGCAGCGCTTCTCGAGCGCCCGGCCGAGATCCTGAGCCTGATCTCGGCGTTCCTGCGCCAGTCTGCGGCAGTCCCCCCGGGGATGCCGGCGGCGCGCCCGCGAGCGAGCCGCCCATGACCGAGCGGCCGAGTCACGAGAAGCCGACCGAGCACATCGCGCCCCACACCGACATCGCGATCGTCGGCGCTGGCTTCGCGGGAATCGGACTCGCTGTTCGCCTCCAGCGTGCTGGCCGCACGGACTTCGCGGTCTTCGAACGAGCGACCTCCGTCGGCGGCACGTGGCGCGACAACACCTATCCCGGTGTTGCCTGCGACATCCCAGCCCACCTCTATTCACTGTCGTTTCAGACCAACCCCGACTGGGCGCGGGTGTTCGCGACGGGCGACGAGATTCGCGACTACCTCGAGCGGGTCGCCGATGAGGTCCGGCCTCGAATCCGGTTGTGCACGCCCGTGTTGGACATGACGTGGGATGAATCGCGCGGCCTCTGGAGTGTTGACACCTCAGACGGGATGCACACGGCGCGCGTGCTCGTGCTCGCCTGCGGGCGGCTCGCCGATCCGTACATCCCGGACATCGACGGTCTAGCCTCCTTCGCCGGTGAGATGTTCCACTCGGCACGCTGGGACCATCGGGTCGACCTCCGGGGGGCTCGGGTGGCCGTGGTCGGTTCCGGCGCCTCCGCGGTGCAGCTGGTCCCCCGCGTCGCGGAGGTTGCGTCTGAGGTCACCGTCTTCCAGCGAAGCGCTCCGTACGTGATGCCGCGCGTCGACCGGGCGTACACGGATGCTGAGCGCGGGCTCTTCGCCAAGGATCCCGAAGAGATCGAGCGGCTGCGTTCGCAGCTGTTCTGGGCTGCCGAGGAGGGATTCGCGGAACGGGCGGGCGACCAGACCCGAACCGCCGCGGCACGCCTCCGGGCCCTCGAGCATCTGCGGACGAGCATCTCGGAGCCGCGGCTGCGGCGGCTACTCACACCCGATTACGAGATCGGCTGCAAGCGGGTGCTGATTTCCAACGACTACTACCCGGCGTTCGAGCGGCCGGGGGTGCACTTGGTGCCGTCGCCGGTCGTAGCGGTGCGCGGGAATGCGGCGGATGGCAGCACCAGGGTGGTCGGTGGGGACGCAAGCGAGCATGAGGTCGACGTGCTGATCTTCGCGACGGGCTTTGCGGCATCCCGGCAGCCGTACGCGACGCAGGTGCTGGGTCGTGATGAGACGCTCGCCGAGCACTGGTCGGGCGGGATGCGCGCTTACGCATCGACGGCCGTCGCGGGGTTCCCGCAGATGTTCGTGCTCGATGGCCCCAACGCCGGACTGGGGCACAACTCGGCGGTGCACATGATCGAGTCGCAGATCGATTTCGTGATGCGAGCGCTCGAGGAAGACGGCCCGCTCGAGGTGTGCGCTGAGGCCGAACAGCAGTGGACCGATTGGGTGGACGCCCAAGCCGAGGACACGGTGTGGACGACGGGCGGCTGCGAGAGTTGGTACGTCGACCCCCGCAACGGGCGCTTGACGCTGCTGTGGCCGGGCTTCGCTCACACGTTCCGGAGTGCCCTTCACGATGCATCCATGTCGCTGGCTCGATCGAATCGGTCGACGAGTCCTAGCCACGGCCCTCGCCAGCATGGCGGGTAACCTTGTGAGGTGAAGTACGCCAATACGGTGCTCGATCTCGTGGGCAACACGCCACTCGTTCGTCTGAATCGAGTCACCGACGGCATCGCGGCCACCGTTCTCGCGAAGGTCGAGTATTTGAACCCGGGTGGATCATCGAAAGACCGCATCGCCACGCGCATCATCGACGATGCCGAGGCGAGGGGCCTGCTCAAGCCGGGAGGCACGATCGTGGAGCCCACGAGCGGTAACACCGGCATCGGCCTCGCCCTCGTAGCCCAGCAGCGCGGCTACCGCTGCGTGTTCGTCCTCCCCGACAAAGTGGGGGAGGACAAGCGCAACGTTCTCACCGCCTACGGGGCGGAGATCGTCATCACTCCGACCGCGGTGGCCCCCGACAGCCCCGAGTCCTATTACGGAGTCTCGGACCGGCTGGCCCGCGAGATCCCGGGGGCGTTCAAACCCGACCAGTATTCGAACCCGAACGGCCCGCTCAGCCACTACGAGACCACCGGCCCGGAGATCTGGCGCGACACCGAGGGCGAAATCACTCACTTCGTCGCCGGCGTCGGCACCGGTGGCACGATCAGTGGGGTGGGGCGGTATCTCAAAGAGGTGTCGGGCGGCCGGGTGCGCATCATCGGCGCGGACCCCGAGGGATCCGTCTACTCCGGCGGAACGGGCCGGCCCTACCTGGTGGAGGGGGTCGGTGAGGATTTCTGGCCGACCGCCTACGATCCGAGCGTCGTCGATGAGGTGATCGCATCATCCGATGCGGAATCGTTCGAGCTGACGCGGCGCCTGGCTCGCGAGGAGGGCTTGCTCGTCGGCGGGTCCAGTGGCATGGCCGTGGCATCCGCGCTGAAAGTGGCGCGCAACCTGGCGTCCGATGCGGTCATGGTCGTCTTGCTGCCCGACGGCGGGCGCGGCTATCTCGGCAAGATCTTCAACGAGAAGTGGATGCGCTCCTACGGTTTCAGCGCCGATACCGCCGAGCGCACCGTCGAGAATGTGTTGAGTGCGAAGACCGGTTCGCTGCCCGACCTCGTGCACGTTCACCCGGCCGATACGGTTCGGGATGCGATCGAGATCATGTCAACGTTCGACGTCTCGCAAATGCCCGTGCTGACCGCCGAACCGCCCGTCGTGATCGGGGAGGTGGTCGGCTCGATCAACGAGCAGTCATTGCTCGAGGCGGTCTTCTCCGGGGGGGCGACGATGTCGGATGCCGTCCGTGGCTTCGTGGGTCCGCCGCTCGGTCTGATCGGGGTGCACGAGCCGGTGAGTGCGGCGAAGCTCGCGCTCGCCGTTGCCGACGCCCTGCTGGTGACGAGCGACGGCAAACCCGTCGCGGTGCTCACCCGTCGCGACCTGCTCACCTTCCTCGGCACCTGAGGCGGCCCCCCTCGCGCTCCGCCCGCCCCCAAACGAAAGCCACTATGCCCGATCAGAAGCACTCATGACCGACGAGCACGCCTTCGCCACCCGCGCCATCCATGTCGGGCAGGAATTCGATCCGGGCACCGGGGCCATCATCCCGCCGGTGTATTTCACCTCGACGTTCGTGCAGGAGTCGATCGGCGGGCTGCGCGGGGGATACGAGTACGCCCGGGCCGCCAACCCGACCCGCACGTCGCTACAGGTGCAGCTCGCATCCCTCGAGGGCGGCGCCCACGCTTTCAGCTTCGCGTCGGGACTCGCGGCCGAGGATGCTCTTCTGCGGTCGGTGCTCAAGCCGGGCGACCACATATTGATGGGCAACGATGTCTACGGCGGAACGCACCGGCTGGTCAACCGCCTCTTCGTGCCATGGGGCATCGCGCTGTCGACGGTCGACATCACCGACCTGGCCGCGGTGCGGGCGGCCATGCGGCCGGGCGTGACGAAGATGCTGTGGATCGAGACCCCGAGCAACCCGCTCATGAAGATCAGCGACATCCGCGCGCTCTCGACGCTCGCGCATGAGTTCGGTGCCATCGCGGTCGTCGACAACACGTTCGCGTCCCCGTATCTGCAACAGCCGCTCGCGCTCGGGGCCGACGTCGTTACCCACTCCACGACGAAGTACCTGGGCGGCCACTCCGACGTGCTCGGTGGGGCGCTCGTGCTCGACGACGATGCACTCGCGGAGGCCGTGGGCTTTCACCAGTTCGCGGCGGGCGCGGTCTCGGGCCCGATGGATGCTTGGCTGACGACGAGGGGCATCAAGACACTCGCCGTGCGGATGGATCGGCACTGCGCCAACGCCCAGGTGATCGCCGAGGCGCTCGTCGGGCATCCCCGCCTCGAGGCCGTCCATTACCCGGGACTCGCCGATCACCCCGGCCACGACATCGCCACCCGCCAGATGTCGGGGTTCGGCGGGATGCTGTCATTCGCGGTCGCCGGGGGAGCGGCAGCCGCCAAACGGGTGGCTGAGTCCACGACGCTCTTCCAGCTGGCCGAATCGCTCGGGGGTGTCGAATCGCTCATCGGATACCCCACTGAGATGACCCACGCGTCGGTGCAGGGGACCGCGCTCGAGGTGCCCGATAATCTCGTGCGACTCTCCGTGGGCATCGAGGACTGCACGGACCTCCTCGCCGACATCCTGCAGGCCCTCGATCGGACGTGACCAGCCGACCCCGGCCGACGATCGAGCCCGACGCCATGACCGATTCCCGCGCACGAGGGTCGAGGGTAGGCGCAAGACTGTGACCGTGACGACGACCGAGCAGACCGAGACGCACCCCGGGCACGGCCGACTGGGCCTTGCCCCGGCCTCCGCCATGTACATCGCGGCGGTGCTCGGCACGGGCATCCTCGTGCTCCCGGGCTTGGCCGCGGATGCCGCGGGCCCGGCCTCCCTCGTCGCGGTCGTGATCGTGCTCGCGCTCTCGATCCCGCTCGCGGGCACTTTCGCTGCACTCGCGGCCAGGTATCCGGATGCCGGCGGCGTCGCCACGTTCGTGCGCCTGGCTCTCGGTCCGACCGCGGCCCGCATGGCGGGTTATTGGTTCTTCTTCGGTGTGCAGTTCGGTTCAGCGGTCGTGGCGAGCCTCGGAGCCGAATATCTGGTGGCGGCGGCCGGGCTCGACCGAGGGTTCATACCGCTCGTGGCGCTCGCGTTCCTCGCGCTTCCGCTCGGCATCAGCTTTTTCGGGTTGCGGGTGAGTGGATCGGTGCAGCTCGCCCTCACGGGACTGCTCGTCGCGGTTGTCATCGGGGTTGTCACCTCGAGCGTAAAAGCGGTCGAACCGGCGAACTTCATTCCCTTCCTGCCGCACGGCTGGGCCGGGGTCGGAGTCGCGGTCAGCCTGTTCGTGTGGGCGTTCGCCGGGTGGGAGGCCGTGACCCACATCGCCGGCGAGTTCCGCAACCCCCGTCGTACCATTCCGATCGCCACCGCCGTGGCCATCGTCGTGGTGGGGCTGGCCTACTTCGCGCTGCAATTCGTGACGGTGGGGGTGGGTGCGACGCATTCGCCGACACCCCTGATGGATCTCGTGGCCGTGACCGCGCCGGGTATCGGCCCGATCATCGTGGCGGTGATCGCGGCGGTGGTGTCGGTGGGTGTTTTGAACGCGTACGTCCCCGCGTTCGGCAACCTTGCGGCATCCCTCGGGCGCGACGGCCACTTGCCTCGGTGGTTCGCCAAAGGCGCTGAGGCCGGCAGTGTTCCCCGGCGCGCGCTCCTGCTCGTCGCCGTGCTGGAGCTCAGCTACTTCGCGTTGTTGGCCTCGGGTGGTTTCAATCTCGTTCCGTTCATCCTCATCCACACGTCTTCGATGGTGGCGGTGTACGCGCTCGGGATGGTCGCAGCGGTTCGACTCCTGGCCCGCTATTCGGCAGGCTGGTGGATGGCGGTGGTCTCGGTCGTGCTCGTTGCGGGCCTTCTGGTGCTGGCCGGCGCGAACCTGGTGATCCCGGGCATCCTCGCGGTGATCGCCGTGGGCGTGACGCTCGTCAAGAGGTGGCGGGCCGCCGACCGTTGACATCGGACCGTATACGGGGTCGGGGTCGGGGTCGGGGTCGGGCCGGGGGTCGGTGGAGCCCTAAGGGGTTCGGCGCCCCGGCATCCTTTGTCCAGTGCGCCAACAATCGCGCTCAACCTATATCGCTGGGGCATTTTTAGCAGGCTGCTTCCCCGTGGCAACCACGCCGTTTCCACATTACTTGGATGCTGCGGCGAGTTGATTGACCGGGTGCGCGGAGACGAGCTGTTTTCCACGAGGGCGAGAGTTTCCCGCGCCGCGCCGCGCCGCGCCGCGCCGAGCACGCAAGTGTCGCAAGGCACCCAGTGGAATCGTTTGAGATTGCGAAAACGCAAACGCCGTGACCTGCTTCCCGGAGGCAACCGTATGACACGGTGCGACGCTCGGTGAAGGGCGGCGCCTGACTCTGAGCGCCGCGTGATCACCGCGGAGTTGTTGATGCAGTTAACGGCCGTTCGGGGAACGGCGGGTTCTCAAATCGGGTCGAAAAGTGCGCTTGGGAGTGCTTTCGCGAGAGCACGAAATCGCGTCCGGTGGCCGTCCGGCTTGCAGGCTCGCCCGAGATGAACTCGCCGATAGGGTCGAGAGCATGAACCGGCACCCATGGAACCGCCTGCTCGCCTGGGTGATCGACTGGCTCTGCATACTCGTCTGGGTAGCCGTTGTTGCTGCCGTCGGCATTTCACTCTATTTGGCTGGGATTACCAGCGGGCTAACGGTTGTCGCTCAGAACATCCTCGCGACGGTCATTCTTGTGATTCCGGTGACCCTCATGCTCGCCGGGCTTGAATCGTCCGCGCGCGAAGCGTCGATCGGTAAACGCGTTCGACACCTCCTCGTCGTGAATTCGCGCACGGGGCAGCGTGTCTCATTTCGACGGGCGCTCGCCCGCAACACGATGAAGTTAGCCGTGCCTTGGACGGTTGGGCATGCGGCCGTTTACAGTATCGTCGCGGCGAGTGCGGCGGGTTCGATACCGCCATCGATCTGGGTGATCACGGCGTTCGCCTACGTACTGCCACTCGTTTACATTGCATCGCTGTTCTTTGGCACCGGTCGAACACCCTATGACCGGATTTCCGGCACCACCGCCACCCTGGTAGTCCGGTAGTGGTTCCCCACAGAAACGGCGATGTCGATCTCGTCGGCGAGGCCAATGGGCCCCGATTTAATGCGTGGGCCGCCCGCCATTGGGGGGACTGTGGTCAATGGGCCTCAGCCGAAATTCGAAAACCACCCGGCGGCTCGGGCGATTTCCCGGGGGTGCCCATCATGGCGTTCTCGTTGTCCGCAATTTCGCCCATAGCAACCCGCGTCCACGACCGCAGCCTCTCTACGGTCTCCCATCCTGCAAGCGCTCCGGTTATCCACTGAGGGGCGATAGATGCGACAGCACGCACACGCCACATGGCCTCTTTGAGGTCGTCGGCACACTTCTCAAGATCGGCCAATGCACGCGATTTGCCGTTTCCAAATCCCGACAGTATCTGTTCAGACTCAAACGGCATCTGAATCAGGATGTCGTGAACCGTCTCACGCCGAACCGCACGTTCCCGCGAGGTCAATTCGATCACCTGAATGGCGATTTTTTGGAACTCTTCCGGTACCTGCGGCGGCATTAGCATTCGACGCACCTGGGGAATCACTTTGCCAAAGTCTCTCAGCATTGGGTCGCTCGGCAGGCCGCCAGCACGCAGCCGGTTGAATAACACCTTTGTTTCGTTCTCAGCCCAAACGTCGTTGCGAACTATTTTGCCAACGATGAAAGACAGTCGGTATTTGTCAGGCACTTTCGAATATTCCACAAACGAGCGCATGCGGGGACCTTGCGACAGAGATTTCACCGAGTAGCGAGTGAGCAACTTCACCCGTGGCGCGGCGCCCGCCGTTTGACACTCCCCCGACGCACCAACTAGTGTTCTGACCTGTATACAGATACGGATACAAGGACCGCGACTACCGGCCGCAATTTATGAAACACAGGTCGCGGACATCTGAGCGAAGGAGCCCTGTGAGCCAAGCATCGTCGACCGGCGAGGTGAGCGGGTCCCGTTACTTGCGTGGGCAGATCGTTCGTGAGCTTTCCACTGCGATCGGTGCGCAGAATGTCACCACCGATCCGACCTTGCTCCAAGAGCAGGCGTCGGACTGGTCGTGGTATTCGAAGTTTTTGCAGTACAAGGGTCTTGACCAGCCGGCTGCCGACTTCGCCGTCCGCCCGGCATCGACGGCCGAGGTGGAGCGCGTCGTGCAGATCGCATCAGATTACCGAATTCCCATCGTGCCCCGCGGGGGCGGCTCCGGCACTCAGGGCGGAACCTTCGCGCCCTACGGCGGGATCGCGCTCGACGTGTCCCGCATGAATAAGGTCATCGAGATCGATGAGGAGAGCCTCATCGTCGCGACCCAAGTCGGCATAGACGGCCCCACCCTGGAGGCGCAGCTCAATGAGAAGGGCCTCACGCTCGCGCACTACCCGGGGTCGTACCACCTGGGTGCGACGATCGGCGGCTTTATCGCTGCTCGTGGTTCGGGTGTCGTCTCAACTAAGTACGGTAAGGCGGAGGATCAGGTGCTCCAGCTCGAGGTGGTCGTCGCCCCCGGCCGCACGATTACTACTCTGCCGGTCCCGAGCCACGCCGCCGGCTCCGACCTGCTGCAGACCTTCGTCGGCTCGGAGGGCACACTCGGCGTGATCACAACCGCGAGCCTGCGCATCGATCCCTTACCCGCGGCGCGCGGCTTCCTTTCCTTTAGCTTCCCGGATATTTTCGCCGGCATCGAAGCCGGCCGTCTGATCATGACGAACCGGCTGCGCCCCGCGGTCATCCGGCTGTACGACGAAGCCGACAGTCGGAAACTTCAAGACTGGGTGGGCACGCCATTCACCGGAACCCTCATGGTGATCATGTGCGACGGCACCCAGGAGCTCGTTGATTACGAGACGAAGGCGATTACTCGTCTTGTCGAGAAGGCTGGAGGCGTGTCGCTCGGACCGGACGTCGGCCAGATTTGGTGGGACGGAAAGTACGAGCCCTACGCGAAGGGCAAGCTCCCTCAGCCTCCCCTCATGTATGGCACCTTCGACCAAGTTGCGCGCTTTGGCGACCTACCGAAGATCTACCGGGCGAAGAAGAAGATCATCGAGGAGCAGTTCGCTGAGTACGGCGCGCGGTATACGGCACACCTCTCGCATTGGTACGACTGGGGCGCGATGCTGTACGACCGTTTTTACGTGGACGAGCCCCCGGCAGACCCCGCGGAGGCTATGGAGCTGCACGACCGGCTCTGGGATGCTGGCATCCTGACAGGTCTCGACAACGGCGGTGTGCTCAACGACCACCACGGCGTCGGGCTCAAGCTCGGCCGCTTCATGCGCACCCAGTACGGCGCAGGCTTCGACCTGATGCGCAAGCTCAAGGAAGCTTGGGATCCCGACGGCATAATGAACCCGGGAAAACTCGGGTTCGGCCCCCCGCGCAACAGCTCCTGGTAACGATCAACTCAACTGCCCACCGACCGAAGCAAGCAAAATGGCACATCTGTGCCGAACTCAAAGGAGAGCGTGTGCACCTGTCAATGCACAACTGGATGCGAGCGGAACCGATCGAAACAACGATCGCTCGGCTTGCGAAATACGGATACAAGTCGATCGAAATCTCGGGTGAAGCAGAGAAGTACGATGCCAAGCACGTCCGTGGGCTACTCGACCACTACGGTCTCAACTGCTGGGGCTCGGTGACCCTCATGGTCGGCGGTCGCAACATGCAGTCGGGTGACGAGGCGGTGCGTGCCTCGAGCGTGCAGTACGTCAAAGATTGCATACAGTTCGTCGCCGATCTAGACGGCCAGATCCTCACGCTGGTGCCCGGGGAGGTGGGCAAGATCACGCCCGACTCCACGCCCGAAAATGAATGGAACTGGCTCGTCGAGGGGACCAAGGAGATCTACGAGGTCGCCGAGGCCAAGGGCGTGCGTGTCGGCATCGAGCCGCTCAACCGCTTTGAGTCTTACCTCATCACCCGTGCCGAGCAGGCTCTCGCGCTCTGCGCAGCGGTCGGGCCGAACCTTGGTGTGGTCCTCGATGCGTTCCACATCAACATCGAGGAGAAGGACCTCTTCGATGCGATCCGCCTCGTGGGAGACAAGCTCGTCGACTTCCACGTCGCCGATAACAACAGGATGCCCGCCGGGTATGGCGATTACGACTGGGCTAAGGTCGTCGCAACCCTCACGGAGATCGGGTACGACGGGGCTCTCACCGCGGAGTTCGTGGCGCCGGTGGACCGCACCCCAGCCAACCGGTACCCGAACGCGCTGGAGACCAACTTCGAGGGGCTGGAGATCCCGCCGGAGCAGTTGAAGTTCATCATCGATCATGGCTCGTCGATCCTCACCGAGGAGTTCTACGACTGGCTGGTCAAGGTGAACTCGGAGGAGCTTCTTCCCCTCATCGACAACAGGTTTTAGGCAATACGCGGATCGTCATGGGCAAGGTAGTCATCGTGGCAACTCTCGACACCAAGGGGCCGGAGGTGGCTTACCTGAGGGACCGCCTCAACGGCCTCGGCGTAGAGACGCTCGTCGTTGACTCCGGAATACTCGGGGACCCGGTTGGGATCACCCCCGATGTAACGCACGACGAGCTGGTGATGCGAGGTGGTATCACACTCGCTCAGCTGCGTTCATCTGGCACCCGTGGTCGCGCGGTCGAGACCATGCGCGGACTCGTGACGACACTCGTGCGTGAGCGCTACGCCGCAGGGGATCTCGTCGGCGGCATCAGCGTAGGGGGGGTGGGGTCGGTGATGGGGGCCGCGGCAATCCGGGAGCTTCCGGTCGGTGTCCCCAAAATCGTCATCGCGCCGACAGCTTCCGGGCATCACGAATTCGGCCCATACGTCGGCACTAAAGACGTCATGGTGGTGCACTCGGTCGTCGATATCCTCGGCTTAAATCCCATCGCAACCACGGTGTTCGACAACGTGGCAGCCGCCATGTTCGGGATGCTCGCGAAAGGGCATCGCCTCACCGCGCCCGCCGAGGGTAAGAAATACGTGGCGACGACCATGCTCGGCAACACGACAACGGCGGTTTGGGCGCTGAAGGAACGGCTTGCGGAGCTCGGGTACGAGACGGTTGTATTCCACTCCAACGGGGTGGGTGGTCCGGCGATGGAGGAACTGGCAGCGGAGGGGCAGTTCGTCGGAGTCATCGACTTCACCACGAACGAGATAAACGACCCCCTGGTCGGGGGTATCCACAACGGCGGGCCCGATCGGCTGCGCCGCGTGGGTCGACTGGGTTTGCCGCAGGTGCTGCTTCCTGGATGCATCGACTTCTCGGTCTGGGCCGCCGGCTCCATACCCCAGCACATGCGCGAGCGACCGGTGTACGACCACAACCCCGAATACACCCTCGTGCTCGCCACTCACGAGGAGAAGGCGTTAATGGGTCGGATTTTCGCGGAGCGAGTGAACGAGTCGACTGCGGAAGTGCGAATCGTCGTTCCCATGCTTGGGCTGTCCATCCCCGCCGTGCCCGGTGGTCCGTTCTGGGATCCAGAGGGCGACGCCCTGTTCGTGCGCGAACTCCGCGCGAACCTACGGCCCGACATCCCGGTGCAGGAAGTGCAGCTGCACATCAACGACCCCGCCCTCGGCCGTCTCGCTGCCGAGCTATTCGTGAACATCACAATCAAGGAGACAGTGTGAGCGCCCGCCCGCAACGCATGATCGCCCACCTCACTGAGGGCGATGAGGAATTCCGAGCAAAGTTCCGTTCGTGGAACCACGCCTACCTCTCTTATGTCGATATCGAGGAGTACCTCAAGACCAAGGACACAATCCTCGTGCCAATGGCGAGCACCGAGCAGCACGGCCCGCATCTGCCGCTCTACACCGATACCATCACGGCCGTGGAGATCTCGGAGCGCATCTCCGAGGCCATCGGTGTGCTGCACACTCCGCCGCTGTGGGCTGGGTACTCGCCGCAGCACATGTACGGCGTCGGTCAGGGTCGCGGCACGGTGACACTTCGCGCCAGCACGCTTCTCAACCTCATGAACGACGTTGCTCGTAGCCTCATCCACCACGGCTTCAACCGCATCATCTTCATCAATGGCCATGGCTCGAACAGTAAGGTCGTCGATCCGGTGCTCCGCAAACTGCGTTATGAGACGGGTGCACTCATCTCGTTCGTGAAGCCTTACATGGAACGCTACGAGGGGATTCTCACGGGCATCCTCGAAAACCCGCCCGAGGAGACGCCCGGCTGGCACTCGAGCGAACTCGAGACGTCGCAGGACTTGGCCTGGAACCCTGACCTTGTCCGCATGGAACGCGCTGTCGACACCCGCGCACACATCCCCGCCTTTCTCCCCGAGGCGTTCAGCAAGAACGATGGAATGCCCGACACGGAGTTTGAGGGATACCAGTACTTCAGCTTTCCGATGGACCATCACGAGTTTGTCGAGAACGGGATCATCGGCAACCCGATGCGCGCAACGGCCGAGAAAGGCGAGGAGGCGTTCCGTCGTCTCAGCGAACACGTGGCTCGCGGCATAATTGAGTTACAAAAGGTACCCGTCAAGGTACACATGCGTGAATTCATAGAACGGACCATGTAGGTCGCATGGCCTACTTTTGACGATTGGGAACGGATGCGCGCATGACCGGGCAGGAAGTCGAGGGCTCCCGAGTCGACGGTGCCTACGAATGGCTGCTCGCAGAGATCACCGGCTTCCGGATCCGCTCCGGCGCGCCGCTCTTCGAGAACCGCGTCGCTGCCCAGCTCGGCATTAGCCGCACCCCGGTGCGCGAAGCACTCCAGCGTCTTGAGAAGGAGGGACTGGTCAAGCGCACCGACAATGCGCGTTTTGCCGTCTCCCAGCCCACCATCGCCGAGGTCAATGATGCATGCGATCTTCTCGAGGTGCTCGACACCTACGTCTGCCGCAAAGCGTCGAGCATGCTAACCGAGCAGGATGTCGCCGCCCTCAAACAGAGCATCGCCGAGATGACCCGGACCGCTGCCGCCAATGACCGTCTGTCTTGGTCGGCGGCGGACCTCGCGTTCCACCGCCTTGTCAATGGAATCGCCGGCAACCAACTCGTGGCCGGGACGGTGAAGGAGACACGGCGTCGCATCCAGCGCTTCTGGCTGCGCGCATCGTCGCTGCAGTCACGCTTGGAGGCGTGCTCGCAGGAGCACCTCGTGCTCGCGAATGCGATGGTCGACCAAGATTATGACGCGATCGAGCCAGCTGTCAGGGAGCACATCGGCCACATGCGCCGCCACATGATTGACATGCTGGAGAGCGCCGCGGCGATCCTGGGCGACTGAGGCGTTCCTGCCGCCGCGAAGCGATCTGCGTGGACGAAGCGCGATCGCTCGAAATTGACGCGGGAAGCTAACTGCGGATGCGCTCGCCCGCTCGGCACGCGCATCCGCAGCACCGCGGACCAGATTGCTGCTGTCTACTTGTTTGCGGCAAATGCATCGTCGAACGAGCCGGTCGGAACTTCCCAAAGAAGCGACCGGACAAACTCGAGGCCCTGCGGTGCTCCGTGGAGGCGGTCCATTCCTGCGTCCTCCCACTCGACGGAGATCGGCCCGGTATAACCGATCCAGTTCAGGGCACGGATCGCGTCCTCCCACGGGACGTCGCCCCGGCCGGTCGAGACGAAGTCCCAGCCCCGACGCGGGTCCGACCAGGGCAGGTGCGACCCCAGAATGCCAGCGTGACCTGCGCCCATCTTCATGCGGGTGTCTTTGCAGTCCACGTGATAGATCCGGTCCTTGAAATCGATGATGAAGCCAACGGGGTCGATGCCCTGCCAAATCATGTGCGACGGGTCCCAGTTCAGACCGAATGCGGGACGGTGGTCGATCGCTTCGAGCGTGCGTACTGTCGTCCAGTAGTCGTACGCGATCTCGCTTGGGTGCACCTCGTGCGCGAACCGCACACCCTCGCCGTCGTAAACGTCGAGGATGGGGTTCCACCGTTTGGCGAAGTCTTCGTAGCCGGCATCGATGACGTCCTGGCCCACCGGCGGGAACATTGCCACGTACTGCCAGATGCTGGAGCCTGTGAATCCGACGACCGTGTCGACGCCCAGCTTGCGAGCGGCGATCCCGGTATTCTTCATGGTTTCGGCTGCGCGACCGCGCACACCCTCCTGGTCGCCGTCGCCCCAGACACTCGGCCCGACGATGGCCTGGTGGCGGAAGTCAACGGGGTTGTCGCACACGGCCTGGCCCACGAGGTGGTTCGAGATTGCAAAAAGCTCGAGGTCGTATTTCTTCAAGATGTCAAGGCGCGACTGCACGTAAGCATCGTCCTCCGCAGCGCGGTTGACATCGAGGTGGTCGCCCCAGCAGGCAAGCTCGAGGCCGTCGTAACCCCATCCGCTCGCGAGTTTGGCCACCTCCTCGAGGGGAAGGTCGGCCCACTGGCCGGTGAACAGGGTTACGGGATGCGACATTGCTTTCTCCTTCTTGGGTGGTGGAGTCAATCGATAATGACGCGGGTACCGTCGGCGGTCGCGCTCTCGGCGATCGCAGCAAGCACCCGTTGCACACGCAGGCCGTCGTCAAAGCTGGGGGTGGAGACTGTGTCGTCGCGAATGCTCGCAAGGAACTCCGCAATCTGATGCACGAAGGTGTGCTCCCAGCCGATGATGTGCCCGTCCGGCCACCAGTGCCCGATGTAAGGATGCTCGGCTGCCGTCACCAGAATGCGTCGAAAACCTTGCTCTCTCGCTTCCTCCGCCCCGTCAAAAAACCATAGTTCGTTCAAGTTCTCGAGGTCGAACCGGAGAGAGCCCTTGTCGCCGTAAATCTCCAGGGTCAACTGGTTCTTTCTGCCAAGGGCGACACGTGTGACCTCCAGCTGCATGATCGCACCACGAGAGAGCCGCGCGGTAGCCCAGGCTGCGTCATCTACCGTCACCTGCCGGAGCGCTCCGCCGCCCGAGCCTTTGATACCGCCGCTGCCGCTGCTGCCGTCGGGGCGTTCGGTGACGAAGGTGTGCGCACCGCCGGTCAATGACACGATGTCCTGGCCGGTGAGGTGCAGGACGAGGTCCACCACGTGGGAGCCGAGGTCGCCGAGGGCCCCGCTACCGGCGTCTTCTTTTCGAAGGCGCCAGCTCATCGGGGTGGACGGATCGCTCAACCAGTCCTGCAGGTAAGACGTGCGGATGTGTCGGATCTCGCCAAGCCGCCCCTGGTCGATGAACTCTTTGGCAAGGGCGATCGCCGGAACTCGGCGGTAATTGAAGTTGACTATCGCGTGCTGACCGTTCTTCTGGGCCTTCGCGAAGGCGGCGGCCATGCGCTCTGCAGCTTCGACTGTGTTAGCCATGGGCTTTTCGACCAACACGTGTTTACCGGCCTCGAGAGCCGCTATCACGACCTCCTCGTGCAGGTGGCCGGGGAGGCAGACGTCGATGATGTCGATGTCGTCACGTTCGATCACCTCACGCCACTCGGTGGCCGATTCGGACCAACCCAACTTCGCGGCTGCGACGGCGACCCGTCGGGCATCCCGACCCACCAGAACCGCCTGTTCGAGCGGAGGGATATCGAAGTAAGCCGCGGCGTTGCGCCAGGCTTGCGAGTGGGCTCTCCCCATGAACGCGTAGCCGATGGCAGCCACCCGTAGTGGTTTGTCCGTCTGTTTGGACATGTGACACTCCCACCGCTCCGTTGCGAAATCTTCGGTTCCATCCCGACGCGATTGACACCGGCGGGAACTGCGCTCTAGTGTACAAGCACTTGTATACAAGTAGGGATACAGTTAGGTGTTCCGTTTTCAAACGATGCACTTCACAGAGTCGTGAGACAGGTGACATGGACCAGTTCTTGCTCGTGGCACTGAATGGGCTCACACTCGCCGCCGTCTACTTCCTCGTGGCCAGCGGGCTCACCCTGATCTTCGGTCTCATGCGCGTAATCACCATGGCACACGGCACCAGCTATTTGCTCGGCGGCTATATCGGTTACGTGATCGCCAAAGGGACGGGCAACTGGCTCCTCGGAGCGCTCGGGGCGGCAGTGGTGGTCGGTTTGCTCGGGCTTCTCATCCACCAGGTACTGATCCGCCGCTTCCAAGACGACGACATGCGTGTCGCGCTCATCACTCTCGGCGTCTCGCTGATCGGAACTGACGTCATGCTCGCAACCTTCGGTGGCACCGCGACACAGGTGCCTATCCCGAAGAGCGTCCAGGTTGGCGTGGACCTGCCGCTGGTCGGCCAGTACCCACTAATCCGGCTGCTGATTCTTGCCGTGGCGGTAGTCGTCGGGGTTGCCCTCACACTATTCATCAACCGCACACGCTTCGGATCGATCGTCCGGGCTGGTGTGGACGACAGCCAGATGACCGCGGCCACCGGGGTCAATGTGCGAATCGTATTCGGTCTGATTTTTTTGCTCGGCTCGGCCCTCGCAGCTTTCGCCGGGGTGGTGGGCGGCTCGCTCTTTCCATTGCTTCCCGGTCAAGATGGCACCTTCCTGCTGTTCTCCCTCGTTGTCGTCATCGTGGGTGGGATGGGCAGCGTGCCCGGGGCGGCCATCGGCGCCGTGCTCGTCGGGCTGGTCTCCCAATTCGCCCTCGTGCTCGCCCCGACCTACGCGCTGGTGCTCACTTTCGCCCTCATGGTCATCGTGCTCGCGATCCGTCCGCAGGGCATTCTCGGGAAGGTCTCGGCACTATGACCCAACAGGTCGACCGGGTCAGCACCAGCAAGCCGCTGTGGGCACGATACAGCTGGATCGGCTGGGTCATCGTGGTCGGAATCGCCGTCGCCTTTCCCTTCGTCGTCGACCGCCCCCGTTTCTGGCTGCCCAACATTGGCGTCCGAAGCCTCTGGCTCGGCATCATCGCCATGAGCCTGGTGTTCCTCAACCGTTACGTGGGGCTGCTTTCGCTGGCTCAGGCGACGATCGCTGGCATCTCGGCCTATGGCGTTGGCTACGCGATGGTCACGATGGGGCTTGGATTTTTCGTGGCGGTAGCCACCGGCATCGTGGCCGGAACTGTCGCCGGATTTCTGGTGGCCCTGATCGCTGCCCGCACCAAGGCGATCTACTTTCTGATGATCACGCTAGCGCTGGGACAGGTGTTCTACTCCTACGCTTCACAAGCGATTGAGGTGACGAACGCCCGTCGCGGCCTGGCTCCGATAAAAAAACCCGACCTCGGCTTCGTCAACCTCAACGACATCACCACCTTCTATTTCTTCGTGCTGGCCCTTGCCGTGCTCTGTTACCTGCTCTGCCGCTACGTGGCCGCCACCTCCTTCGGGTTAGCACTGCAAGGCATCCGGGACAGTCCTGAGCGCATGGCGGCTCTCGGCTACCGGGTGAACCGCTACCGGATCGGCGCCATCACTTTCGCGGCCTTCATCGCCTCAATTGGTGGAGTCGTGTTGGTTTTAGACAGGGCGCAGGTCGACCCGGATGTTGTCAGTCTCGGCTCAACCCTCGACATTCTGGTGGTCGCAGTAATTGGCGGCATCGGATCTCTCGGGGGTGTGTTCTTGGGCGCGCTCGTGCTCACATTTCTCGACAATTTCGCACAGGACTTCACCGACAGGTACCAGAGCCTCACCGGTGTCGTCTTCATCATCGTCCTGCTCTTCGCGCCGGCGGGCATCGCCGGCATCGGGAAGCAGGTGAAACGGGTAATCGATCGCAGACGAAAGGAATTGTCTTTCTTCTCCGTGGGTGACCCGCAGCAGGAACCGCCAGCGGCCCAGTCGGCGGAAGAGGCAATCACGAAAGGAAAGCAGCAATGAAGCTAAGAAACAAAAAGGGGTGGGTGCCGGCGGTTGCCGTCGGGACGACCCTCATCCTTGCTCTGTCCGGCTGTAGCGCCGGCACCTCAGGCGGCACCTCAGGCGGCGGCAAGGACACTATCAAGATCGGAGTGCTTGCCACGAGCGAGGGTAACTTGGCTTTCGGTATGGACGAGGCGAAGGCTGCGATCGGCGTTGCCATGCAGGCGATCGGCGGAACGATCGATGGTGGTGAAATCAACGGAAAGAAAATTGAGTTGGTGTACGCCGGAACCGATGGAACCAGTGGGACCGCGCAGACCCAGGTGAAGAAGCTCGTCGAGAATGACGGCGTTGACATCGTCTTCGGCCCCGTCTCCGGTGACGAAGGCGAAGCCGTCGTGCAGTATGCGCTGACGGTGCCGGAGGTCACTTTCGTGAACGGATCGGCTAGCCCGGTCGCGATGACGCTCCAGGGCGCGACGAACTTCTTCCGCTTCCACGGTGACTCAGCCATGTGGATGGGTGGCCTGGGCGAATACGCGTACAAGACCAAGGGGTACAAGAAGATCTACTCCATTGCCGAGGACTACTCGTTCCCCTACGACAACGCGGGCGGGTTCTTCTCCGGCTACTGCGCGGCGGGTGGCCAAGTCACGGGCAACTCGTGGGTGCCGGTCGGAACCACCGACTACGGCACGATCATCTCCCAGATCCCCGCTGGCACGGACGCTGTGTACGTGGGCCTTGGTGGAGCTGACGCCGCGAGCTTCCTCTCGCAAGCCGTTACCGCCGGCATAAAGCTCCCGCTCGTCGGTGGCTCCATCGCCGTCGACACGACAGCCCTATCGGGTGACGCCAACATCAAGGCCGTTGCCGTCGGAACGATCACCGGTGGGCCTGTCCCCGGCGTCGGTTACAAAAACCCCATGTGGCAGCCGTTCGTTGACGCCTACGTGAAGCAGCCCAAGGCGTTTCCGAGCCCAAGCATCTTCTCGATCCTGTACTACAACTCTTTTGAGTCGCTGATCCTGGGTCTTCAGCAGGCTAAGGGGGACCTGAGCAACAAGCAGTCCGCCCTGCGTGACGCGCTGGGTGGCCTTTCGTGGGACAGCCCGACGGGTCGGATTTCGATGGACAGTAACCGCCAAGCTATCGTCGACAACTTCCTCATCGAAGTCCAGGCGGCCGCTGACGGCTCTCTGGAGCAGAAAACGGTGAGCGAGGCCACCGCAGTCAAGCAAGGTACGACGGTCTACGACCGATTCGAAGGCTGCCCGAAGTCCTAGGCAATTGAACCCCGGGCCGGTGTGCGTATCACGCGCGTGCATCGGCCCGGCGTATCGAATCTCTCCGAGAGGAATCACCATGGTTGACACGGGAGGAGCGCTACGCGTCATCAACGTGTCGAAGAGCTTCGGGGGGGTCAAGGCCATCCGAGAGGTGAGCCTTGAGATCGCGCCCGGCGAACGCATCAGCGTGATCGGCACTAACGGTGCCGGGAAGTCGACGTTGTTCAATGCCATCGCGGGCGTGTTTCCCGTTTCATCCGGGCGTATCGAGCTCTTCGGCGAAGACGTTACAAAACTGCGTACGGCGACTCGCGCCAAAAAGGGTCTCGCGCGCACCTTTCAGACCTCCCGCTTGTTCGAGCAGTTGACTGCCGCTGAGAACGTCTTCATAGCGCTAGGCGGTAACGAGTTCACCGGCGGACTACTGCGCCTAGCCCGCTCGAGCAGGGCACGCTGGGAGAGGGTCGAGCGCCTGCTTGATCGCGTCGGCCTCGGCGGGCGAGGCCAGCAGGTCGTCGCCGACCTTTCGCACGGTGAGCAGCGCCAGCTCGAACTCGCGATGGCACTTGCCCTACAGCCGAAGCTCCTCATGCTCGATGAGCCCGCCGCCGGCTTTTCACCCGCAGAGCGCTCGCACCTGATCACCCTTCTGCGTGAACTGCCCCAAGAGATAACGCTCCTCCTCATCGAGCACGATATGGACATCGCCCTCGCCGTCGCGAGCCGGGTCATCGTCATGCACGACGGTGAGACGATCCTCGGGGGCACGCCCGACGAGGTCCGGAACAGCGAGCTCGTCCGCGAGATCTACCTCGGAGGTTCAATTGAGCACGTCGCCTGAGTTCGCCAGCGGCCACGAGTTCCGTGTCACCGATCTCAACGTCTACTACGGGCGCGTCCACGTGCTGCAAGACGTCTCGTTCTCGATGGGGCGTCAACCCCTCGGTATGGTCGGCCGCAACGGCATGGGCAAGTCCACCCTCGTGAAGGCGATTGCTGGGTTCCTGCCGATCCGCAGCGGGAAGATCGAGTTCGAGGGCAAAGATGTCGTTGGTCGCCCACCGTACAAGATCAACCGCGCGGGCATCGGCTACGTACCGCAGGGCCGACGCATCTTCCCCTCGCTCACGGTGCATGAGCACTTGACCATGGTTGGCGCGAAGAAGAGTGATCGCTGGAACGTACCGGCGATTTACGACATGTTCCCCCGCCTCGCCGAGCGCAAAAAGAATGGCGGAGGCCAGCTCTCCGGCGGCGAACAGCAAATGCTCGCAATTGGGCGGGCGCTGCTTTCTAATCCGCGGCTTTTGGTGATGGACGAGCCGTCAGAGGGGCTCGCTCCCGCTGTGGTCGATCACCTCGCCGACGTGCTGCGCTCGGTGGTCGAGGAGGGGCAGTCGGTGCTCCTCATCGAGCAGAACCTCCGGTTCGCGACTGAGCTGTGCGATCGCATTCTGGTCATGGTGAACGGCCGCATCGCCGCCGACCTACCGGCGGCCGAGATCGCCAGTCGCCCCGACATCCAGAACAAGTATCTGGGCGTCGTCTAACCTGTGCTCATGTCCGGCGATCCCTTTGACCTGACCGGCCGTGTAGCGCTCGTCACGGGAGCAAACAAGGGAATCGGCGCCGGCATTGCCTTGGCTCTCGCGGCGGCCGGCGCTGACGTGATGGGTGTGTCCCGATCGATCGCAGATGACGGCGGCTCCAGCGGCGCGGCGGTGCGCGCGCTCGGCCGCTCGTTCTTTGCGCTTCGTACCGACATCTCCGAGCCAGACGGCGTGGCTGCACTTCTCGAACGCGTGGAGGCGTTGTCTCGCCCCGTTGATATTTTGATCAACAACGCGGGCCTGGCCCAGCGCGCCCCCGCCGAACACCATACAGACGCCCAGTGGGCCGAGGTCATTGCGGTGAACCTGACGGCGCCATTCATCCTGGCGAGGGAGTTTGGCTCCCGGATGCTGCGGCGAGGAGCCGGCAAAATCGTGTTCCTGGCCTCGATGACGACGTATCAGGGCGGGCGCGACGTTGTCGGGTACACGGCATCAAAATCGGGAGTCGCCGGCATCGTGCACGCGCTCGCTAACGAGTGGGCAGGCCGCGGCGTTAATGTGAACGCGATCGCGCCTGGCTACATTGAAACGGATCTCACCGCGGGCAGCCACCAAGACCCAGTGCTGCGCCGGGCCTTCCAGGACCGGATACCAGCGGGCCGCTGGGGCAGCCCCGCCGACCTCGGTGGGGCTGCCGTCTTCCTTTCGTCGGCGGCATCGGACTACGTGAACGGTGTGGTGCTGCCGGTCGACGGTGGGTGGCTGGTCCGGTGAGCTGCTGTCGGCCAGCTGCACCGAACCACCAGGCCTTGCGAACGGCTGATACCGTCGCCGTGGTGAGGAGGCACTATGTCAAACGGTAAGCACGTGATCGACCTGAGCCATCCAATTCGGGTCGGCCTCATCACCTACCCCGGCTTACCCGCGCCCGTGATCACGCCCCATCTGACGTATGCGGACTCGCGGTCGCGGTACGAACCCGGTACCGAATTCGCGATGGATGTCATCACCATGATCGGCAACACCGGCACGTACCTCGACAGCCCGTACCATCGCTACGAGGGTGGGGCGGACCTGGCGGGCCTCGACCTCGCAACACTCGTCGACCTGCCCGCCGAGGTGTTCCACATTCCGGATGCCTCGCCGCGCGCCATCGACGAAGCCGCGCTTTGGGATCGCGATGTACGCGGGGCGGCAGTCCTCGTGCACACTGGGTGGGATCGACTTTTCGGCACCGCCGAGTACGCCGTCGACGCCCCGTTCTTGACCGCGAAGGCGGGCGACTATCTACGGGATGCCGGGGCCGTGCTCGTGGGCATCGACTCGCTCAACATCGACGACACCCAGAGCGGCGGGGAGCGCCCGGTGCACTCAGCGCTGCTTGCAGCGGGCATCCATGTGGTTGAGCACCTCACGCATCTCCAGCACCTTCCCGACAGTGGCGGTCGCTTCACGGCCGCGCCGCCGGCCGTCGAGGGTTTCGGCACTTTCCCGGTTCGCGCATTCGCCATTATCGGCTAAACGCGTAGCGGATGCCGCGGAGGCGTCGTGTCCATCGGCAGCTCTGGGGCTAAGCCCGCCCCGACGCCGCCCGAGACCGGCGCGAGAGCGAGTCGATGACCACGGCGAGAAGTAGCACGGCGCCGGTGGTGACGTAACGCACCGACGAGTCCAGGTTGAGGATGTTGAGCCCCGACGTGATCGACATGATCACGAGGATGCCCAGCACTGCCGAGAAGGCTGAGCCACGGCCGCCGAACAGGCTCGTGCCGCCGATGACCGCGGCCGCGATGGCGTTCAGGTTCGTGTCGCCGCCTCCACTGCCCTGGTTGGCAGCGGCAAGACGAGCGGCGGCCATCACGCCTCCCAACGCCGCGAACACAGAGCACAGCACGAACACGGAGATGTACACGCGGTTCACCCGGATGCCGGCTCGCCGGGCGGCCTCGACGTTGCCCCCGACCGCGTAAACGGAGCGGCCCCACCGAGTGCGGGTCAGCATGAAGTGCATCACCACCACGAGGCCGAGGAAGACGGCGAACATCACGCCGACGCCACGGCTGAGATTCAGGTACCAGGTCGCGACCCCGAGAGCGACGACGAGCCCGGCACTGCGGGCGACGATGACGCGGGTCGAGGTGGCGGTCAGACCGGCCTCCCGCCGACGCACCGCATGTGCCAACTCGTTCCAGGCGAACAAGCCCACCCCGACGAGCAGCAGTACGTACGAGGCCCAAGCCGGCAGAAACCACTGCTGACCGAATTGCACGATCCACGAATCGAAGGGGATGTTGATCGACCCGGTTTGGCCGAGAACCCCGAGTTGCAGCCCGAGAAAGCCGAGCAGCCCCGCCAGGGTGATGATGAAACTGGGCACACCGAACGCGGTGCGGAGCAATCCGTACATCAACCCGGCCAGGGCCCCGGATGCGAGTGCGGCTGCGATCACCAGCGGCAGTGGCAGCGCCAATTGCACGAACCCGACGGCCAGAATCGCGGCGGCGAGTCCACTCACCGATCCGACGGAGAGGTCGAGTTCGCCGAGCAGCAGCACGAGAACCACCCCGATAGAAATGGTGCCGACCGCCGCGCTCTGCATCGTCAGGTTGACGAGGTTGGTGCTGGAGAGGAAGTTCGGGTTCAGGCACTGGAAGACGATCCAGATCAGGATCAGCCCGACGATCACCGGTAGCGAGCCGAGGTCCCCGCCGCGCACCCTCGAGATCACGTCGCTGACAAGCCCGGTGAGGCCAGGGCGCGCCACCGCGCGATCATCCGGAGGGTCGATGAACGCCGCGCGGGGGGCATCCGTCGTCATGATCGGAGCCCGCTCATCCGCGCGCCGTCGCGGTGATGGGAGGCCGCAGCACGGGTCCCGTGCTGGCTCCGGTGATCGCGGAGATGATCATCTCGCTCGTCGCATCCGCAACACGGAAATCACCGTTGTTGCGACCGAGCCGTAACACCACGATGCGGTCGGCGACGGCCTGCACGTCAGCGATGTTGTGACTCACGAGGATGACGCCGAGCCCCCGCTCACGGAGGCGTTCGATCAAGTTGAGCACCTCGGCGGTTTGAGCGATGCCGAGGGCTGCGGTCGGTTCATCGAGAATCACCACGCTCGGTTCACCGATGAGCGAACGGGCGATCGCCACGGTTTGACGCTGGCCGCCGGAGAGGGCCGCAACCGGGATGCGAACCGAGGGGACGCGCGCACTGAGTTCGCGCAACAGGCTCCAGGAACGCTGCTCCATCTCCACCTCGTCGAGCGCGCCGTTCTTGCGCAATTCGCGACCGAGCCAGAGGTTGCCCACCACGTCGAGGTTGTCGCATAGCGAGAGGTCCTGGTAGACGGTCGCGATGCCCAAGTCCCGTGAGTGGGTCGGGGTCGGGATGGTGGTCACGGCGCCGCCGAAGGTGATCGCGCCGGAATCGGGGGGATGCACGCCCGCGAGGATCTTCACGAGGGTGGATTTGCCCGCGCCATTGTCGCCGACGATCGCCACCACTTCGCCGGCGTAGACATCCAGGTCGACCCCGGTGAGAGCGCGCACCGCGCCGAACTTCTTGCTGATGTCCCGCAGGGCCAAGAGGTGCTCAGCGGCGCGCATCTTGGTGGGTGCGGGATAACTCATCGGATGCCCGCCGCCGCACAGTCCGCGGCGTATTGCGGAGTGCAGATCTGCGCCACCGTGTAGATGCCGTCGGCCACCACCGTGCCCATGATGGAATCGATGGTCACGACGCTTGCCTTCAACAAGGTGGTGGGAGTGCCATTAACGACCGAATCGGCCCGCACCGGCTGACCCTGGAGCAAGGCCACGACGGCCTCTGCGGCGAGGGATGCCTGCTTGCGGATCGCCTTGTAGATGGTCATGTACTGGTCGCCCGAGACGATGCGCTGGATCGCTGCGAGTTCGGCATCCTGGCCCGTCACGGGGGGAAGGGGGGATACGTTGGCGGCCTTGAGCGCCGCAATGGCGCCACCGGCTGTCCCATCGTTGGCCGCGTACACCCCGCTGATCCGTCCGTTGTACTGGGTCAATTGGCCGGCGACCCAGTCCTGCGCTTTGTCCGGACTCCAGTCGGGGGTATCGAATTTCGCGAGCACCTTGATTCCGCTGGCATCGAACTCCTTGAGGGCACCGCGCTTGAAGAGGGCCGCGTTGTTGTCCGTCGGCGCGCCGTTGACCATGAGAATGCCGTCCGTCACCCCCGTGGTGGCGAGCGTGTCGAGCAGAGCCGAAGCCTGCAGCCTGCCGATCTGCTCTCCGTCGAAGGAGACGTAGAAAGCCAGCGACCCACCGGCGACGAGTCGGTCGTACGCGATCACCGGCACGCCTTGCGCGTTGGCTGCCGAAACAATGCTCACCGACGCCGCAGAATCCACGGGGTCCAGAACCATCACCGAGATTCCGGATGCCAGGGCTGCCTCGGCCTGCGACTGCTGCTGTGCCGCATCCTGGTTCGCGTTCGAGTACAGCACGGAATAGTCGCCGAGTTCGGCCAATCTCTGCTCGAAGAAAGGTCCGTCCAGCGCGTCGTAGCGGGCGGTCTTGGAATCGGGCAGCAGAAACGCGATCTTGACGCGACCGTCTCCGCCCTGTGCGCAGCCGGACAGCGAAGCCGCCACGAGCAGAGTGCCGAGGGTCGCCGTGGCGATTCGTCTCCAGGTGCCGCTCACCGGGTGAACTCCCGCAATTCGGCTTCTAGTCTCACGTTCTCGATGGCGAGGGCCAAGCATCCGAGAATCTCGGCCCGGTCGCCCAGCTCGCCCTGCACCAGTTCGGGAACCCCATTCGAGCCGGTGAGGGCGGAGCGAGCCAGTGCGTGCCGCATCGGCGCGAGCAGGGTCTCTCCCGCTTCGGCCAGCTCACCCCCCACCACCAGCAGTTCGGGGTCGAGCAGATTGCAGAGACTCGCGGCCGCGATGCCGATGTGGCGTCCCGCATCAGCGATGACCCGCCGCGCGCTCGCATCGCCGGATTCGGCGCGCACGAGAAGGTCGCGAATGCGCTGCATACCCGGATCGTCGCGGAACAGCTCGAGCAGCGCCGGGCCTCCGGCGAGAGTGTCGAGACAGCCCCGGCTTCCGCACCGGCAGATCGACCCGTTCTCGTCGATCGTCACGTGGCCGATCTGGCCCGCCTTGCCGGTGACTCCACGATAGATCGAGCCATCGATGATGAGTCCGGCGCTGATTCCGTGCCCCACCCGCAAGTAGGCGGCACCGCGCGCGCCCTTCGCAGCGCCGGCCCTCACTTCGGCTAGGCCGCCCATGTTCGCCTCGCTATCGACGAAAACGGGGACGTTGATGCGGCTCGACATCGCGTCGGCGATGACCACGTTCTCCCAGCCGCGCAGGAGCCCAGCGGTGGCGACCATGCCGGTACGCGCGTCGATCGGGGCCGGGAGGGCGATCCCGACAGCAAGGAGATCGGAGAAGGAGGCATTCACCGAATCGAGCATGTCGCCCAACAGAACCGTGGCCCGGTCCAGTTCCCGGTCGTGCCGGTGGTCGAGCGCGAGGGGCACGTGGTTCTCGGCGATCACGACTCGACCGATGTCGGAGACCGCGATGCGAAGGCGCCGACTCGAGAAGTGGAAGCCCGCCACGAGGCCCAGGCGCCGAGCGAGGGTGACCTCGGTGGCCCGCCGACCGCTTCGCGAGGTCACGGTCGTCTGCAACACCCCGGACGCCGACAGTTCTTTCACGATGTTGGAGACGGTGGCGGGCGACAGTCCGGTCGAGCCCGCGAGTTCGACCTGCGTCAGGTGCCCGTGGTGCTTGAGCGAGTCGACGATCCGCCCCCGGTTTGCCTCGCGGAGCGCTGTCTGAGACCCCGGCGTCGGGCTCTGGTTCGTCACATGCACACGATACACGCGCGTATTTTTTGGGCTCGGCAGGGTTTCGACACGGGCTTAGATCGTTCAACCAATGGAGTGAGGACGAGAGAACGTGCCGGGTGTGCGCTCAGCCCCGTCAGGGTCGGGATGTCTCGATTGCACCGGGTTCCCGCGAAGTTACGAACTTGTTACCTCGATTGTGCAGAAATTTCTTTCTTCAACCAATGAACTCAGGCAGAATCATGGGGCCGCCTTCAAAGCCGTTGGCGGCAAATGAGGATTTTCACCTCACACCGATAAGAAAGGGAGTGACGTGAAGAAGTCTTCATTGATCTCAGTTGCCGTGATGGCAACAGCCTCGGTCGTGTTGCTCGCGGGTTGTGCCGCGGCCACCACCACCCCGACAGCGACCAAGGGTCGCGCGTGCGTCATCCTCCCGGATGCCGCATCCTCGCCTCGCTGGGAGACCCTCGACCGCCCCGCCCTCGAGAAGGCGTTCACAGACGGCGGCTTCGAGACCGACATCCAGAACGCTCAGGGTGACACCGCCAAGTACGCGACCATCGCCGACCAGCAGCTCACCAAGGGCTGCGGCGTTCTGCTTCTCGTCGACTTCAAGGGCGCCGGCGTTGCCGTAGCCGCCAAGGCGAAGGGTCAGGGCATCCCGGTCATCGCCTACGATCGCCCGATCGCGGGCGTCGACTACTACGTGTCGTTCGACAACTTCAAGGTCGGCGCGCTCGAGGGGCAGTCGATCCTCGATGGCCTCAAGACGGTCGGCAAGGACCCGAAGACCTCTACCGTCGTCTACATGGGCGGCGACCCGTCTGACGGAAACGCCAAGATGTTCAAGGACGGCGCAGTAAGCGTCATGGAGGCTGCCGGTATCAAGGCCGCGCAGGAGCCGCCAGGGGTGTGGGACGGCGACAAGTCGGCCACCAACTTCGAGCAGGCCCTCACCGCTCTCGGTGGCAAGGTCGACGCAGTCTGGGTCGCCAACGACACCAACGCCGCTGGGGTCATCACGATCCTCGACAAAAACGGCCTGACCGTTCCGGTTTCGGGACAGGATGCCTCGATCGCCGGCCTGCAGAACACTCTGCTGGGCAAGCAGACCGCAACGGTCTACAAGCAGGTCTCGCTCGTCGCCGCTGCGGCGTCGAAGCTCGCGATCTCGCTGCTGAACGGTGAGAAGCCGACCGCTGACAAGAAGCTCGCTGACGGCACGCCGTTCATCGCAGTGACTCCGGTGCTCGTCGGTCCGGGTGAGGTCAAGACCGTCGTCGCCAACGGCGACGCGAAGGCCTCTGAAATCTGCACCGCAGCCGTCAAGGCCGCGTGCGATAAGAACGGCGTAAAGTAACTATCACCACGTAGATGGGGGCTCCGCATTTTCATGCGGGGCCCCCTTCTTCTGCCATCAAAGGAGCCGGCATGGATGAACCGATCATCGAACTGTCGGGAGTAGTCAAGAGCTTCGGCCCCGTCAGTGTTCTCAAGGGCGTCAACCTCAAGGCGTACCCCGGAAAGGTCACCGCACTCGTCGGTGACAACGGAGCGGGTAAGTCGACGCTCATCAAAGGGCTCGCCGGCGTGCAGCCCTATGACGCGGGCGAGGTGCGATTCAACGGTGAAATCGTGCACCTCAGTTCGCCGCGCGAGGCATCCCGGTTCGGCATCGAGGTCGTTTACCAAGACCTGGCCCTCGCCGATAATCTTGACATCGTTCAAAACATGTTCCTCGGCCGCGAAGAGCTGTCGACGGGCACCTTCGATGAGGGCCTCATGGAGCGCGAAGCCGCCGAGACCCTCCGGGGCTTGTCCGTGCGCACTGTCAAATCGGTGCGGCAGAAGGTCTCATCGCTGTCCGGAGGCCAGCGTCAGACCGTGGCGATCGCTCGGTCGGTGCTCAAGAAAGCCAAGGTCGTCATCCTCGACGAGCCCACCGCCGCCCTCGGCGTGGCGCAGACCGAGCAGGTTCTCAATCTGGTGAGCCGCCTCGCCGAGCAAGGCGTCGCGGTCATCATCATCAGCCATAACCTCGCCGACGTGTTCGCCGTCGCCGATTTCATCAGCGTGCTGTATCTCGGCCAGATGGTCGCCTCGGTCAGGGCGTCGGAGACGTCTCGTGACGACGTCGTCGGCTATATCACCGGCAGCAAGACCTATTCGGGAGTCTTCGCATGAGTGCGGGAACAGACACGAACACCACCCCGACCGCGGCACTGCAGGCGCAGTCGACGGCCGAACTCATCGGCAGCGGTCAGGAGGGATCGGCGCTCGATCAGGTCAGGGCGTGGTGGCAGAAGGTGCGCGGCGGAGAGATGGGGGCGTTGCCAGCGATCGGCGGATTCGTCGTGCTCAGCATCCTGTTCGGGGTCCTGAGCCCGTTCTTCTTCACGGAGCGCAACTTCGCCAACCTGGTGACGCAGGCGGCGACGCTCGTGATGTTGGGTATGGCGCTCGTGTTCGTGATCCTGCTGGGAGAGATCGACCTCTCGGCCGGCGTCACGTCCGGCGTGACCATGGCCCTGTTCATCGTGCTCGTCAACGTGAACGGGGTGCCCTGGATTCTGGCGCTCATCATCGCGTTCGCCGCAGGGTTCTTGATCGGAACCCTCATCGGGTTCTTCGTGGCGAAAGTCGGCATCCCGTCGTTTGTCGTGACGCTGGGACTGTTCCTCGGCCTGCAGGGGGTGCAGCTGGTACTCATCGGCAGCGGTGGCCTCTATCGCGTCGAGGTTCCCGAGGTGCTCGCGATCATGAACAGCAACATGCCCGTCTGGGCGGGCTGGACCATGCTCGTCGTCATCCTCGCCATCGCCGCTGGCACAGCGTTCTGGGACCGCGGCCGCCGCACCCGCGCAGGCGTGCCGAACCGGACTATCACCATGGTGTGGATCCAGCTCGCTGCGATCGCCGTTCTCGGCAGCGTCGTCATCGGCCTGCTCAGTCAGAACCGAGGAGGTGTTCTCAGGCCGGTGGATGGTGTGCCGATCGTGGTTCCGTTCACCCTCGCCATCCTGTGGGCGGGCACCTTCGTACTCGACCGCACCCGATTCGGTCGATACATCTACGCGGTGGGAGGTAACGCCGAAGCGGCGCGCCGTGCCGGCGTGAAGGTGACGACGATCCGCTGGGCGGCGTTCATGGTCTGCTCGTCGCTCGCTGTCGTCTCGGGCCTGTTCAGCATCAGCAAGGTTGGATCGGTGGATGCGGCGGCCGGTCGCGACATCGTGCTGAGCGGTGTCGCAGCGGCCGTCGTCGGCGGGGTGAGCCTCTTCGGCGGGCGCGGTCGTTTGCTGCACGCGGCGATCGGTGCCCTCGTTATCGCCGTGATCACGAACGGCCTCGGCCTACTCAACCTGCCAGCCGGTGTCAACTACGCCGTCACCGGAGCGGTGCTCATCCTCGCGGCAACGGTTGACGCCCTCTCGCGCAAGCGGGCTGGCGGCACCGTCATTCGGTGACCAGAGCACGGTAGGAACGAAAGCGGAGCCGGGCATCAGCCCGGCTCCGCTTTCGTTTGCTCGATCGGATCAGCGAGCGCCGAGCAGGTGCTCGAGGGCGAGCTGGTTGAGCTTGACGAATCCGAACCCCTTGCCGCCGAAGTAGGCGCCGGTGTCGAAGCCCTCGAACGAACCGTTGTCGGCCAGCAGGTCGTCGTAGCTCTCACCCGCGCTGAGGGTGGGGGTGTTGATCTCGTTGACGCGTGATGCAAGGAGTGCTTCCTGAACCTCCGGGTCGGCGCGGAACGCTGCCGCCCGCTCCTTCAACAGCAGATACATGCGCATATTGGCGGCCGCCGATTCCCAGACGCCCGCGGCATCCTCGGTGCGACTGGGCTTGTAATCGAAGTGGCGCGGCCCGTCGTAGACCGGCCCGCCGTTCGGCCCCCCGTTCTCCAGAAGGTCTACCAGCGCGAACGCACTCGCGAGGTCGCCGTGCCCGAAGACGAGGTCCTGGTCGTACTTGATGCCCTTCTGGCCGTTCAAGTCGATGTGGAAGAGCTTGCCCTGGTAGAGCGCTTGCGCGACACCCGAGGTGAAATTGAGCCCGGCCATCTGCTCGTGCCCGACCTCCGGATTGATCCCGAACATCTCGGGTCGCTCGAGGGTTTCGATGAAGGCGATGGCGTGGCCGAGGGTCGGGAGCAGGATGTCCCCGCGTGGCTCGTTGGGCTTGGGCTCGATCGCGAAGCGGATGTCGTAGCCCTTGTCGACGACATATTGCGCGAACATGTTCACGGCCTCGCGGTAGCGCTCGAGGGCACCCCGGATGTCTTTGGCCGAGTCGTACTCGGCGCCCTCCCGGCCACCCCACATGACGAAGGTCTCTGCTCCGAGTTCGACTCCGAGTTCCAGCTGCCGCATGGCCTTGCGCATCGCAAAACGTCGCACCCCGCGGTCGTTGGAGGTGAAACCCCCGTCTTTGAACACGGGGGCGCTGAACAGGTTCGTCGTCACCATCGGGATGATCATGCCGGTGCTCGCGAGCGCTCCCTTCAGCCGGTCGATCTGCTTCTGACGCTCGGCGTCGGAGGAGCCGAAGGCGAAGAGATCGTCGTCGTGGAACGTGAGGCCGTATGCCCCGAGGCCGGACAGTTTCTCCACCGCCTCGACGACGTCGAGCTGGGGGCGAGTCGGTCCACCGAACGGGTCGGCCCCGTTGTATCCGATGGTCCATAGACCGAAAGAGAATTTGTCGGCCGGAGTGGGGAGAGAGGTCATGGGAGGATTCTGGCATGAAAGCCAGCTTCTGATGGCGGCAGTACTCGTGACCGGCTCGAGCGGCACGGTTGGGCAGGGCGTGGTCGACCGGCTTCGCGCTGCGGGGCAGGATGTGATCACTGCGGTGAGCAATCGCTCACCTACACGCGGGTCGCCCGCATCATGACCGAGGTGCTCGGGCGGCCGATCACCTACCCCCGACTCTCATCCGACGAGTATCTCGAACGGCTGAGAGCCAAGGGCATGCCCGAGGACTACATCGACGTTCAGAAGATGATCTACCGCATCGTGCGACTCAACGTCGCAGCCCTGCCGAACCGCGCCATCCGCCGACTGACCGGGCATCCTCCAACCGCGTTCGCCGAGTTCGTCGATCGAGAACGCGCGGTATGGATGCCCTGGGCCCCGAGCCAGCCTCAGCTCGGCGCGCCCATCACCCGATGCCGTTGGCCGATGCCCGGTCCTCCATACGGGTAGTCCTCCACCCGGGGCGCGCTCGCCGCATCGAGGGCGGCCACCTGCTCGGCACCGAGCACGAGATCCGTAGCTTCGAGGATGTCGGTGAGTTGCTCGACAGAGCGGGCGCCGAGAATGACGCTCGTCACGGCCGGCCGCTGCAACAGCCACGAGAGAGCGACCTGTGAGGCCGTCGCGCCGTGTGCCGATGCGATGGCTGTGACGGCGTCGATCGTTGCCCAGGTGCGGGGGTCGGCGTTGCGCGCCGTGAAGGCCTCCATGCCGCGGCCGGGGTTCTCCCCGAGGCGGGTGGAACCCGTGGGAATCACGTCTCGCTGGTACTTGCCGCTGAGCCAGCCTCCGGCCAGCGGCGACCACGGCAGTAGGCCGATGCGGGCATCCAATGCCGCCGGCACGATCTCGTGCTCGATGTCGCGTACGAGCAGGTTGTACTGCGGCTGAAGCGTCACCGGGGGCGCGAAACCGAGGGCCGCGGCCCTGTGCACCGCCTTGGTCAGCTGCCACCCGAGAAAGTTGGAGAAGCCGTAATACCCGATCTTGCCTTCTGTGATCGCGTCGTCGAGAAAGCGCAAGGTCTCATCCAGCGGCGTCAGGGCATCCCACGCATGAAGTTGGTACAGGTCGATGTGCTCGACGCCGAGCCGGGTGAGGGATGCCTCCAGCGCCCGCCTCAGGTGAGAACGCGAGTTGCCGTGGTCGTTCGGCTCCTGCCCCATGGGGAAGCGTGCCTTTGTTGCAATGACCACATCGTCAGCCCCGGTCGACCGGGCCGCGATCCACCGGCCGATGATCTCCTCGGAAACACCGCGGCTGTAGACATCGGCCGTGTCGAGAAGGTTCCCGCCGGCCTCGCGATAGGCATCGAGCAGTGCGTGAGAGGATGCCTCGTCAGCCTCCGCGCCGAATGTCATCGTTCCGAGAGCGAGGTCGGAGACCGCGACCCCGCTGTTGCCGAGAGACCGGTAGTGCATGGAGAGACCCTTCGTTTTCGTGAATGAGCGTTGCTTTCGACCTTACGCCGGACGCGCGTCTTGATAGCGTGACCCCCATGAGAATCCTCTTGGTCGGCGCCGGCGGCGTCGGCGATGCCATTGCGAAAATCGCCGCTCGGCGCACCTTCTTCGAGCAGATGATCGTGAGCGATTACGACCTCTCACGGGCCGAACGCACGATCGCGTGGATCGTCGCCCAGCACGGGCCGCAGGGCGACCGGTTCGTCGCGGCGTCCATCGATGCCGGCGACCCGGAGAGTGTTGCATCCGTCGCGCGCGAACACGGGGCAACCCACGTGATGAACGCGGTCGAACCCAAATTCGTGCCGACGGTCTTCGCTGGGGCGCTGGCAGCGGACGCGGACTACCTCGACATGG
>Ga0209512_1000850_pt1 | contig 43290 bp, 28 predicted proteins | sample frozenSSSSmetaG_FD_184142 | JGI IMG/M metagenome (GOLD analysis project Ga0209512, IMG submission 184142) | Glacier valley bacterial and archeal communities from Borup Fiord, Nunavut, Canada, to study Microbial Dark Matter (Phase II) -... | ecosystem: Environmental > Aquatic > Freshwater > Ice >...
GGCAAACAAGCTCGCCCCAAGATGATCTGTTAACCGCACTCCCTGACCCAGCGTCGCCTTGGTTCGCGCCATGTTTGTTCCTCTTATTGCAGAGGCTACAATTATACAGGATTTTTGCCGTTTTTAATCTAACCGAACAGTATTGGCACACTACCCCATTTTATTGGAAACAGCGGCGCAGTTTGTATCGGGTCGAACAGAATCTCATCGTTCTGATCATCTTGACCAGTGTGCATGGTTTTTGCCAGTGCTATTTGGGAATAACAATGACAATGCGGATCGCATTGCAAAGATAAGATATGGGTGTCCGGATAAATTATCTGCGCGTCAGGTAGGAATTGATTTGTTGGATGCTTTGCTCTACGTTAAAAAATCGGAGCGGCGTTATTCTGCGCTTCATGCCTATGCATGGTATTTAAAGACGAGGAGTAACATGCAAAAATTGTCGGTTATCGTTACATCAAATCGTCAAATGGCCCTGCGGCGTGTTCATGCGATTGAAGACCGCGCATTGGCAATGACATTTATTGATGCAATTTTGTTTGCACGAGCGCGATTGAATGACGCAGGATATGTTAAAAGCACAAGTCGAAGTCGAAACTTCTGGATGAATTCGATCTGGATATTTATGCCGAACAGTGGCATTGAATTGTTATTACAACGTGCGAAGAGTTGGCCATCTGACTACGTTAAAACCTGTTGGCCTGAGCTCTGTATGATCGAGGACGTATCTATGCTGCAATGCAATAAAAATGCGGTTCGCGAAGCTGTTATCCGCGAAAACTTGCGAATAAACCAATAGCCATTAGCAAATATTCGATCAAATTAGCAGAATATTCGAGCATTGACAACAGGTCCTTTGCGTAACAGTTTGATACCCTGCAGTATAACTCCGTCCAGCGTAAGCCAGAGGCGGTCACGACCAGGAAAAGGACAACCTTTTTTCGTTAACGCGCCAGAATCGTTGTATATTTTTTTATCCCTTGACGTCAAGATTTGGGCGCAGCCATCTTCATAATAGTATCTCCACCCCGGTCACGATCAACACGATAGACAATGCTACCTGAATCCTTCTCGCAGAAAACCGATTTGCCAGCAATCCTCCCACAATTACAGAGGGAATTGAACCTATAAGCAGATTGATCAGCATGAGCCAATCCACCATGCCCGCAAAAAGGTAGCCCGACCCTGCAATAACAGCCACGGGAATGGCATGTGTGATGTCGGTAGCGACTAAACGGTGGGTTGTCATTCGTAGCGGATAAAGAAAGAGCAACATCAGGCTGCCTAAGGCTCCTGCACCTACCGATGTGAGTGCAACACACAGCCCAAGAACTCCTCCGCATACCACGGTTATGGTTGATTGAACAGAATTGAAGTGAGCTGGCTGATTGATGCAATGCCGGGCAATCATTCGTAGTGCGGGCGCAATAAACAAACCAACTCCAGTGATAAAAACCATTACACCGAGCGCGTTGGTGAGCCAAATCAAATTTGTTACCTGAGTACCTGAGCTCATCAGAATTGCAATAAAAAGCGCGACCGGCAAACTACCCCACCAGAGCCTTTTGACCACTTGCCAATCCACATTACCCGCCGCATGGTGAAGGCTTGCCCCGACAATTTTTGTGATTGCTGCAAACCAAAGGTCCGTCGCAATGGCTGTTGCAGGTGGGGTTAAAAAAATAAGCAGCAGGATTGGGGTCATGATCGCGCCGCCACCCACGCCGGTCAAGCCAACAACGAAGCCAGTTAAAGCACCGGCTAAAATGTAAGCACCTTCAATCATCGACAGGGCGAACCGATGCACCAGTCCATCGAATCCCGATGCCATGGTCGCAGCGTTCCAAACCAAGGGTATCCGTATTCAACGTAATAATTTCTTCATTATTTATCGATAAGGTCGCCCGATCTTCCGTAGTCGCAAGTTGCATTGTTCCAGAACACGGCAGATTGCGAATTTTAATATCAGGGAGACAAACCCACTCTAACCCATCATGCCGCCAGACACACAATGTGACGCTTGTGCCCGTGGACTGCAATAACAAAGCGACCATGTTGCGATCAGCACCATTGCCACGGTAACCCAGCACGGCAGAAACATGGGCGCCTGATCTGTGTTCCAGGGTATAGGCAAAAGCTAGTTTTGGCTCGCCTTGATTTTGTTTTATCGCCAAACACAATTGGTCAAGCGCTGCTCGCTTAGCACCATCCGGTAAGGCTGTTGGGGAGCCAAAGAGAGCTTCGTACCCACTCCAGGCAGCTTTTGCGTCGAACGCGAATGAGGCTGTTTCCAACCTTTGCTCAGAAAGCTGCCGTCTCGCATCTTTCTTAATCAGCAAATCAATTCCATTAAAAAGGTGTCCGTGGTGAGCGTCGTCAGGTACATCCAGCAGACGAACCTCATGGACCGGACCGTAGGGGCCCAGGCAAAGGTAGTCAATTGATGTCCACGTGCGCCGATCCAAAATCCAGAGGCCGGTAGAGGTGTAGTATCGGGCGTTTCGACTAGCTTTCTGGCTCTCACCGATAAGCACGTATTCCTCAGAAGCCGCCAGGCCACGGGTGTATATCGGCACTCCCGATTCCCAGAGCGGGATAGAACAGTCAAGATCAATCAGCCTGCCATTTTCACTATCACAGCTAATGCGTTGGTCATCGGCAGTAACCCAGATATTATGGAGCCCCCTTCTGTAACCCAGGGGCTCAATATTGATTAATTCCAGACTGGGGTAATGAAAGGTCACTAGCTTGGATCCGTACGAATGCCCATGGGCAATAACGTATAGATGATCGGACCGTAAAAAAACGGAGTTCAAATGGTCGCCAGGAATGTTATCAAGGGCCAGACGATCCCAACGCGCATCGCTAAGACCCGCTTCCTGAAAAATAGTTTGCTGCTTGAGATCTAATACGGTAATAGTATTTCTCCCCGTATTGGTGCAAATTACCCGACCGTCTGGCGCACACACTATTTGGTGCGGCGCTGACAAAATTGGCCGACTTGAAAGTTCCCCCGAGGAAAGCCAACCTTTCTCGGACTGAGCATAGGAAGAGATATCAACAAGATCTTCGTTGTTCAAGCCCGAGTGGCTAGTTACTAAGTCCTGAGTATTGGCAAACCATGAGATACCGTAATATTCCGGACGAGCATGCTCTAATGGCTGCACTTGCCTGGATTGAAGATCAACTAATAGTAAATAGGTGCTCGTGCTTACAATCGCGTACTTCATGTCAAGATCCTGTAAAAAATAGGGAATTTTTTCATTCCGGAAAGATTATGGTGCGCCCACTATTAATTGCAATGAAAATGGTCGAGATGGCTTGTCGGCCCGGTACAGCATGATACCCTGACGAATTCCGGGTGCGCTTTTAACTGGCATAGAAGAATCAATTTATTGATTCGGACTGCAACAGTAAGCTATACAAAATGGATTAGACGTAGCGAAAAATATAATTGGGATCGTTGCTCGAAGTAAACATTGAATATCTATAAAAAATGTATCGCAGTAGAGACCTCATAAAAATCGCGTTTTGCAAATTTGTCCCGATTATGTGTCCTCGTTCGTGCTTTTTAATTTATTTTGACTTTTTTGAAAGCTTTCATGATCTATCCCGTCATTCTATCCGGTGGTTCAGGTACGCGTTTATGGCCATTATCACGCGCAGCGTTGCCAAAACAGTTTTTATCATTGACGTCTGAGTACACGCTGTTTCAAGAAACCATATTGCGTCTGAAAGGTTGTCCTGATATGGCCGCGCCTCTGGTGGTTTGCAACAACCATCACCGTTTTTTGGCTGCCGAACAACTGCTGGCAATTCATACCACACCGTTAATGCAAATATTGGAACCAGAAGGCCGCAATACGGCGCCTGCGGTTGCTATTGCAGCGTTCACTGCAATCGAGAAAGATAAAGAAGCAATTTTGCTAGTGATGCCTGCTGATCATCTGATTCAGGATGTTCCAGGGTTTCATCACGCCATTCGTCAGGCCCACACGTTGGCGCGACAAGATAAATTAGTGACGTTTGGCATCAAACCTGATGAACCGGAGGCAGGCTTTGGCTATATCGAACGCGGTAGTGCTGTTGAGATTAGCGAGGGTGCTGATAGTGTCGAAAATGCTTATGCGGTTGCACGGTTTGTAGAAAAACCAGATATTGATACCGCGAAAACATTTCTTGCTTCTGGTAACTTTTTCTGGAATAGCGGCATGTTTATGTTCAAGGCATCCGTGTACTTAAGTGAATTACAGACGCACCGTCCTGACATTTATCGAGCCGCACTCCAAGCCTGGAAACATAGTACGCAAGATCTTGATTTTTGTCGTCTGAGTGAAAAGGATTTTGCAGCGTGCCCTTCGGAGTCAATTGATTATGCTGTGATGGAACACACGCAGGCGGCAGTGATGGTGACGGTCGATATCGGTTGGAGCGACGTCGGTTCCTGGGCTTCATTAGCTGAGGTAAGCAAACCAGATGCACAGGGTAATGCGTTGCGTGGCGACATATACGCTGTAGAGACCAACAATTCTTATATTCGGGCCGAAAACCGTATGGTCGCCGCTATCGGAGTGCGTGATCTGGTAATTGTGGAAACAGCAGATGCCGTGTTGGTGATGCACAAGAGCCTGGCACAAAATGTGAAGCAAGCAGTGGAATATCTCAAACAGGCTGAGCGTACTGAACATCTGGTACACAAGCGCGCCTACCGTCCTTGGGGCTATTATGAAGGTATTGATAGCGGTGAACGATTTCAGGTCAAACGCATTATGGTAAAGCCAGGCGCTAAGTTATCATCACAGATGCACTATCACCGCGCAGAGCACTGGATCGTCGTCTCCGGCACCGCGAAAATCACATGCGGAAATAAAATCGCACTGCTGCATGAAAATCAATCGACCTACATCCCGATCGGCGAGACTCACAGGCTAGAGAATATCGGAAAACTGCCGCTGTTTATGATTGAAGTACAATCCGGCAGTTATTTGGGCGAGGACGATATTGTACGTTTTGAAGACGATTACAAACGCGCCTGAACCGTCTCCTCCTTCGCAATCTATAATTTTACCGGACTAAGCTAAGCTAATTTGAAACCCGTTACCACTTTACGCACGACTCCATTTAAATATCGCACAACGATGGCAGCAGGACTTCTTACTACGATTATTAGCTTGATTTTAAGCGGCTGCGCAACTTACCCTTCCTGGCTTTCCTCTTCCGGCCCCAGCGGCCAACAAGTGCAGGAGAGTCAGCAATCTGATCGTATGGAAGGCATTCAGGTTATCGATATTGATGATTCGGTTACGCGCAGGTTAATGTCTTTTCATAAGAGGACATTGTTTTCGGATTCATTTGCCACGACTACCAATACCAACTACGTCATCGGCGCCGGTGATGTGATTGAAGTAACCGTCTGGGAAGCTCCTCCATCGATGCTATTTGGAGGGGAAATAGTTGACCCACGCTCGAGAATATTGACCACCACCACAGCAACTACCTTCCCTGAGCAGATGGTCAGTAGTAAAGGAATGATAAATATCCCCTTTGCGGGACAAGTTGCTGCAGCGGGGAAAACGCTTGAACAGATCGAGGCACAAATTGCCAAAGGGCTCAAAGGAAGAGCCAATCAGCCGCAGGTGTTGGTTCGTTTAATACGTAACAATACGGCTAATGTTACGGTCATTGGTGAGGTTACTACCAGTATGCGTGTGCCGCTAACAGCAAGTGGCGAACGTTTGCTCGACGCGCTCGCCACAGCGGGTGGGGTGCGTCAGCCGGTAGGAAAAATGTCGCTACAACTCACGCGAGGCGATCAGATGAGGGCGTTACCATTGGATATGATCATACGCGACCCCAGACAAAATATCGCATTGCAGCCAGGCGATGTATTAACGGCTTTATTCCAGCCATTTAGTTTTACGGCGTTGGGGGCGGCAACGAAAAACGGAGAAATCAATTTTGAAACGCAGGGCATTTCTCTGGCACAGGCACTCGGACGCGTAGGGGGGTTGGACGATACGCGTGCCGACGCGCGTGCAGTATTCATTTTCAGGCTGGAGGATACCGGAACGCTGGGTTTAGCGGCTCCCCCGGCCGCACCAGATAGCAAAGTGCCTGTTATTTATCAGCTGAATCTTAAAGACCCTGCCAGCTTTTTTGTCGCGCAAAGTTTTCCTGTTAATAACGAAGATGTACTCTACATCTCTAATGCCCCAGTTGCTGATTTACAGAAATTATTAAATATTGCTACCTCTATTACTTATCCGTTCGTGAATAGCGGCAGCATAGGCCATTACATTAAAGAGCTTAAGTAAGAGTTATAAATACATTATGAAAAAAAAAGTAGCAATTATAGGTTCTGCATTTCGATTTCCCAGCACTAGCAGCAGCCTTTATTGGTCAGACTTGCTGGCCGGACGCGATTTAGTCACCGAGGTTGATCCTGAGCGTTGGGCGATGGATACTTTTCGCCATCCTGATAAAAATAACGGCGGCACCAGCTATACGTTCGCGGCCGGTTCAATAGGAGATGCTTCTCAGTTCGATGCAGGTTTTTTCAATATTTCACCTCGTGAAGCTGCCTTGATGGATCCTCAGCAGCGCCTGTTGCTTGAAATGAGTTGGGAGGCTTTGGAAAATGCCGGTATCAAACCGTCGTCCCTGCGTGGTAGCCAGTGTGGGGTTTATATTGGTATTGCCAGCAATGATTATGCTCATCGTCTGAATGATGACTTAACTATTATCGACTCAACAGCTATTACCGGTAATACCGCCAGCATCGCTGCCAATCGTATTTCTTATGTGCTGGATTTACGAGGCCCCAGTATGGCGATTGATACCGCCTGTTCTTCTTCTATGGTGGCGTTTCACCAAGCTTGTCAATCTATCCTTTCTGGTGAAAGCACCCTGGCATTGGTCGGTAGCGTGAGTTTGCATTTGCACCCCTATGGTTTTATCGCTTTTTCTAAAGCTTCTATGCTATCGCCCCGTGGACGCTGTCAGGTGTTCGATGCGGGAGGTGATGGTTATGTTCGTTCCGAAGGTGGTGGCGTTTTTCTCCTCAAAGATTATGATCAGGCAATGGCCGACGGCAATCCCATTTTGGCGGTGGTAGCGGGTTCAGCGGTGAATACTGATGGTCGAAAATCTGGGCTAACCGTTCCTAGTGCACAGGTTCAGGCGGATTTACTTACCTCTGTTTATGTGAAAGCCGGCCTCGATCCTGCCAGTATCGATTATCTTGAAGCACACGGCACAGGCACAGCCGTAGGTGACCCGATTGAGACACGTGCTATTGGTATCGCTCTGGGTAAACGTCGCGCCACCCCTTTACCGATAGGATCGGTTAAAAGTAATCTGGGTCATATGGAAACGGCGTCCGGTGTTGCAGGCCTGGTCAAGGCTCTGCATTGCATACAGCACCGTATAGTGCCTGCCACTATTGGTTTGATCACGCCGAATCCCAACATTGATTTTGACGGTTTAAATGTGACTGTTGTCACGCAAAACATGCCGTTGAAGGAAACGGGCAAGATAATCATCGGCGTGAATTCATTTGGTTTTGGCGGAGCAAATGCGCACGTCATACTGGAAGGTGTTGAGACTGACGAAGTTAGCAGCAGCGTTGAAACCAAAAGCGGTAACAAAGACGAATCTTCAACTAATACTGCAAATACGGAATTGCCGATCCTGCTTTCAGCAAAGGACGCTAAGGCGCTCAGGCAGGCGGCCACAGAATTTGCCTCTTTTATCCTATCCAAACTTTCAACTGCGCCTGAAACTGCGTTATACGACATTAGCTACAACACCATTTTTAATCGGGAAGCGCATCAGCATCGCTTGATGGTATCAGGCGCCACATCAGAAATTTTAGCCAAATCTTTACTGGATTTTGCAGGCGATAATGTTAACAACGCCACTAACCAGGTAGCAAGCGGTACGGCGCTTGCTCAACCTGTTGGTCCTGTTTTTATCTATTCGGGCAATGGCTCACAATGGGCTGGCATGGGTGGACGTCTGCTGCAGGAATCGGCCACGTTCCTTTCTACCATTCGCGAAATCGATTTGTTATTTCGCCGTCATGCGGATTTTTCACTAGAAAATGAACTGCTGGGCAACAACGGCAAATTTCGCTATGAACTGACTGAAATCGCCCAACCTGCTTTGTTTGCGTTGCAAGTGGGTATTACGCGTATGTTGGCAGAACGTGGCATTACACCAATTGCAGTAGCAGGCCATAGCGTTGGCGAGGTAGCAGCGGCCTGGGCATCCGGAGCCCTGTCGTTAGACGATGCAGTCGCCACCATCTATCACCGCAGCTATGCCCAGGGTCAAACAAAAGGGCAGGGGCAAATGACGGCTGTGGGCTGTGGTCTTGCAACTGTTCAACCTATACTCACGAGTTTGGCGAGTACCCTTACCATAGCAGGAATCAATAGTTCACGCGGTATTACTGTGGCGGGCGATGCTAGCCAGTTAACCAAGCTGGAATCTGCTTTAGCTGAGCTTAACATTCCCTATAAACGTCTGGATCTGGATTACGCATTCCATAGTCCGGCGATGGATTCAATAACCGGATTTCAGCAAACGCTTGCCGGCATTGCACCTGGCCCCACAACGATTCCGTTTTACTCAACAGTAACAGGCGAACTACTTGATGGTCGGGAACTGGACGCCGGTTACTGGTGGAAAAACATCCGTGAACCTGTTCTTTTTGAACAAGCCAGCAAGCAGATTTTAGCCACGGGGTCGACTATCTTTATCGAAGTAGGCCCACATCCGGTAATGCGTGGCTATCTTAACGACGGCTTAAAAGATGCTGGGGTTGAAGGACGTGTGATTAGCACCTTGAGTCGTGACAACGATGCTGCAGACTGCATCTGGGCAACCGTTAATCAAGCCATCATTGCCGGCGTAAACCGGGATTGGACTAAACTGTTTACGGTGCCAGGTAAGTATGTAGCCTTACCAAATTACCCCTGGCAACGGGAGCGTCACTGGCACCCGACCTCGGCTGCATCATTAGGACTACTAACCAGACACAAAATACATCCGTTGTTGGGCTATCCACTTCCGCAACAGGAACTTAGCTGGGAAAACCAGCTCGACACGCAAGTTTTACCTAGTCTGGCCGATCATGTGGTAGGCGAAGATGCCGTGTTTCCCGGTGCAGGTTTTGTAGAGCTGGCCCTGGCAGCAGCACTTGCCTGGAAACCCGGCGAACTGGTCGCTATAGAAGAGCTGGAAATTCGCTTACCGTTAATCTTAAGCAATAAACTGGCTAAACTCATTCGGGTGTCCATCTCAGCAACAGACGGCAGTGTCAACATCCGCGGACGCGACGCTGCCAGCGCAGAACCTTGGGCTACCCATGTAACCGCCCGATTACTTAGTATGCCCAATGTGTTGGATGAAACGCCACCGGTATTTCCTCTCCGTACGCCTGATTTTACTCAGGCAAGTCATCATGTTCTCACTTGTGCTGCAGGCCTTAATTATGGAACAGCATTTCAACGCATCGACTACGGCTGGATTGATGGCCCCAACGCGCTTGCGGTATTTTCAGCTGCACCAGCTGCAGCCGATCTGAGCAAAACACATCTGCACCCGGCAATCCTGGATTGCACTTTTCAGCTGATTGTCCAGTTATTAAAAGATAGTCCTGAATTAATCGATGGCATTGCATTTGTACCCGTAAAAATGGGGCGTATTGTCTTCCGTAAAACCGATACTGCGCCTCACTGTGCACGAGCGACGTTATTAAAGCGCTCATCACACTCATTAACGGCTGAATTCACGCTATTTGACAAGGAGGGTAGGGTGATTGCCGTGGTCAGGGAAACGCGTTTTCGTAGCGTACGTCTCTATAAGCATCCCGCAGATCAGTTACGTTTCCTTGATTTCTCTTTAACTCCTGCACCTCATCCACTTACACCGCAGCTCACTGATGACATCAGTTTTGCCACGTTACAAACTGCCATGGCAGTTGTAGCAGAACAAAGTGTGCAGCAGCGGATATTTAATCGCTATGCAGGAGAAATCGACCCGCTACTTGATAGCCTATGCAACAGCTATGTCATACAAGCTTTTTCGCAACTGGCCGATAGCAGGGGAATACTGACTGCACAAGCAGTGGAAAACTATCAGAGAAACGCACCGCAAGTTGCTGAATATTTTGATCATTTACTGAAGCTTGCGGAACAGGATCAGACGATCACCGCGCAAGATGATGGTTGGAAAATCGGCCCTGCCGAAGGAATATTGCCTGCCGATCTGTGGCGTATTTTGGTGGCTGATTATCCAGAGTATTTTCAACTCATTCACGCTGTCGGGCGCACTGGCATGCATTTGCGGGACATACTTATCGGAGATATTCATCCCGCAACACTGGTGTCTGAGGCAGCATCTCATTCTGCATTAATGCGCCTGGTGCTAAGGGAACAGGGTCGACAGCTACTTGTCGCCATGGTGCACGAGTGGATTAGCTCTGGTTTGGAGCAATTACCTGCAGGCCAACGGTTAGGGATTTTAGAAATCAGTTCAGGCTCACCCCTCTTTGCCGCAGATATTTGCGCACAACTGGATTTCAACATCAGCGACTTTACGTTTGCCAGCATGTCAGACAGTGCAGTACAAGAATCTATGTCAATGCGAGAGCATTATCCGCGCTTCAAAAGCCATCTGATTAGTACGGAAGCTACTGACCCGAAGCAATTTCCCACCTCGCCGGTTCCCACCGTACAGCTCGCTACGGTACAACTTGTCATCCTACAGCTTAATTTTACGACTCTGGCAGATACGGTGCGTGTGCTTAGTTATGCCAAATCACGTCTCATTGCCGGTGGCAGCCTGTTATTAATCGGTCAGTATCAGTCACGATGGATGGATTTTGTATTTGGCTGTCAGGCTAATAACGACATAATTGACTGGCATTCTGCATCGCCTCAATTCTGGCAAAAACAACTGCACACTATGGGCTTCATTAACACACAGCACCTAAGTTTAGTTGCTGATGCGCAATCTGGTCCGTATGTTTTAGTTTCTCAAACTGTACAAAATGCTTTCCTTGTAGAACAAAGCGAGACCGAAATTGCCATTCAGCGCAAGTGGTTATTATTAATGGCGGATGAAACAGGCTACTCAGCGCAGCTAGCTTCTTTGTTGGCGCAAAAACTGACTTCACAGGGCCACCACGTCAGAATCTGCCAGGCGGACGACCGTACTCACCTTACGTCCTTATTGCTTGATTCAATAGCTCAACCCTCAACAACCCCAATCGACGGCATTGTGTACCTGTCCGGACTCAACATGCCGACCGGCTCAGCAGTCACGCTACTCGAACAACAGGTTGATCGTTGCGCCGGGGCGGCCGCACTAATTCAGGCGTGTGAGTCTGCACAAATTAACACAACCTGTTGGCTAGTCACCGCCAACGTGAGCGCGGATTTACTGACGGACTATCCGCAATCAACACAATCAACTATATCGATGGCCCCGATGATTTCATTGCCCGATGCTGCGCTCTGGGGGTTTGCTCGTACCTTGATGAATGAAGCATCGAATTACACGGTTCGGCTGGTTGATCTTCATGCTCCAGATGCACTGGAATCTATTGCTGCTGCGTTGAGCCGGGAACTGGCACAGCCTGATGATGAAACCGAGATAGTACTCAGTGCAAGTGGAGCACAAAATGGAGCTCGTTATGCACCAAGATTGCGCCTGAAACCTCGCCCGATGGTGGACCAGGCAACGTCAATTGAAGACCCTACCTTACGATTTGCATTCCAGACCCCGGGACAATTGCGTAATTTACACTGGGAGGCTCTCCCTCGAACTCTCCCTGATGAGCACGAAATTGAAGTCGAAGTGCATGCTACAGGTTTAAATTTCAGAGATGTAATGTATGCACTCGGCCTGCTCTCTGACGAAGCCATTGAAAATGGATTCGCAGGCCCAACGCTAGGGCTGGAGTTCGCAGGGGTAGTCTTAAATGTAGGCGACAAAAACAGCAGTTTCGTAGCAGGGGACCGTGTAGTCGGCTTTGGTCCATCCAGTTTTAGTAACCGTGTAATTACCCGGGCCAATGCCATTTCGCTGATACCGGAAAACCTTTCGTTTGCCGAAGCCGCTACCATACCGAGCACCTTTTTAACGGTTTATTACGCGTTACACCAGCTCGCGCAATTACAACCCGGTGAAAAAGTCCTCATACACGGTTCGGCTGGCGGCGTGGGAATAGCCGCAATCCAGATTGCTCAATGGATAGGTGCAGAGATCCATGCGACGGCGGGTTCTGACGAAAAAAGAGATTTTTTACGGCTCTGGGGCATTGAGCATATTTACGATTCACGCTCCCTGTCGTTTGCCGATGAGATTCTCGCAAAAACGGAGGGTAAAGGAATAGATGTGGTACTCAATTCACTTTCCGGCGAAGCGATCAACTGCAACTTCCGTGTTTTAAAACCTTTTGGTCGTTTTATCGAATTGGGAAAACGCGATTTCTATGAAAACACCAAAATCGGCTTACGTCCCTTCCGTAACAACATCAGCTATTTTGGCGTCGATGCGGACCAGCTCATGCAAGTCCGTCCAGAACTAACCCGCAGACTGTTTGGCGAAGTAATGAAGCTCTTTAGTGAAGGTATATTGCACCCGCTGCCTTATACGACATTCGACGCAAATGACATTATTTCCGCCTTTCGATATATGCAACAGGCAAAGCAAATAGGAAAAATTGTCGTCACCTATCATCAACCCGTGCATCGCAGCCAGTGTGCAACCAGGCCTGTCAAACAGTCGCTCAGACTTGACCCGGATGCGACTTATCTGGTCACAGGAGGCCTGAGCGGATTTGGGCTAAGAACGGCTGAATGGCTAGCGACCAAAGGTGCCCGGCATCTGGTTCTGATCAGCCGTCAGGGTCCACTATCGCCAGAAGCAAAAACCAGTATTGCAGCGCTAGAGAAACAAGGTGCGCAGGTTCATGCGGTCGCCTGCGATGTTACCGATGCTGCTGCGCTGTCAGTTTTATTGCAGCATATCAACAAAAATATGCCGCCGCTTAAAGGAATTATCCACGCGGCAATGGTGGTGGAAGATGGCTTGATCCGAAATATGGATGCGGGTCAAATCAAACGTGTTCTGGCTCCCAAAGTGCTGGGCGCGCTCAATTTGCATCAACTGACACAAAATTTAAAACTGGATTACTTCATCTTGTTTTCATCTGCGACGACCCTCTTTGGCAATCCGGGGCAAGGCAATTATGTGGCTGCAAATGCCTCACTGGAAGCCCTGGCGCGCAATCGTCGGGCATCAGGATTGACTGCAACCTGTATTCGCTGGGGTGCAATCGATGATGTTGGCTTTCTGGCGCGAAACGAAGTTATCAAGGAGGCGTTGCAAGGCCGTATGGGTGGAAAAGCGCTCAAATCAGAAGTTGCTCTGGATGTGTTGGAATCCATGTTGCAAACTAACAGTTCAGGACCAGGCGTACTTGATCTGGACTGGCGTTCGCTGGCTCGATTTTTACCTGCTGCTCGCTCCGCGAAATATAACGAAATGGCACAGAATGACACAACGGTAGAGAAAGACGAAGATATTCAGCATTTGCTGGCTACCTTATCAGGCGCTGAATTACAGGAGGTAATTACCAGCATCATTAAACATGAAGTAGGCGAAATTTTACGTCTCGCCCCAGAAAAGATAGATGATGACCGTTCCATCTACGATATGGGGCTTGATTCACTGATGGGGGTCGAACTGGTCATTGCGCTGGAATCCCGGCTTGGCATTCGCATGTCGGTCATGGCGATGAGCACCACGCCTACTATTAGCAAATTAGCCGAACGCATCATCATCCAATTTCAGGGCGCTGATAAAAGTGAGGTTGATGATGTCGACAAGGCGCATATAGAGCAGGTCGCTTTACAAATTGCTACACAGCATGGCGTCGAAATATCTACAGAATCAGATCATGGTTTAGAAGTACCTGGTCTGGAAGCAAATGATCTGGAAGTAACTGCGGAATCGGTTGCTGACCTGGTCAAGAATATTCAGTCTGACACCCCCACAGTCATTGAAAAAATGATCAACTAACATGATAACTACGGAACTCAGCCAAATGGCAGCCCGGTTCAAGGATAAACTGATTCAGCAAGCTCTTGAGCGTAAGCTGCAGCAGTATAAAAATTCGTCTGAGAAACAGGCGGCGGAACTACCATCAGCCCTTCAGTCAGATAATGCGCAATACTCCCGTTTTCATCTGCATCCCGGTTATCAACAGCTACGTATGATCAATGATGGCGCCGCCCAACTAGGCATAGCCAACCCTTTTTTTAAGCTACATGAAGGCATCGCTGGGGCAACGACAAGAATTGACGGGCAAGAGTACATCAACTATGCCAGTTATAACTATCTGGGTTTAGCGGGTGATGCACGTGTGTCCAACGCAGCCAAAATGGCCATCGATCAATATGGTACGTCCGTTTCTGCCAGTCGTGCCGTGTCAGGTGAACGCCCGATTCATCGTGCACTCGAACAAGCAATTGCAAAAGTGTATGAAGTGGATGACGCCATCGTGTTTGTCAGTGGTCACGCTGCTAACGTCACCACGATCGGCTATTTATTCAGCGCTAAAGATCTTATCTTGCACGATGAGCTTATCCATAACAGTGTGCTCCAGGGCGCATTGTTGTCGGGCGCAAAACGCTTGTCTTTTCCTCATAATGACTGGAATGCGCTAGACCAACTATTACAACAACGTCAGCATTTTGAACGTGTGCTGATTGTAGTCGAAGGTGTTTATAGTATGGATGGTGATTATCCTGACCTGCCAAGGCTCATCGAAATCAAACGCCGCCACAAAGCGTTCCTGATGATCGATGAGGCGCATTCTTTTGGTGTTATGGGCAAAAAGGGGAAGGGAATTCGCGAGCACTTTGACATTAAAGGCAACGATGTCGACATATGGATGGGCACTCTAAGCAAGTCTCTCGCTGGATGCGGTGGTTATATTGCAGGAGAGACGGCCTTAGTTGAACATTTAAAGTTTCTCGCCCCCGGCTTTCTTTATAGCGTGGGTATATCGCCACCCGTTGCTGCAGCCTCACTGGCTGCATTGCAGTGTATGTTGCAGGAGCCGGAACGTGTGGCCAAACTACAAGAACGCGGGCAGTTATTTCTTAACCTGGCCAAAGCTGCTGGTATCAATACCGGCACAAGTAAAGGTCTGGCCGTTATCCCCGCCATTGTCGGTAGCTCTGTAAAAGCGGCCCGTGTTTCTGCGGCACTATTTCAACAGGGTATCAATGCGCAACCGATACTCTACCCAGCCGTCTCTGAAAAATCTGCCCGCCTGCGCTTTTTCATTTCATCTAAACATACTGAAGCACAATTACAAAAAACAGTTCAGATATTAGCTGCTGAAGTTACCTGAATTTAACCATGATACGAATTTGATCATGTCTATTTGCGTGAGAAGATGCATAAAGAAATCGGATTGAAACGATATAAAAAATAACAGATTCATGAAAATCAGCGTTGATTTGTTTTAAAAATATTGTTTTAACTACCCCCTGCTGCTGTAAATTAATGCGGCAGATCCATCAATCTCATCAGGCTTATCAAATGTGCAGAAAGTTCATGTGCGTTTATATTTAATTTCTGTACTCCTTCTTCTGATTTCGGACCAACAATAAAATAATCAGTCTGCGAATCCGGTGCACCGAATTCTTTATATACCTGCGGCATGATGGGTACGTGATCTCCATACCAGCAAAACCATCCGGGCCTTGCGAGCGACACCAAATGTTCACGTAATGTTTTTGCCATTTGATTCGCATTGGCAAGATGTCGTAAATAAATAGTCAGATCTTCACATTTATCGGGTGGGGGTTTCAGATACAGCGACTGAGTCTCACCCGGTAAGACTTTTTCTAAATGAAGAGGACCATGATTTTCCATGGTAATGACAAAAACAAAGATTGGCCGGGAAGATGTTTCACTCAATAAATCACAGACTTTTTTAGCAACAGCGGCATCACTGACGTAGGGGGAGGATTGATCTTTTAATATGGCCTGGTCAAAACTGGCAATATCAACGAACTCATCAAAACCCATCAATGGAAATACGCGGTCACGCTGATAAAAGCTTGCTGGATAAGGATGTACGCAAACGGTACGATAGCCTGCATGTTTAAGATAACTGGCAATCGTCGGAAAATTTTCTTTGACTAATTTACGATAGGGGTTGAAGCGGTGTATGCCAGTGTGAGATTCGCTCAAGGCAGACAAAAAAGCAAATTCGGTACGCACGGTATTGGCTCCCCAAGCCGGCACCGACAATTTGCCACTGAGTGAAGCCGATGCCTGAATCGCATCAAATTCTTTTAAAACATCTGGCCTGATACCATGAAATAAGTGACGGGCATCAAAAAATGATTCGCTTTGTACCACGAGCAAATTGGGTAACTCTGCTGTTGGTAGCAAGTTGGCGATGTCGATATTAAAAATCGATGTCTCTTTACAGTGTTTATTGATGTTTTCTGAGTTTCGCTCATCCAGATAATAATGAAACAGACACGCTAGCAAACCGTTTTTGAATAAATCTAACGTCGGATTTAATGTAATTTTCGGATCCTGCCAACATCCTGCTATCAACAGCATCCCTCCGCAACAAGCTAGCCCAGTCAGAGACAAGATGAAGTGAATAATGGCGTGATGACTGGTTATTGGCGCTTCCATATAAATACCCGCACACAATGAGAGCACGATGGTGATTGCCACTACGACGGCATTCTTAAACCCGAAAAAAGGAAGGTACAAGCGCGGATGCTTTATCGCATCCAAAAAATAATCGAAATCCTGGAAAATGAAGGGTTCGCGTAAGGAGTGAAACTTTGCGTTGTTCACCAACACGAGAAAAAGAAAAGAAGCTGCAACGTTAATTCCTGCAAAATAAGGTCGTCGAAAAATAACCAATGCAAACGTAAACATCAACAAACAAATTCCAGCATGCAGCCCGTTAGCGCGCCATGAACGCCGCCAAAAATTAAGGGTCCCCGGTACTACAAAGCGTTCGATTGCAAAAACAAGCGCACCGGTAGCGCATATCGGCAGCAATATCGACCCCAACAGACTATCCGGCATAATTCAACAATCGTACGATACGTTCTGATATACCGGCAGGTAGGGCAGCTAAAAACCATGTGCCCAGATTGAGGGGGAAAGGAAAACTAATACGAGGTCGATTCTGTGCAAGTCCCCATTTAATGTAATTAGCCGCTTTTTCTGGTTGCCACAAAAAGGGCTTGGGCCCAGGCATGTCACGACACATTGCTGAATCTACATAACCGGGCATGACGACATTTACCCGGACATGATGTGGTTTTAGCCAACCGCGTAAGGCTTCGCCATAGGCTTTTACTGCTGCTTTACTTGCACAATAACTGGGCGTAAGCGGCAAGCCAAAATAACCCGCCAGAGAACTGATGAAAGCAATTTGACCGTGTCCGCTGACACGCATAAAAGGAATCACGGTGTCTGCAACCAACATGAGCGAGAGCAAATTGACCTCTATCAATCCGCGTATATCCTGCCACTGCTCGCCCTTGCTATCCGGCCCGATATGATTATTCACACCGACATTTGCGATGACTAAATCAATCGTTTTTTGTTGACATAATTCTTGCAACCACAACACCAGGGCATCACTATCCCTTACATCCAGCACTTTAGTTATTACTTGCGCCCCCATGGCCCGGCACACCACCGCCAACGCATCAAGACGCTGCGTATTCCGTCCCTGTAAATACAAGGTTTGTCCGGGAGCGGCATAGGCCTTGGCCAGCGCTCCGCCGATAGCGCCGGTTGCACCAGTGATCAGAATTGTTGTTGGGGGAGGCGATGAACTCATAGCAATTCCTGCAGCAAAGATCGTTCCGATTCCATCATTCGTGCACTATTGTCGACGGCCAATGCAATTCCCTGAGCAGAATAAAACCCACCATTGACTTGCGTCGTATGAATCACGGTATTGCGGAAGCAGCGAAACAAAGAACTATCTGGCTTTTGAGCACTTCTCCAAAACGCATCAAGATGCCCTCTAAAGGTCAAACCGGCTAAGTTATAAACAGGATCGCTTAATGTGATTGTCGGGCAGCCGAGCTCTAATGCCACCGCACCGACCGTGCTGTTCACAGTGATAGTACCTTTTGCATGTCTCAACACATTAGTTAAGTCACCGGTTTCCAGATAGAGCGTACGTCCTGGTATCGCATAGCGCTTTTCTAACTCGCAGATCATGCGCGGATAGTTCACTAAGCCACCATCCAAAGGATGATTTTTAATCACCAGCAAAGCATCTCCCGAGGCGTGTTTCGCAAAGGACTCCATCACATATGCCACGACATCATGCATGCCATCAAAGGAAGAATGATCGCGAATTTGGGCATCGCTATTTAACTGAAGCGGCAAAAAGTAATAGGGTATTGATGAAGCAATTAACTCTTCAATCGAATGCGAATCACGTTTTTTCCATTGATGGGACAAGGCGAGGCGTCGAATATGTCCGGCATAATCGACGATGGCATTACAAGATGCGTGGGTGCGGTACCCTGGATAAGCCACCGGATTCAAGGCATTTCCAGCATGGTAGAGGACATCATGCGCAGCGCGAATGGCAAATGATGACGAAAACGGTTGAACATTAGCGAAATCATCGGTGAATTGCCTGCCTGTGTCGCGATACCAATCTGGATCCTTGGGCAAAGAAGAATGGGCATTTACTCCATCGCGCTCCAGGGTTACCCAATGCGGTCTGAAATACCCTTCCTCAAAAACATGGGTATGAACACCTTGCTGCCTGGCTTGTGCTATAGCAGGTAAATGGACAGGGCGGCGATCACCAAAGAGCACTTGATCAGTGATACCCCATTGTTGATATTTTTCCTTCAAGAATGACGGCAAATGCTCTGGCGCGCTACGAAATGAATGACTGGAATAGGCGGGGCGGTTGCGCCAGTAAAGGGCATCACCCATCGTAAAATGCAGTTTGTGAACTTGGTGTCCGGTTGAGGCTAATTTATTGGCCAAACGCAAAAAGAAGGGCGAACAAACTCCCTGTAAAAATAAAAAAGATTTCTTGTCAGAGGCTGAACGCGTTTTTTGCATGCTAGTTAAATTCGTCTTAAAAAAAATCGGAACAGTTCACGCCACCATGGTGGGTTTTTTCGCGAGTGGGCGCGCCAGCTTACCAGTTCGTCCAAAGCCTGTTCAGGTGTAATTAGCTGCTTGCCATTCCGGCTTAAATACAAGGGATACTTTATCAGCACCCCCGCCACCAGCTCGTCCAATGTCAGGCGACGCAAACGTCGGGCTACTGGAATAATATCTGTCGTTAAACCCCAGCCTGCGTAAAAAGGCTGCCCGTAACAGGTCACCAGTTTGCCACGCATTAATGCTTCAAATCCGGTTAATGACGTGAGCAGATGCACCTCATCGACTGCCATCAGCAAATCACCCATGGGAGAATTGATAACCACCTCATCACACCATCGACAAGCATCCTTCTCATTTTGCCCCTCCGCACGTAATCTGGCATGGACATCAGGATGCGGCTTATAGACTACATACGCGTCAGGATTCCCTGTGCGCACCGCTTTTAACAAGCCGATATTGGTCCGCTCGCCCGGTGCTCCATAAGCTAATGAAGCGTCGTTCTCGACTTGCCCCGGAACCAAAATGACCCGATGAACGCCGTCGGGACGCTGCCACCTCTCTGCGCCCAGGTTATATTTCGTTAACCCGGATGCCACTATACGTGCACGCAATTTAGCCGACCGGGAAAGCAACGCCTGATCAAAATCTCCCGAAGCCAGCAGTTCTTCTAATCCCGATAAGCGCGTGGCATCGAAATAAATTCCCACTTTATCTACGACCCAAGACACGGGCCGAATTAAATCCGTTCCTAAACCTACTGAACGTAAAAATCCGTCTTCTATCCGCACTACCTGTACATCTTCGTCCACGCCTGCCGGCACCCTGCACATTCCCCACAGCACTAATGTACTCGCGGATGGCAACGCCTCTGCCCGCTCGATAAAATAAATTTTACTGTTGGGAAAACATTGTTTAATGACAGGTCTTTTCCAATAAGAAAACTGATAAGCATAAAGTGTCTCAGGCATGGTTATATTATGTTCAGATTACTCGCCAAGTTGCGCCAGCATGGCATCTACCTGAGCGAAATGATCGGTCCAACACGGGGGATTAAAATTTTCCATACGTACTAACTGGGCAGTTCTGTGCGCACTATTAGTCAGCGTATATTCTGCTATCAGTTCGCCCCAGCGTTTACCATCCAGGGGATCAACATAATCAGGAATATCAGCGGCAATTTCCCTGAACACAGGTAAATCACTGGCAATGACCGGAACGCCCAACGCCAGTGCCTCTATTAGCGGCATGCCGTAGCCTTCGGCAAAGGACGGAAACAACAAGGCCTGCGAATGGTGCAAGTAGGTCACCAGATCCTGATCAGAACAGTTGTTCAGCTCAGTTACAAACCCTTTTAGTGCAGTACATCGTTCCAATATATCCACTACGTTTTGACATTTCCATCCGCGCTGACCAATCACCACCAAATGAGGCGCACCGTCGCTTGATCGCTCAACCAATTGACGCCAAACCTGCAACAACATCACATGATTTTTGCGTGGTTCTATCGTACTCAATATCACAAAATAAGGCCGGAGCAGGGGACGCTCATTCACCTGCATTTTGGCCATACCCGGCGCTAATAATCCCACGGTTGAAAGCGGCACAGACCGGTTGGAAGCCTGCGCAAATTGAGACAAATCATTCAGTGTGGCTTGTGAATTGGCGATTACGCCAACAGCCAGGTCCAATATATGCTCTACCCGTAACAAATGCTTTTCCCTTTCTCCTTCACGGCTATATTCAGGATGGGTCACCGGAATCAAGTCATGTATTACAAACAGCGGTCTGACACCCATTTTTCTTAACATGGCCGGATACGTTGTTTTTTCTAATCCGCTATGACTTGTATTAAATAAAATGTGACCTGCTGAAGGTTGCTTATCTCGCCATCCTGCCACTATTCCGCTAACGATAATAGACACCGCACTTAGTGGGGAAACGGGTGAATTTAACCATGCAAATAGTCGGGCCGACTGTGCAACAGGAATTACCCAACTATTTCCCGCAAAACGTATTACGGCACGCGCGCGATGCCCGTAATGACGCACGTAAGCTAATGCGACTCTATCGACACCTGTCGGCAAGCGTTTCTGCCTGAAGCGATGCACCAGTCGCGTTACATCAATTAATATGTTCATAGTTGTGCGCATGATAGACAGTTTTTATTCCGGAGGCCTATAAATCGTGGTATTCAATCTCATCCAGATTATTTGGCTATTTTTTCTTTGTGGAGACTATAATCATGGCCAAATTCTGTCCTATACCCCTCTATATATGCATCGTTTTAAATTGGAAATAACTTGAATAATGCATCAGAAAGTAACAACGACAATGTTAAGCCAGGTAACATTATTCGACGTCTTAAGGGCATCAACCGACTATTTCTGTATACGGTCCTCATCCCCGGTTTGATATCTTTAATCTATTTTGGCCTGATTGCATCGGACGTATACATTTCAGAATCGCGTTTTGTGGTGCGGAGTCCAGACAAGCGAAGTATCACTGGGCTTGGCGCATTACTTCAGGGCGCCGGTTTTTCTCGCGCTCAGGATGACAGCTATGCGGTACATGACTATATTCTTTCGCGTGATGCGTTGCAAAAATTGGAATCCAAATACTCCATCAGCAAATCTTATAGCAACCAAAACGTTGATTTATTCCACCGTTTTGGTGCGTTAGATCACGATTATAGCTTTGAAGCATTGCTCCGTTATTATTTAAAACATGTCACCGTTGAATCAGACAGCTTATCCTCAATCTCTAAACTGACAGTCCGCGCCTACACTAGTGAAGAAGCGTTTCGCATCAACGAAAACTTACTGGAATTGAGCGAAGCATTGGTCAATCAACTCAATGCACGTGGTCGTCAGGACATGATTCGCTTCGCTATCAATGAAGTCGACAGTATCAAGAAAAATGCGCTGGCTGCTGCACTTGCAGTATCGGACTACCGTAATCAAAACAATATATTTGACCCTGTCAAACAATCGGCTCTGAATTTACAAATGATCTCCAAATTACAAGATCAACTCATTACCGCGAAGAGCCAATTTAAGCAAATTGAAACCCTGACTCCAAACAATCCGCAAATACCTGCTTTACAAGGTGTGATTACATCGCTTCAGGCAAGCATAGACAACGAAACTGCTAAAGTGGCGGGCCACGGTAGTTCGCTTTCCCATAAATCCGTAGAATATGAGCGCCTGAGTTTAGAAAGCATGTTTGCTGACAAACAGCTGGCCGTTGCCTTAACCTCACTTGAACAAGCGCGCAATGAAGCTCAACGCAAACAGTTTTATCTGGAACGCATAGTGGAACCCAATAAGCCAGACGTAGCAATAGAGCCTTGGCGGATTCGTAATATAGTTGCGACGTTAATGTTAGGCATGATCCTCTGGGGAGTGTTAACAATGTTACTGGCTGGGGTGCGCGAACATCAGGATCATAAATGAGTCACAAATGAGTCAACAATCCGCATTAAGCCGCTCCCTGCAAATACAGTTCCGTGTTATCGGCGCGTTATTGATGCGCGAAGTTATAACCCGGTACAGCAGGCACAACATCGGGTTTTTATGGTTATTTCTCGAGCCAATGATGTTTACGCTGGGAGTCACTGCGCTATGGTCATTTGCTGGCGGGCATAATTTTACCAACATACCTATCGCCGCATTCGCACTGACCGGTTATTCATCCGTATTGTTATGGAGAAACATGCCCAATCGCTGTAGCAAGGCGATAGAACCAAATCTCGCCTTGATGTATCACCGTAACGTCAAAGTGGTCGATATATTTGCTGCACGTTTAATTCTGGAAGTGGCAGGAGCTACGGCATCTTTCATCGCCCTGGGAATTATTTTTACAGCAATCGGCTGGATAAAACCGCCGGAAGATATTCTCAAAATTATGTTTGCCTGGGCAATGTTAGCTTGGTTCGGCTCGGCATTGGCTCTGCTTATAGGTGCGCTGAGTGAACGCAGTGAAATAGTTGAAAAGCTCTGGCACCCAGCTTCATACCTTCTCTTTCCACTATCCGGCGCCGCTTTTATGGTGGGATGGTTACCGGACAATGCGCAAAAATTCCTCCTGCTGCTACCAATGGTTCATGGGGTTGAGCTATTGCGAGAAGGCTACTTTGGGTCCATGGTTCACGCCTACTACGACATGGCTTATATGGCTGTCTTCAATCTTTGCCTTACGCTGTTGGGGCTTTCACAAGTCCGGGTAATATCTCGTACGGTGATACCAGAATGATCCAGATCGCGAATGTCGTCAAACGCTACCAGATCCGGGGAGGGGAGAGGACTGTGTTAGACCGCATCAATTTACAGGTGAACCGCGGTGAAAGAGTGGGTATATTAGGTCGGAATGGTTCAGGAAAATCGACGCTAATACGCCTTATCAGCGGCGCCGAACTTCCCACCAGTGGCACCATAACCCGTCAAATGAGTGTGTCCTGGCCGCTAGCGTTTGGAGGAGCATTCCAGGGCAGTCTTACTGGTTTGGATAATTTACGTTTTATTTGCCGGGTTTATGGCACCACTTCCGAAGATAAGATTCCCTTTTTGCAAGAATTTTCAGAGCTGGGTAATTATTTACGTGAACCCGTTAAAACGTATTCTTCCGGTATGCGTGCAAGGCTAGCATTTGCCATTTCGATGGTGGTTGAATTCGATTGTTTTTTGATTGATGAAATTATCGCCGTTGGCGATAGTCGTTTCCACGAAAAGTGCACCAGAGAGCTTTTTGAAAAACGCCGTGACCGGGCCATGATTATCGTCTCGCACGACCCCGGATACATACGCGAACATTGTCAATATGCCGCCGTTCTGGTCGAAGGAAAATTGACCTCATTTGACGATCCGGATCAAGCTTTCGATTATTACAACGCGTCTTCGGCGGAAATAGCATGATGCCATTTTTAACTGATATCGCTATTAATACACTGCCTGTTCATTTCTGGCGAAATCAATCCGTACGACGTAGCGAACACACTCATAGCGCTAACCGACAATTATTAATTGATGTTTCAGAAATTTCAAGGTCGGATGCAGGTACAGGCATACAACGCGTGGTGCGCAACTTTTATCAGCAACTATTAGCCGACCCACCTGCAGGCTATCAAATTCGCCCGATAGCGGCGACACGCAAACGGTTTTACGGTTATCTGCCAACTGACTTCTTACAACAACCCAACGCAACTGACATTCCCTTCCGACCAGTACAAGTGAGCGCAGAAGATTTATTTTTTGGCCTCGATCTTTCAGCGCATCTACTGCCGTGCCACATGGCAAAATTAATTGAATGGAGGCGGCAGGGTATACGTATGAGTTTTATTATTTACGATCTGTTGCCGGTACTTCAGCCCGACTGGTTCAGTGGCAAAAACAGCAAAAATTTTCATCGCTGGTTACGTTCAATTGCTATATTGGCAGACAACGCTATTGCCATCTCACGCACAGTACAGACTGATTTTGCTACATGGATGCAACAAACCTATAATCTGAACGCCAGTAATTTACCTTGCGTCATCATTCATCCTGGCGCCGAAATCAATTCTACACTGAGCACAAAAGCAGACTCGCCAGGTCAGCTGCCATCTGACTTAGTTGAACAAAAATTTGTTTTAATGGTAGGAACAATAGAACCTCGCAAAGGGCATGAATGCATATTGAATGCCTTTGAAAATCTGTGGAAAAAAGGTGAAAAGACACATCTTGTCATTGCCGGAAAACAGGGCTGGAAAGTAGACGCGTTCATTCTGCGCCTACAAACTCACCCGGAAACAGGCGAGCGGCTTCACTGGTTGAATAATCTTAGTGACGAGGTTTTACAGACGCTTTATCAACGCTGTAAAGGCGTTATTGTTGCTTCTAAAGGTGAAGGATTTGGTTTGCCTCTGGTTGAAGCAATCTATTTTAATAAACCCGTATTGGCAAGGGATATACCCGTATTTAGAGAAATTGCCGGAGATAATGTCAGTTATTTTTCAAACACTGAACCTGACAGCCTCCATAATGTGCTCCCAGCATGGCTTGGGGAGTCAGATATAAAAAACGATGCGCTTAAACCCCTCACATTGCTGACCTGGCGTGAATCTTACAAGGAGTTGATTAAGGTATTGGGGAATCAACAGTAGCTGTTCATGAAACATCTTCTTGTTAATTACTAGTCTCGTTGAGTACATGAGTTTCACCCATTCCTCTCTATATGACCTTTCTTTTAACTCTTTTTGGCTCTAAACTTCTCGCACAGCCCTGCTTAGCGAACCGTTGCTCCCGGACGATTATTTCAACCATCTTGTCTTTGCCTGGACGCTTTTCGATCAAGAGGTAGGAAACCGATTTTTCAATTCCATTTAGAAAAGTTAACAATGACTAAAACTGCACTTATCACCGGCATTACCGGACAAGATGGAGCTTACCTAGCGAAATTTCTTCTTTCTAAAGATTACCAGGTTTTTGGCGCTTATCGACGAACGAGCTCAGTTAATTTTTGGCGTATCAAGGAACTTGGGGTTGATCAACACCCTAATTTACACTTAGTCGAACATGATTTAACGGATTTATGTTCAAGCATCCGTTTACTACAAACAAGTGAAGTTAAGGAAGTCTACAACCTAGCCGCGCAGAGTTTTGTCGGCGTGTCGTTTGATCAGCCAGTTACTACTGCTGAAATCACCGGTCTGGGTGCAGTTCATTTATTAGAAGCGATTCGCATTGTTAATCCGCGCATTCGTTTTTATCAAGCTAGTACCTCGGAGATGTTTGGTAAAGTTCAAGCGGTTCCGCAAGTAGAAAGCACGCCGTTTTATCCGCGTAGTCCCTATGGGGTGGCAAAATTATACGCACACTGGATGACGATTAATTATCGTGAGTCATACAATATTTTTGCCAGCAGCGGAATTTTATTTAACCATGAATCTCCTTTACGTGGCCGTGAATTTGCCACACGTAAAATCACCGACAGCCTGGCTAAAATTAGTCTCGGCCAGCTTGATGTGCTGGAGCTGGGAAATTTAGATGCGAAACGTGATTGGGGATTCGCTAAAGAATACGTAGAGGGAATGTGGAAAATGTTGCAGGTTGAAAAACCAGATACGTATGTGTTGGCAACAAATCGTACAGAAACCGTACGAGACTTCGCCACCATGGCTGGTAAAGCGGCAGGCTTTGATTTGGTGTGGGAAGGTAGCGGAATAAATGAAATTGCTTTTGATCGCAAACACGGTAAAACACTAGTCAAAGTAAATCCACAATTTTACCGGCCTGCCGAAGTTGAGCTGTTAATTGGAAATCCTGAAAAAGCTAAAAATGAATTGGGCTGGGAACCAAAAACCACCCTGGAAGAATTATGTCAGATGATGGTCGAGGCTGACATTCGCCGTAACCAGGCGGGCAACTCTTTTTAAGGGAAAAAATTGAAAGCATTAATTACAGGTATTGAGGGCTTCACAGGTCGCTATATGGCCGCTGAACTTTATCAAGCCGGTTATGAAGTTGTCGGGTTGTCTCACAAGCCACTAAAGATAAATACCTTAAATGTTAACGCTGTCTACGCATGTGATTTATGTGATTTGGTTTCCCTAACGCGCATAGTTAAAGAAATTAAACCCGATATAGTCATACATTTAGCGGCAATTTCTTTTGTTCCACATGGCGATGTAGCGGAAATATATCGCGTCAACTTGATTGGTTCCCGCAATTTATTGGATGCATTGAGCCAAATACGAAAATCGGTCAAGGCAGTACTTATCGCCAGTAGTGCAAGTATTTATGGGAATGCGACAGCTGGTTTATTGGATGAATCGGCTCTGCCCGCTCCATCTAATGATTACGCTGTTAGTAAATTAGCGATGGAATACGTGGCAAAATTATTTATGGACCGCTTACCCATTATTATTAGCAGACCCTTTAATTACACTGGCGTAGGGCATGCTGAACATTTTCTTCTACCTAAAATTGTACGTCATATGCAACGTCGTGCCAGTGTGATTGAACTTGGTAATTTAGACGTGGTGCGTGATTTTTCTGATGTACGTGTTGTGGTGCAATATTATCGGCGTTTAGTTGAGTCGATAGAATCAAGAAATTTACAAGGTGAAATTTTTAATATTTGCTCTGGTCGGGCAAACACATTAGAGCAAATTCTGACAACCATAAAAGAAATTTCCGGCCATAGTGTTGAAATAAAAATCAACCCTGCTTTTCAACGTGCTAATGAAGTTGAGGTGCTAATCGGCAACCCGGCTAAATTGCACACACACGTTGGTTCAGTTGCCGATATCACGTTGTTCGACACGTTAAAGTGGATGCTTGAGACAACGGCAGAATAACAAGGGGACGAGGAGGAGAGAAACCCCCCGAACTCATGCTATTTAAAAAGTGTGAGCGGAGCTGTAATAGAAGCTAATATTTCTGGATCGCCTTTAGCTCCCCAATTTTTAAGCTGGTCTGAAAATACCTGTGCTGCGTTTAAAATTAATTGAGAGCGATCCAACCGCTGCTTCATGGCGATAATCCGGGTGGCATAATAATCAGGCCGGAAAGTTTTATGCGCGTACTGACTTGCTAATTTACCTATCGCTATACCTTCATCCGGTGAATCAACTAAGTACTCAAGCACTCGTTGTAAATCGGTCAGTTCGGATTTTATGGCGACTTTTAACACGCAATCATCAGGAAGCTCATGATAAAAACCCGTGTCGATAACAATGGCAGGTTTACCGTATAGCATTGCTTCGATGGTAGATGCAGATGCTGCCTCTAAAACTGGCCAACGCAGACAACACATCACGTCAGCCTGCTGAATTTCATCCGCTAAAGTCCGGTCATCCACCTCACCAGTAATCACCATTTCAACATTCAGTTCCTTTGCTAAAGCTTGTAAATCCTTTTTTATCGGTGGTTCAATAGCGCCGACTATTCGGTAAGTTAAGCATGAGCGCAGTAGTGGACTCATTCCAATAGCCTTAATTACGCTTGTGTAACGTTTGTTAGCATTTACATGCCCAATCGTCAATGCAATAACACGCCGACGCCCGTCCATAATTTGCCGGCGACTATTTGTCGCGTAGGACGCATAGGGTGCATCATAGGGGAGGGGAACCACTTCAATGGGGCCCACACATGCCGTTTTAATTCGATCAATTGACCAACCCGAATGAATAATGACTGCAGAAGCCATTGAAGCCACCCATTCGGTCATCGGGGCAAATTCACTGGCATAGGAAATAAACGAGGCAGCATCTGCATGATCAAAAAAGCGACGTGCTACTTCCGAGCCATAAAGGGTACAGATTTGTTCTATTGCGCAAGCACGGCCAATTTTTTCGGCCCATGGAAAAAATAAATTTCCTAAAAAGTTATCGTGAAGGGAAACTACCCCAGGTAGTGCCGGTAGCCATTCCAGACAACCTCGGTGATATGGGTAATGATCGCCAATTTGATAAACTAACAAATCAGCTTGCGTTGCTAACTGAAGAACTTGTTCTTCGTTAGTCCAAAAGATCACCCGGCAGGAAAATGGATGAATTGGTTTTTCAAAGAAACCCGGGTCTTCCGTACGAACAACAACTACCTCATGGCCTAACTTTAATAGTTGAGGTACCACCAGACTTGATACTCTGCCAATCGCGGAAACTTTCAATACAGGAGTAAAAAATACTATTTTCATGACAATAATCTTTCGATAGTGGCAGGCCATGAAATGTTCATATCACTCCATAATTTATTTGCTGCATGTCCCATAGATTGTACGGCTGCAGTATCACAACATGCCAGGTTCAATACTTCGGCTAATGAAGTGGGATTGGGGTCGGAGATCCAACCGGTTTCCTTATGTCGCACTAACCCTAAAACGCCGCCGCTATCCGATGAAGAAATAATTGGTTTTCTGGCGGTTGCGGCTTCCATCGCTACATAACCCAGCGAATCTTCATCAAAAGGAATATAAGCACAAGCATTTGCTTCATTAACATACTGCCCCAGCTCTCTCCTTGTGAGGAACCGCAGGTCAAGTTTAACCCGGCCTTGCAACCCATGTTGTTCAACCAAGCTTTGAAGTCGCATAGCATCATCCGGGCTGTCAGGAGGGCCGGCTACTACTAAACGCACATGGGGCTTTGCTTGCGCTAACGCCTCAACTAATAAATGCTGACGCTTCATAGCATTCACGCGTCCCCCAGCAAATATATAACCTTGTGATTTTCCTCCGGAAAATAATTCCGGATCATTTAATGGAGGCGGTAACACTTCTGCATCGAAACCGTTATATTTTTTTAATCGTTGTTTTGTAATGTCCGAATTGGTAAAAATTTTTCGGCTTTCTGTAAAGGCTTCATGATCAGCAGCACGAATAATGGTGTGTATTTCTTTACCGGTGGCGTCGTCAGGTATATTCGTCTGACCTGTATCAAACAAATCATAAGCTTGACGATATTGATGCAATAACCAAAGTGTTTTGTTTGGATGACGTATCAGGTAGGCGGGAAATTTTAATGCAATGACATGGTCCACATTCCACAATTCAAAAGCACGCACCATTAACATTTGTGACGCTATGCTTTGCACTGGCTCCCATTGGAATGGAATGCGTAAAACTTCAGCATCATGCCCGGCAATAATCAGATTTCTCTCCAGATGAACAGCTAATTCTTCAGCCCCACCCCAGATGAACGGCGCCATATTATTGACAACTAAGACTTTCATGCGAGCAGCCTTTCCAACACACGCTTCCACGATATATTTAAGTCAGTGATACGTTGAGTGGCGTTCAACCCCATTTTCCGGGTTTTTTCACGATCAGTAAAAAGTTGATCCATTGCTTCGGCCAACGCTTTAGGATCGGGATCGCAAACTAAACCGTTGTAGTTATGTTTTATTAGTTCGAGCACACCACCAGCATCCTTAGTGGTAAGAATTGGTTTGGAGGCGTGACTTGCTTCAAGAGACGGGTAACCATAAGAGTCTTCATCTAGCGGAATATAAGCGGCAGCTAAACATTCTGAAAAAATTTGAACTTTTTGTTCCTCTGAAATCCATAAGTTATCGAAGAAAACCCGGTTCGCAAGCTTCAACGTCTGAATCATCTCTTCTATTTCTTTGATATAAGACTGATTAACGCCCACGCCACAAAGGCGCAACTTGACGTTGGTGCGCGTGTATTTCATCGCCTGAACCAGCAAATGCTGACGCTTATGGTGCTCTACCCTACACACATAAACAATCTCATCGTTAAAATGCTGACAATGAAAACGCTCTGGCTTGATAATGGGTGGATAAAGAACCTCGCTGTCTACCTCATTAAACTGTCGCAAACGATCTGAGACGATCTGGGAATTAGTAAAGACACGCTTCGCTTCTTTAATCGCGGTCGTATCTGCATGATGCAAAATTGCTCGAATGTGCCGATGTTTTTCGTCATCGGGGAAACCGCGATAAGGCGAATCCCATAGATCATAAAAAACACGAATATGATGAATGAACCATACTATTTTATGTGGGTGAGGAATCACATGCGCCGGTGGACGAAAACAAATCACCCGGTCAGCAGACGAAGCTAAGTCAATCCACCGATAAGCTGCCATTTGAGGAAGCAATAAGTCTGGAATATCAACCTGAGGAAGGTAAATACGTTCAACCTGATGTCCGGCTGCTACTAATTCATCTTGCAACCATTCAACAATATTTCTCGCTCCTCCTTTTATAAAAGGCACAAACGAAGAACAAATCGCAATTTTCATAACGCAGTTTTCATAATTTTATGAGACTTAGTGCGGTACTTAAGGCGTCGGCAATACGAACGACATCCTCTTTAGATAGCATCTGGTGCGTGGGTAAATTAATACCTCGCTGAGCCCAAAGATCCGCCACAGGAAACGCACCCGTCTGTTTATAGGGAGGCAGAACATGCATTGGATAAAAGACTGGTCTGGTCTCTATGCCTTTTTCATCAAGGGCTTGCATTACCGCATCTCGTTTTGACTCACCGCCGTCACGCAGAAAAATGTTGTACATCCAATAAACTGACTTTGCCCAAGATGCCTGGGCTGGCAAAATAAGTTGATCTGTTAGCGGTGCAAGCGCTTCGTTATACCATTCAGCGATCAGTTTACGTTCAGCAAGGGCCTGATCAATATTCTCCATTTGCGCTAATCCAATGGCGGCCTGAATGTTAGTCATGCGATAGTTATAACCAATAACTGGAAACCAATAACGGCGTTTTGGATCCATACCCTGACCTCGATATAAACGCAATTTGGCAGCCAATTCACTGTCATCCGTGGTCACCATTCCCCCTTCGCCGGTAGTGATGATTTTATTTCCAAAAAAGCTGAAGGTAGAACAATGGCCAAACGTACCTACTTTTTTTCCCATAAATTCCGCGCCATGTGCCTCGGCAGCATCTTCAAGTACAAATAAATCATGCGTTTTTGCACATTCCATTATCGTTGCCATTTCCGCCGGATGGCCGTAGAGATGGACAGGAATAATTCCTTTAGTTTTGGATGTGATGTGGCGCGCCAAATTAGCTGGATCAATATTCATCGTACCGGGACTAACATCCACCAGGACGGGCGTCGCCCCGCAATAACGAACGGCGTTAGCAGTGGCTATATAGGTGACCGTTGGGATAAGCACTTCATCGCCGGGCTGAAGTCCTAACGCCACAAGAGCTAAATGCAATGCAGTAGTCCCATTATTGGTAGCTATAGCATGCTTTACCCCACAAAATTGCGCAAAAGACTCTTCAAAAGCCGTGATGTATTTACCGTTGGAAGAAATCCAGGTGCTGTCAATGCAATCCATTACGTATTCACGTTCTTTGCCCGACAATTTTGGTACTGCAACTGAGATGCGCTTCATATTTTCTGATCTTTATAGACAATTTTTGCTGGATTACCTAATGCAGTTGATGAAGAAGGGATATCAGAAATCACAACACTACCCGCTCCCACGAGAGATTGATTGCCGATAGTTATGGCTGGAATGATGCTGGTACCTATGCCTACAAGAGCACCTGAGCCAATCGTTACATTTCCGGCCAGTGCGCACTGCGGAGCCACATGGGCGCAAAAGCCTATCCGACAGTCATGATCAACGGTAGCACCGGTGTTGATGATAACAAGATCTTCAAGCGTCGATTGCGCATTTATTACAGCACCACTCATAATCGCAATACCTTTGCCCAACACTACAGAGGGAGAAATGATTGCCTGAGGGCTAATCGCATTGATTAACTCATATCCAATATTAACGGCATAAGCAGCAGCGCGTTCTCGTATCGCATTCGAACCAATGGCGGGAAATAGTAACGAGTATCCTAATTGCCGAAGCTCAGATAAATGATTATCGCCTCGTAACACAGGTACGCCCATGCATTGCTCAGGACTATCTGCACCGCCGACACAATAACTTACTTCATATCCAGCGGCTCGCAGTATTTCAATAATTACTTTTGCGTGCCCACCCGCACCTAAAACAATGACCGATCTTTTCGTGGTTTCTTGTCGCATTTCGTTGCGTTGAATAAGCAACTCAATACTGCGTGTGCGTTGCAGATTTTCTGTCACCATTTGGGGCAACATGAGCATATTAATTATCCATTTAATTACCGGTAAATTTCTCAATCGATGAAACCACGATGCCGCTGTCAACCCTGCAATCCGGTCTCCGGCCGCTTTACCCTCTTTAGAGAGTTTGATATCGACCAAAATGGTCATTTTATTGCTCCCTGCTCTTAGCAGGGTCAAATAATGTTCCAGTCCGCTGCTATCTGGCGCCCGGTCAAGAATAGAGTGAAAGGCATTAACTATAAATTGCTCGTCATTATGAACCAGCAATTCCCTTAAGTGATCATGCGTAAATGCGGCTATAAATTCACCTGCCCACCCAATAATTGGTATGCGTCGCCATTTCAAACGCAAATAAGAATACCGAATTTTTTTATACCACTTCTTTGCTTCCTTTGTTTCGCCAGAAACGGCTAACTGACCTAAAATTTGAGTGCGCGAGATGCCCTCCCTCAATCTCTGTTGATAATAATTTTGCCCGGTTTCATCAGGGGCCCTGTTTAAAATTACAGAGTAAGCAGCCGTAATAAACTCATGGCTATTTAGAGAAAAAAGAAAAGGCAGATCCATACCTCGCGCGAGGTAAGTATCAGAAGAGGTTATTTGTTCAGTTTTAAGGCGATTTGTTGTTTCATTTGGATTGATGTGCTCACTAATCGGTTCAGTGGGAATAGTATCGATAATTTCATTTGTTGTTAACAAATCTGGCTTACCATTTACCCGATGAACCATTAAATTGTTGAGAATATCTCCCATATTCGGTTCGCGTGATGTAACGTTACCAAACGTTAATTTGGGTTCGGTAGTCTGTATTTGTTGCAACACGAAATCTTTTTTATGGCTTGTCATGGATTGCATTCTTTAAATAGTATGAGTGGCCTTATGCCCAATCACTATGTTTAGAGCTAGCTAATCTGCAGAGCGCTAACTTGCAAGGGGGTAACTTGACTAATGCTGACTTAACTAATATCGAGCAGGTAGGGAATACGGAACTTCCCTATGACCAGGCGAGCACCTGGCGCTTCGCAGAATATCACCTTAGCGAGTCAGGAGTACAGCCCAAAGAGCTTGCTCAAGGTGATTTGCTGGACGAGCAGGGGCATGCGCCTAACCGCCTGGTGCTGGAATGGGCGGTTAGTCAAGCCCAAAAGCGCCATGATCTGGTAGTGTTCGTGCAACTCAGTCCTTTACTCAACGGCATAACTTGTCTGCATGCCAACGACGCATCAGGCGCACGCTTTTGGATGCCGCTGCACTGTGCAAATGCTCTAACTATCCAGCAAGCCTTCGTTGCGTTACAAAAACACATAGGCCGCCCTATTGCCGTGTTTCCCCATGGAGCCTTAGTCGGCCTTCTTCGGGATCTGCCTGACGTGGTTAATGTCCAAATTTGCTCACAAGTCTACCGTTCTGTTTTGCCATCGAACCTTAGCCTGAACACCTCTCAGCAGTTCACCGCGGGTCTCGCCTCTTTCCCACTTTTGCCACACCTCAAGCGCCTTGAAGCCGAAAGCATTCACATCATCCGCGAAGCCGTTGCTGAAGCGCGAAACCCCGTAATGCTTTATTCCATCGGTAAGGACAGCGGGGTCATGCTGCATCTGATGCGTAAAGCGTTCTATCCCGCCGCACCTCCATTGCCCATGCTGCATGTGGACACGCGCTGGAAATTTCAGGAGATGTACCTGTTCCGCGACTTTGTCGCGCGTGAAAGCAGCATGGAATTGCTGGTGCACACGAACTTGCTCGCCATCGAGAAAAACATTAACCCATTCGACCACGGCTCGGCCTTGCACACCGACATTAGCAAGACCGAGGCACTCAAACAGGCGCTCGACCATCACAAATTCGATGTGGTTTTTGGTGGAGCACGCCGGGACGAGGAAAGATCTCGCTCCAAGGAACGCGTCTTTTCCTTCCGCAGTGCTACTCACCGCTGGGATCCAAAAAACCAGCGCCCGGAACCTTGGAACTTGTACAACACCCGTAAAGGTCCTGATGAGAGTATCCGGGTGTTCCCGCTTTCCAACTGGACGGAACTAGATATTTGGCAGTACATCTATCAGCAAAACATCCCCGTAGTGCCGCTGTACTTTGCCAAGCTTAGGCCGGTGGTGGTGCGTCCGGAAATAATCATGATGGTGGACGACGATCGTTGCCGACTGTTGCCGGGTGAAGAGATTCAGATCCGCAAAGTGCGTTTTCGCACACTAGGCTGTTATCCGCTTACCGGCGCAGTGGAATCCGAGGCAGAAACGCTGGGAGACGTTTTATTGGAAGTGATCAATGCCCGGCAGTCGGAACGCCAGGGCCGCAAGATCGACAACGATAGCGCCGGTTCGCTGGAAAAGAAAAAGCAGGAGGGTTATTTCTGATGACACATCCCGAAGAATCAGTCCCGTCCAGCTCAGTGACACAGAAAGTGACGACGGTGACCAAATGGATGGCCATGCAAGCCAACCAGGACCTCTTACGTTTTATTACCTGCGGTAGCGTGGACGACGGGAAAAGCACGTTGATTGGCCGACTCCTTTGGGAGGCCCGTCAAGTTTTTGATGATCAGATGGTTGCCTTACAAGCAGACTCGGAGCGTCACGGCACGCAAGGGAAGGACATTGATTTTGCTCTTTTGGTGGATGGACTGGCCGCCGAGCGCGAACAAGGTATCACAATCGATGTCGCTTACCGCTTCTTCTCTACGCCAAAGCGCAAATTCATTGTGGCCGATACACCGGGCCACGAGCAATACACGCGCAACATGGTCACTGGAGCTTCCACGGCGGATGTGGCGATCTTGCTTATTGATGCACGCCAGGGTGTACTGACCCAAACGCGGCGCCACGCTTATCTTGTCTCGTTGATTGGTATCAAGCACGTCATCCTGGCTATTAATAAGATGGACCTGGTGGCTTATGAACAAGTTGTCTTCAATGGTATCCGGCAAGCCTTCGCTGACATGGCCGGGCCGCTGGGGTTCGATTCTGTCATGCCCATTCCGCTGTCGGCTCTCAAAGGAGACAACATCACCTCGCGTTCTGCCCGAATGCCATGGTATCGGGGGCCGACGCTGATAGCCTGTCTGGAAACTCTTGAAGTTCAGGCGCCTTCCAGCTCATCGGTCGTGTTTCCTGTGCAGTGGGTTAACCGACCCAACGCCGACTTCCGGGGATTCGCTGGCACACTGGTATCCGGTCGGCTTAACGTCGGTGATGAGGTCCGGGTCACCGCTTCCGGCCAGATGGCTCAGATAGCACGCATAGTAACGGCCGATGGGGATTTAGCCACATCCATTGCGGGTGACGCCATCACCTTAGTGCTGGATCGTGAGGTCGACGTTTCCCGCGGTGATGTGCTTGCACAGGCCGATCAACCACTGGAGATGACTGACCAGTTCGAGGCCACGCTGGTGTGGATGCACGATGATGTCGGGTTGTTGGGCTGTACCTATGAGATGAAACTCGCTAATCAATGGACCACCGCCCGTATTACAGCGCTCAAGTATCGCGTAGAAGTCAACACACAGGCCCATGAGCCGTGTCAGCAACCAACATTGAACGATATCGTTGTAGTCAATGTAGCGCTGAGCAAGCCAGTGGTGTTTGATACCTACCTGAATTCCAGCACGTTGGGCGGCTTCATTCTGGTTGACAAATTCACATATGCGACGGTAGCTGTGGGAATGATCCGCCAAAACCTGCGCCGTGCGCAGAATGTCCATCGGCAGGTGTTGAGTATCGCCCGGCAGGACCGCGAACATCTCAACGGACATAAAAGCAAGGTGATCTGGTTCACCGGCCTGTCGGGCGCGGGCAAATCTACCATTGCCAATGCGCTTGAGAAGGAACTCCATGCGCATGGCAAACGAACTTTCATTCTGGATGGGGATAACCTCCGCCAGGGGCTGAACAAGGATTTGGGTTTTACTGACGCTGACCGGGCAGAGAACATTCGCCGGGTGGCAGAGGTGGCCAGGTTAATGATGGATGCGGGATTAATTGTGCTGGCGGCGGTCATCAGCCCGTTTCAAGCGGAGAGAGAAATGGCCAGGCAGCTTATTGGAGCAGAAAACTTTATTGAGGTATTTGTCGACACTCCACTAGCGGTATGTGAACAGCGTGATTCTAAAGGACTTTATAAGAAAGCCAGAAGCAGGCAACTTCCGAACATGACTGGCATCAATAGCCCATACGAACCCCCTCAGAACCCACATTTTGTATTCAGACAAAATAATACTGTTGAAGAGCTGATCAAATTACTCAGATCAACATAAGATAACCTGAGTGATTCTGTCGCATTAGCGTAGCGGTTAACGGATTCAGTAGACTAAGCCCGGTTCTGTCGCATTAATTTCCGTGTGAAGGGTTACGCTCAATATATTCTTGAATTTCTTGTTTGTACCCGAAGCACACTGTACGTTTAGTGATCTAAAAAACTCACGGGTGCCTGGAACAGGTAAGCAAGCGCGCGCTATATTTCAATTTTGGCTTTCTTTTTAAAACAGGGATTTTATAACTTCTGCAACGCGAAATTATTATAAATGCATTATTCTTAATGCTATTATTTCCGATGCGTTACTGGGGTGACCGCAAGGATTCGTGCGAAAAAGTGCAATAAGCCTAAAAATTATAAATAAAAAAACTCTTTTATATAACCATTTCCTCATATTCCATCAAATCAAGTTTCGTGTCGTAATCTATCGGTTCCACTTGGCGATCTCGTAATTCATACCTGCCGAACCGGCTCGGGTGTTGTCGGTAAGGACTCAATGCCCGCAGAATTTCCGGTGTTAAATCTATACCTTCCTCCTGCAATTCTTTCAGTGCTTGCGTCATGCTTTTGCAACCATGGAAGATCAATAAGTTTGCAATCAGGTGGTTGTATTTGATGACCTTGAGTTGTTCGTCCCGTACATTTTCCTGGATCAGATCAGTGGCAAAATAGACCCATTGGGCAAATTTGTTGAAACTCTCACACCGGTTTGTCGCACTTTGAATGATGCGTCGCAATTCTTCACTATTCACGTATTCCAGAAGAAAGCAGGTACGAACGACACGGCCAAGTTCCCGAAATGCGTAATACAACTTGTTTTTCCGGCTCGCCGTACCGAGTTTTCGCAGGATGGTCGATGGCGCGATACGTCCCGCTTTGATCGACAACGCCACCTGCAACATATCCGGCAGGTGTCGGGCAATCAGCGCCCAGTCAATATTATCTTTGCTGAACAATTCGCTGATATGTCGGTAAATTGCCTCCGGCGCCGGTTTGTAACATTTCAGATCCTTCCAGTTGCGAATGCGTGGCATCAGCTTGATGCCCAACAAGTAGGCCAGAGCGAATACCGGCGTGCTTTGCGCCTGGGTATCGCCATGCAATGTATCCGGTTGAATGTCGGATTCGTTTTTGGTCAGCCCATCCAGAATGTAAATGGCCTCCCATACGCCACAGGGAATGAAGTGTGAGAACAAGGCAATGTAATTATCGCTGACGTGATAATAGGCTATTCCACCGTAGCCGCCATAACGAATATGACTCTCGGAGAGCAGGTTATTTTCGTAAAGGTCCCATTGGGTTCCGTCGGCACCAGCGCGCTTTCCATCACCCCACAGTTTGGGTAACCAAAAACGGTTGTAACCATTGATTACCTCGCGGATGGCCACGTCGAGTTTTTCCGTTGTGACATGCCGTTGGTTAATAAATGCAATCTGGCGGTCGCTGACTCCGGTTACGCTCTTCGCCACCTGCGTTGGCCCAAGCCCTGTCCCATAAGCGAACGTCGTTAATATTTGGCGGCGTTGTGCATCCTCCAGCTTGCTTTCATGGCCGGAAAGTGGCCCAAAGTGTTGTCCCCAGTTCAGCCAGCGCATCGTGTCGCTGAGCACATCGAGTATCGACAAATCGAGTGCCTGTAATTTCCGTGTCAGGGCACTTTCAACGGCGTCAAATCCTTTCGGGACTGGTTTCTTGACGAGCTTCGCGAGCCGTGGGCGGCCGTCGACGATATTGAAATAAGTGTTACTCACATAATCGTGGTCAACGGCGTTAGCGGCATTAACAAGCTGCTTGCGCAAATGATCAATGAACGCGTTGGTTTCTACCGGGAGGCCAACCAGTTCACCGTATTCTGTTAATGCCTTAGCGCATTCTTCCATCGGCAACAACTGTTCGCGGAAATCCGAATAAGTATCACTGCCAGGTACGCACATGTCAGCAGACTTCAATTCCTGAACTAGTTGCCGACAGACACAAACCTCGAACTGACGGCGATTTATTCGTGTTGGAATGACCTTATCGTTGCTCTCGCCGGTCACAAGCTTCCACCATTTTTCCGGTACCCAGTCCAGCTCTTTATACGTCAGGCTTGTTTCGATCTTACCGCCAAGTTCGAGCCAGTCAGCGTGGCGATGATGGTTTGCCAGTACGAAAGCCAGAGAGCGTTCAAAACTTTCGTCCTGACTGGTGGCAACCAACCGGAGTTTGGTCAGAATGCGGAACAGATCACTACGGCGAACTTTGAAATACTTCCACATGAAGCGGCTTGCATTTTTACCGCCATGCTCGGCATGAATGCGCGAGAACTCGCATAAATCGGGACGCTCAGTGACCAGTTGTTTCGCACTGCTAATTTGATCGCCTGCTGGCTGATCAGACTGCAACAAGGCATCCAGTTTGGCAAAGCGGCGCAGAATTTCATCGGTCTTGTCTTGATTCGCCTTCAGATAGTTTTCCAGCTCCTCCTCAGCCTGATGCTGTACTTTCATCATCTGTTTACAAAACACGTCGCACAAATCGTCAATCACCCGTGCCAGTTGCCGTTCGATTAACGCTAATACGACGGTATAGCGCTTCTTCGGCTCCATATCTACCATGCTGGCAGCATCCAGACTCATGCCTTCCAACGCTAATTGATGCCGCTTAATCACAGGAATATGACGCAATATTTCCTGATTGCCAGCCAGACTAAAAAGTTGATCGTAGCGCGCCAATAATTCACGCATGCCATTCAGATTTGCTTTGGGTGCATCTGCTTTAAGATCATTCCATGGACTGGTACGGGAGCTACTTGTAACCAGAAACAGATTATCGAGCAAAACACGGTCAGCTTCACTCAACCGTTTGAAAACATCATGAAATAATGTCTGGTAGGTGGCGGTACGTTGCGTCTTTGCCTCACGCAGCAACGTGCTGAATGCGGGTAGTTCGTACCGGTATTTGACTAATATCTCGATTCCGACATTGACGATATCGGCTAAGTCATCCTTGGTCAGTGCGGCATCTACCAATGCCTGACATAACAGTTTGAGTGCGTCACTATCAAATGAACGGACATTCAGGTAGCGGCGAATAATATCCATGTGGGTGACGCGTGTGCGTGAAGCATCATATTGCGTCAGGATCTGCCGGTCAACGGATTGCTTTTCGATTTTTGCCAGGTGCTCAATGATTGCATCTGGGATTTTGTCTGACGTCACAAAATAACCAAGGCGCTGGAATGTTTTCAGCGAAAGCAGGAAGCCAAACCGGGCACGCGTTCCGCGTGAAACCTGCGAACATAAAGCACGCTCATCCAACGTTGGCGTGTACCAGCGTCCCAGTTCTCCGGCATTGAAATTTGTTTTGAGTCGAGGATAGGCTGTATCGCTTGCTTGCATTGGGAAAGATGAAAATTATTTGCAACCAGGTTGGAAAGCAGGATTAAAGGAATCAATCAGGGTCAATGCACATCAAGTAAGACAACCAGATCATTTGCGGCGCGGGTAAGCTCAGCAAACATATCGAGGTCAACCTTCGTTACGGCAATGAAAATACCGGTTTGGCGACCAGGTATAAGCACCATGTAACTCATGAAACCACCACCGCCACCGGTTTTTTGAAGAAGAACAGGAGAATTTTCAGTTGGAGATAATAATATCCAACCTAGCCCCAAACCGCTCGCTGTGCCAGCCAGATCAAGTCCCTCTACGGATGCTAACGTCTGCCTTTGAAAATAGGTAGCTTGTGCAATGGCGCGTTGAGTAGCAGATCCCCCTTGCTTTATGCCCAGTACATGTTGCATCCAAACTCCCATATCAGTCGCTGTCGAATACATTCCACCGCTACCTGCTGTCGCTCTGGTATCTGCACAAGGGCCGGCCGGATCAATGCCGGTACCGATCATCAGGCGATCACATTGCTCCGCTGTGGGCGTCGCCGTTGTGTCATGCATTTTCAGTGGTGCCGTTACTTTTTCCCGTAATAATTGATCATAAGGTTTTTTTCCCGAGACCGAGATTGCGTCTGCCAGTAAATCATAGGCGACATTGGAATAGAGGGCCGCACGTCCGGGAGCTGAAATTAACGTTTGTTGGCTCAACCAGTCCCAGCGCGTGGCTTTATCTGGCCAGGTAAATGGAGGAGTCTGAACGGGTGCTGTGGCGTTTACTGACTTGGACAGACCGCTGGTATGCGTGGCAAGGTTGAGTAAAGTAATGGGAGCGCCATCCTCTGAATAAGGCATTTTGAAACGCAATGGCGCATATTTTTGAAGTGGATCGCTCAATTTTAGTTTCCCTTCCTCCGCCAGCTTCACCATGAGATCTGTCGCAAGCACTTTTGATATAGACCCTACGCGCAGCAAAGAATTTGCATCCGGTTGCTGATGATTACCTTTTTGTGTTTCTCCATAACCTTGAATCAGTAAGGTGTCGCCATGTACCCCGGTGATCACCATACCTGGTGCGCCACTGTTCGCAAACAAAGCAATCGATGCTGATGCAATGGTTTGTTCAAGCGGTGAAGCAGCAGCCACGGCACTTGTTGAGGTTACTATGGCCAAAATAAAAATGCCCATACGAAGAACGGTTATGGGCATGCGCATAGCTTGTGCATAAATGAGAAAAATACGATTCACTATTCGCAACTCCTCATTTTTGGATACAGGCGATTTTACCTTTTTGAGGATTTTTACGCTGCCATCGCAAAATTTATTTTGGTGTGGAGTCGTTGACTCATAACTGACTATTTTTAGGGGTGAGATGCCACTAGCCATTTTAGATTTTTCCCAACAGCGTAACGCGTGTGCAATAAGGGTAAACTCCTATTTTTTATTTATTGAGTATTTGTCATACTTCGCCGTCTACGATCAGTTGTAATAAAACTCATCTAAACTCAAACATCTCATCATTAAACAAGAGAAAGGATTCGTGCTTATGCGCAGCGGAGCATAAGCACGAATCATGACGGCATTCATTTGGAGCGCATAATGCAGCCGGACGTGGAATAAGCTTCTTTAAGCTGACATGATGGGTTGCTTTGTACTATGTATGATCGCAATTCAATTTCCTATTCAGAAAGATTAATCCTCTGAAAGATGTGGTTAATTTTTCCCTTACTTGTGAGGCAGCGCGCTTTTTATGCGGGTACTTTTGGTATGGCACACTTAATGAGCAAGGTAAACAGCACGTGCACCAAACCAAGGCTTACCCCGGGACGATCTTTGCACATTGCATCGAATTTAGAGATTGGCAGTTTATTCCCGCAAGCGCAGATGGTATTGAATATATTCAGAAAAAACTTGATATAAATTGTGGCCCTGTAACATTACAAGAAATACGGGAGAATAAACTCACACGGGAACAGGCAAAAGAAAAATGTAGTTTATCGAGATGGCCGCGGCTTATTGCAGACTTAGAACAACAAAACGATCAGCTCGCCTCAGTGGCAAAAGCACTGAGCGTGCCAAAGCAATACCCGGATGCCCCCTATCGAGACAATAATGCTGTAAAAAAATACGTTCTTGATGGTAGCCTGGACTTATGGGACTATGCGTACATATCAAAAAACTCCTCTTTCCTGGGATATCTGGTGCATGACAGAGGGCAAAGGTGTCTTGATGAAGAAAGGTTTTCCATGAAGTGCTTGATAACCAACTCAGATAAGGACGTGATGAAACGTATAGTTTATCCGGGAGATCGATATTTTGAGTCTGGATTGTATTGGAAAGGAATATTGACCTTTGATGATCTGGTCTATCTTGATGAACAGCCACTCGAGGTACAGAGAGCCTTGGATAAAAATAAATCGCTTCAAGAGAAGATTGAGGCTAAGGCGATAAGCATTCAAGAAGCCTGCGAAACTGTCCTTACTAAAAAAGAGACGTGCACTGTGCAGTAACGAGGATGTGTGCATTCACAATTTACCGGTGCGCCACACATCGGGATAAAACAATGAAGCTGGGACTATAGCCACCTTTAGGTGGCTATAGTCCCAGCGCCTTTGAGGCACCAACACTATAAACCCCCGGCTTTGCCGGAGGTCACTTAATTTGGTTAATAGCTATCTGTTTGATTTGGGGGTATAAATAATTTTGTGTAAACGGTCATTAAGCAGGAAACTGCACTTTTTTAAAGGAGCAATAATGACCGCACGCAAGAGCAAGCCCCAAGGCCCTTTTTCCAATGAGCTGATCGATGCTTTATTAGGAGACTATAAAAAGCCGGAAGATCTTATCGGAGAGAATGGGTTAT
>Ga0209512_1000852_pt1 | contig 43268 bp, 43 predicted proteins | sample frozenSSSSmetaG_FD_184142 | JGI IMG/M metagenome (GOLD analysis project Ga0209512, IMG submission 184142) | Glacier valley bacterial and archeal communities from Borup Fiord, Nunavut, Canada, to study Microbial Dark Matter (Phase II) -... | ecosystem: Environmental > Aquatic > Freshwater > Ice >...
GCTTTTTCGACCGTCGCTTCGAGTTCCGGCACCTTGAACTGAAGGGTGCGGGAGAAGGTGAGGGCCTCGCAAAGCGCATACGTCGCGATGCCGTGCTCATAGACATAGTGGTTGTCGGCGAGATTGGAACCGAGGCGGCCGCTGTTTTTCATGCCCACGTTGATGAGGTAGGTGATTCCCTTGGTGACATTGTCGCCGTACTCAACGGACTGGGTGCCTTCGCAGTGGCCAAGATAGGTGAGCAAGACCAAGCCGGTCATGGCAACGTTGTTGTCCTTGCCCCATGAGCCGTCGGCGTTCTGGCGACCCTTGAGCCACTGCAGTGATTTTTTCACCGCTGCTTCGACTTGGGGCGTGCCGCCGGCTTCCTGGACCATTTTAAGACGTTCGGAGTCGGTGCAGCGGCCTTTCATGATCGTCGGGATTAGGGCACCGATGCCGAGCTGGCCGACGCCGCCGCCTTTGCCCGGGCCGTTGCCGGAACCGGTGCCGGTGCCGATGCCCTTGCCATGGCCGCCGCCGGAACCACCGCCGGAGCCGAGCTCCGCGGAGTTCGCTTCCATCGGCAGGCCGGGATCCATCATCTCATTGGAGGAATCCGGAAGGGAGAAAGCAGCCGTTTGGGAGGTGGAGGCGATGCGCTTGGTGACAGCGGTGGTGCTCATCATGCGCTTCTGCTGCTGCTGCGCGACCTTGTGGACCTGCTCGCCGCCGGAGCCACCACCACCGCCGCCGCCGGGAAGGAAGTCGACCTTCTCTTCGGGCGGATAGACCCATTTGTAGAACACAAAAATCGCGAGGATGGCTGCAATCACGTGGGCGAGCACAGCGATGGTGAAGGCACCAAGGCCCAAGCGGACGATAAGCGCCTTGAGTTTGCTCTGCTTTTTCGGCGGCTCGATCTGTAAAGCGGGATCTGTGTAGAATTCGTCCATGGCGGTGGAAAGTCTGGGGTTTTATTGTGGCGGGACTTCAAAGGTCACGTTCTTCACCTTGGCAATCGAAAGGGAGTTGAGCACGTTGATAACGCGCTGATAGGGAGCCAACTCGTCGGCCACGATGGTGACGACGATCTGGCTGTCCGGCGTGGCCTTGGAGGACTCCACCAGACGCAGCATGGTGGCGGTGAGGTTGACGAGTTTCGCATCGCCGGGCTCGCCGACGGGTTCGTCATTGAGCAGGACCTCACCCGAATCAAGGATGCGGACTTGGGTTTCCTCGACGGAAACCGGCTTGTCATTCGGGACGGTGCCCGGCAGTTTGAGATTGAGCTCATGCTCCACCTGGACGGCACCGGCCATGACCATGAAGAACAGCATGATGACGAAAACGACGTCGATCATCGGTGCGATCTGGAACCCGAGGTGGACGGCGTCCACTTCCTTGCGGCCTTTTTTCTGATGTGACATGGCGGGTGGATTCTAGCGGTTGGTGCCGGAAAGGGAGATGTCGTCGATGCCAGCGGCGGCGAGCTGCTCGATGACCTTCTGGATTTCGATGGCCGGGGTGTCGGCATCACCACGGATGATGAGCTTGAGTTTGGCGTTGTTGGCGCGGAGCGGCGTGACAAAATCCGTGAGCTGGCTGAGTGGATCGCAGATCTGGGCACCGTAGCGGACCTGAGCTTTGTTCTCGGCGGCGTTCCAATCCACGTTGACGATGACTTCGTTCTTGAGGTCGTGATCCCGCTTCTTGGCTTCCGGGGCCAGCGGCAGGGTGATCGACTTGTCAATTTTCGCCACCTGATCCGTCGTGATGCTCATGAAGAAAATGAGCAGGACGAGGAGCACGTCGATCATGGGAGCGACCTGGAATTCCGGGTCGCTTCCGTTGCCACCAGCACTAGCCATGGGTTGGAAGGGAGAGGGTGAGGATTATTGGGCGAGGGACGGATCGGCTTCGATCCAGTTCGGCAGGGCGGCGTAGGTCACTTCCTCACCGATTTCGAGGCCGTGGAAGTGATCATAAGGCATGTTGCGGAAAATGCTAGTGACCTCGTCCTCAAGCCAGTGCATCTGGGCGGTGAGGCGGTTGCGGAGGATGTAGAAGAACATGAAGGCCGGGATGGCGATGAACAGACCGGAAGCGGTGGCAACGAGCACCTCACCAATGTGTTCGGAGAGTTTCGAGGTGTCACCTGCGCCGGATTCACCGAGAGCGGCGAAGGCTCCCATCATCCCGACCACCGTTCCGACCAGTCCGACCATGGGTGCGCAAACACCAATAACGGAAAGGTAGTTGATGCGGTTCTGAAGACGGTTGTTTTCACGGCCGACTTCGACAAGGAGCGCTTCCTCGGTCTGGTCCTTGCCCTTGCCGACGAAGGAGAGGCCGTATTTGACGCAGTTGTTGAATGCGCAGGGAGTGGCTTTCATGACCTGATAGGCGTTCACGTAGTCACCGGCCATGAAAAGCTGGCGGGCCTTTTCAAGCTCCTCGTCGGGAACGAGTTTCTTGTTCGCGGTGCGGAGGTAGATGTCGATGACCAGATAGATGGTGAAGACGGACATGATGCCGATGGGAACCATGACGATACCACCCTGTTTGATGGTATCCCACATGGTCTTCTTGTGCGGAGCTTTCTTGGCTGGCGCGGTTTGGCCGGCGGGAGCGGGCTCCTGGGCGTTCACGAGGGTGATCGGACAAGCGAACCAGAGGGCGCACGCGACCAGCGTGTAACGGAAAGCGGTGGCGAGGGAGCGGAACATGGGGTGGTTTTTCATACGGCGGATGTGAGAGGATTGGTGGGGATGAGGGTCACTTGGTGGTTTCGGTTGGCTCCTGCGGTGCGGCGTCGGCCGGGGTTTTCGGGTCTTTGGTCTTGGGCTTCAGCTTGGCGGTTTCGATTTGGATCGTTTCTTTGTAGGGAGAGGCGAGGTGATCGGCGAGGTAATCGGTGAAAAGCTTCTCACCGTCCTCCGCACGGCCGATCTGCTGGAGCCCGCGGGCGGCGAGGATGGTGCCGCGGGCGGCGAGGTCACGCTCGGCCGGGAAAAAGACGGGAACACGAAGCCACGCTTTGACAGCGTCTTCCATTTTCCCCTGCATGGCAAGCGTGTTGCCGATCTCCAGCCAAATGCGCGCGCCGACCCAGGAGTCCACGATGCGGTCCACCATGGCGTGCAGGGTTTCGAGCTTTTCGGCATTGTTCTTGCCGGGCGGTGCGACGATCTGTTGGAAATCCCGCAGCAGCGAGGCGCTGTCCGGGGACAGCTTGCCGAGCACATCGGAGCTGGCGATTGCGGCGGCTTCCTTGTTTTTCCCGCGAACGGACAGGGCGTCCATGCGCAAGATGGTGGCGCGCAGCCACCAGGAGTCCGGGATGGATTGGAAGGGGAGGAGAGTCGGTTCCGCCTTGTCGAGTGATTCGATCGCCTTGTCCGGTTTGTCGTTGGCGATCAGGTTGCGGGCTTCGACGACTTCCTTGGGCTCCCGCAAACTGGCGCGGATGACTTCCTTTGCGGTGAAATTGATGGTCTGCTGGGACGTGCCGACCGTGATGGTGGCGGTGAAACCACCGCCCGGAGAAAGCTTGACGGATTCCGCGGGGAACCGACGGCCGCCCTGCAGCTCAAACTCCTCCTGCGACTGCGCGTGGGCAGTGGTGGCGGTGAACAGGCAGGCGGCGGCGAACGCCAGTGAGGCGGGAACGAAAGTCACGGATGATGGGCGCATGAAAAGTTTCATTCTTCGGCTTTCTGACGAGCGATCTTGATCTCGGGGGTCTCCGCGTATTTCGGATTGGCGACCATCTCCCGGTAGGTTTTCACGGCGGCGTCATGCTGGCCGTCCGCCTCCAGCATTTCCGCACTGCGGATGTAGGCCTTTGCGGCGAATTCGACGTACTTCGCGTGGGACAGATAGACCTTTTGGAAATAAACGTTGGCGGCTCCCTTGTCACCGGACTGGGCGGCAATTTCACCGAGTTGGAAAACGGAAGCGGCTTTTTCGATGCCGCTCCATTCCTTGTTGCCGACAATGTCCTCGAACACTTTCTTGGCTTCGTCGTATTTCCGGAGGCCCATCAGCGCCATGCCCTTGCCGTAGGTGGCCTCCTTCAGCATCGAACTGCCGGCAGCGTTGAGGGCGAAATCAAATTGCTCCAGCGCGGCCGCATACTCCTTTTTGGCAAGAAAGATCCGGCCCAGGCCGACCGGCGCGGCGTCCGAATAATTCGAACCCGGAAAGGCGTCGCGGAGGCGGGTGAAGAGCGGGATGGCCTTATCGAGCTGCTTGTCATCGAGCAGGAACTGACCGACAACGGAAAGCAGGATCGGCCCGAGGTCATCCGGTTTGGCCGAGGCTGCGATGGCGTTCATGAACCGCGCGTTGCGGACCGGATCGTTCATCATGCGGGCGAGTTCCGCTTTGGCGAAATTCACGCGGGCGAGGTAGGTGAGGGTGCGGTCGCTCTCGGGCACGTCGATCACCTTGGTCAGATCGGCAAGCAGGACCTCGATATCCGGCTTCGGCGTGTCTTTTTTGAACGTGCGGGGCGGGACGTATTGTCCGGCGAGCTGGCTGAGGAGCATTTCCACATACTCGGAGCGGGGGTTGTTGATATCGCGCAAGGCATACTTGGCGAGCATCGTACGCGCCTCGTCCTTCTTGTTGGCGCGGGCGAGGAGTTTGGAAAGTTCGGAAACGCCGCGGAGTTCGAGCGGGTGGTTTTTGCCTTCCACCTGCTTGAGGAAATTCTCCCAAAGCGCTTGGAGTTCGTCCCAGCGGCGGGCACCGCGCAGCAAGGTGGTCGCCTGCTCCAGCGAGTAGGAAATGACGTTTTCATCGCCGTTCGCCGTGCGGAGGGCGGCGGCGTATTCCGTGGCGGCCATGTCATTGTCGCCGTTGTTGCCGCGGGCGGAGTAGGCGTCGGCAAGCAGCGTGTGGACCTGACCGCTGTAACCTTGGGCGCTCGGATCCTTGAGCAGCAGATTCATCGAAGAGATCAGCTTGTCATATTCCTTGGGATCTTTCTGCCCGAGCGCGAGTTGGATAATGCCCCGGCGGTAGCGGATGTCCGAGCGGAAAGCCCCGGTCGGATAGTCCTTCTCGTAGGCGTCGAAGCCCTTGATCGTCGCCTTGTAGTCGTTGCGGAGGAAATCACAGAGTGCGCGCCGATAGACGAATTCCTCAAACTCCGGAGAGGAGGCGAATTCCTTTTTCAACGCGTCGTAGTCTTTCGCCGCATCGTCGTATTTCCCGCCTTGGAAGCGGGAATTGGCGAGCAGGATGAGCAGATCCTTGCGGATCGGGGTGTCGGGGTGCTCTTGGAGAAACGGATCGAGGAAAGCGATGACCTCGTCGGTTTTTCCTTCCTGAAGCAGCAGAGTGGCGTTCAGGTTGGCGACCTGCTCGACGTGCTTTTCTTTGGGATACTTCTTGAGATAGGTGGCACAGAGGGCGCGGGCCGCTTCCGAACGTTGCAGTTTCCACTGGCAGATGACTGCTCCGAAAAGCGCGGTCGGCGCGTCCGCCGAATCCGGATTGCCACTGGCGACGGCCTCGAAGGCGATCGACGCAGGCCAGAAGCGGTCCATGTTGAAATAACAGCGGCCGATCCGGTATTGCAGGGTGGCGTCGTATTCGGTGAGTCCTTTCACTTCGCCGAGAACCTTTTCCGTGCTCTCCATCATCGCGGTCAGCATGGCGGCCCGGTCCTCGGTGCCGCGGGGAAGCTGCTGCTTGGTTTTCGCGGCGTTGGCGATGCGCTTGTCGTAGTCCTCCTTCAGGCTCTTCATCACTCCCAGGCGCTTCGTCTGGATCGCAAGAACCTGCGCGCGCGGGCGGACGTTCGAATAAGCGGCGAGGGCTTGGGCGTATTCCTTCGCCTCCAAGCGCTTGTCGCCGATCTGCACGAAACGATGGTTCACCGTGACGATCACGTCCGCATAACCCGGGGAATTTTCCAAGCGGTCGAGAATGGCGATGGCCTTGTCGAAGGTGCCGTCGGCGATGTAGAGATCCACGAGTTGCAGCGACGCACGCAGGACGCTCGGCCCCGACGAGTTGCCGTTCATGGCGAGCTCCAGGAGCTTCGCCGCCTTTTCCTTGTCGCCCGTCTTGATGTAGGCGTCGGCGGCGAGGAAACGCGCTTCTTCCGAGAATTCCGCCTTTTTCGCAGCTTCCGCCAGATGGACCAAGGCTTCATCCGCCTTGCCTTCGAGCTGGAGCAGCGAGCGCCCAAGATACAGGTGCACTTCGGCGGCGAACTCGCCGGTCGGGTATTTTTTCAGATAAGCGAGAAACGTGTTTGCCGCGTCCTGATATTGGAGCTGGCCGTAATACGCGAATCCGAGCTGATAGTAAACGCCTGCCGGAGCGCCGTCCGGATTTTGCTGAATGATCGTTGAATAACTGGAGATCGCCTTGGCGTAATCCTTGGCCTGATACGCCGCCGCCCCTTCGGAGAGAGCGCGGTTCAGGTCCACGGCCTGCGCATGGAGCCCACCGGCAAACGCGGGGAGCAACGCAAGGGCGACAAGTATAGAACGATGGGTTTCCGGATACCTACGTGACACAAGGGAATTGGTGTCGGCATCGTTCGGCCTGTCAACAAGGAAAGTATGAGCTCTGCGCTCTTTCCCGCCACCCGGACGCAGGGAAATTTGGGTAAGCTTTTGGAACGCATGGAAAATGGTCTTCACGTGCATGGGTCCGTTCATCCTAGCGGTAAATCGCTGCCGGGCAAGAAACTTGCCGCACGATTATTCGACATGGGTTCATTAAATCCTGCACGTCCCTCCGCCCATCCGTGCCCGCCCTTGGCATCAGCCTTGCGCCCGCTGCCGGAAACCTCTAATCCATCGGCCGGTGTCCGGCGCTCTTCCGAAATCCCAACGAAACTCTTCATGGTCCCGCACCCTCGTGCGCGCCACCCTGATCTGCGGCGGCACCGTCGCCATCCTGCTGCCCGCGTGGCTGCCGAACCGCCCGTCCGTCCAGATCGAGCGCGGCACCGTCGAGCTGCTCCAGGCTTTCCTGCTGCTCGCCGCCTCCGCCGTCATGATCGGCGCATCGTCGCACGCCGGCTTCAACCGCCCAGTCTGCCGCATCCTCGCGCTGGCCCTGCTCGCCGCGTTTGTCGGGGAAATCGAGGACTTCATCTCCGGCTTCCTTCATTGGAAATTTCCCGAAGCGTGGGTCATCGGCGTCATCCTTCTGCTGGCGCTCATCAGCACCTTCCGCCACCGCCGGGTGATGCTCAATTTCATCGCCACCCTCGGCAACCACGCGGGCTCCGGCCTAATCGCCGCCGCGCTGCTTATCATCTACATTTTCAACCACGTCATCGGCAGCCAGAAATTCTGGAAAGCCTGCCTCGGCGCGGCCTTCTCGCCGCAGATTCCCAAGATCTGCAAAAGCTACCTCGAGCTGCTCGCCTGTTATCTCCTTTTCATCGGTGCCCTCGGCCTATCCATCACCCTGGCTCGGCGCACGGAGCCGAAATAGCCGCCCATGTTCCACATCGTCCTCATCGAGCCGGAAATCCCCCACAACGCCGGTGCCGCCGGCCGCCTCGCGCTGGCCACCGATTCCACGCTCCACCTCGTCGAACCGCTCGGATTCTCGTTGGAAGACAAATACGTCCGCCGCACCGGCCTCGACTACTGGCAGGACGTGAAACTCCGCGTCTGGAAATCCTTCGACGATCTCCGCGCCGCTGCGGAAAACGACGCCCGCTTCTGGTTCCTTAGCACCAAAGCCACCCGCTCCCCCTGGCAGGCGGAGTTCAACCCCGGCGACTACCTCGTCTTCGGCCGTGAGACCCGCGGCCTGCCGGAAGACCTCATCGCCGCCGCCGGAGAAAACGCCCTGCGCATCCCGATGGCCCCCGGCGGCACCCGCAGCCTGAATCTATCCACCGCTGTTGCCATCGTGCTCTACGAAGCCGCTAGGCAGCAGGAGCCGGGGTGGTGAACATGCCTGAAGGCGTGATAAAGACATTCCTGTCTGTTCTTTCACAAGCACCGGCATGAAGAACAGTCAGGAATGACCGTATCACGTCCAGCATCCCCTGGATTTCTCCCCGGATCTCAAAGATCCGGCCTCCCATCCCGAGGATTCCACTTCAAATCCTGAAGATCTGGCTTCAGATCCTCAAGATTCGGCCATCAAACCCCGAAATTGACCACAAAACCTGAAACTTGACGCGATTCCCCGACTTTTCACCCTTTCCCCTCTCTCCCCGCAGAAGCCTTGAAATTGGAGCGCTGGCCTTCAGCCCCTCCCGCCCGGGGAACGGTGGCGTCCCCATCGCTGGAGCCAATGAAACTAAAGGCCTAAACTAAAAGCCTGTCTCGCTGTCATGGCGGAGGCGAACTAGCGGCGTTGTCCGCCGTTGCCACCACTGGCGTGTTAGGCGTTTTTGTTGAAGACGGAAATCGTACCATCTGGGTTGATTGTGACTGTTGTGTGATCGCCCATGCTGTTGGTGACGTAGCCATCTATGATCTTGGAGTACGTGGTAGCTCCACTGACTGCGCGAAACTCTAGCTCGCCGTCGTGCTGAATCCAGAATGAGCGTCGAACAACACCGCCGGATGGAATGGTGCCGAAGTCTGCCTCGCAGCCGCCGCCGAAGACTCGAACGCCGCTGAGAGGCTGCTGTGAAGTATTGTGGACGATGACCGTGTAATGGGTCTCAATGGCGATGACGCTTGCGGTGATGCCGCCCGCCACGGCGAAGTTGGAGAGGAGCAACGTGCCACATCCCAATGTCGAAAGCCAAAGTCGCCGCCGTGGTAACTCGGGCATGCGGAAGGCGAGCCAGCAGAAGCGAGCAAGCGCAATGGAACCGATGAAGAAGACGGCAACTCCGCCATAGAGTGTGAAAATACCTGCCATCATCAGCCAGTCCCATCGCGTGATCAACCATAGCAGAAAAATCGAGACGCCGACGAGAAGCGGAAGGGCTCCGCAAATCAGGGCGACTCGGTAGGCTCGGTTCATATAACGGGACGCGTGCGGAAACTCCTAACTGTGTAATTAGAGCCCCCTTGCCAAAGGTGGCGAGGATGCTTTGGGCCTGATGGAGCGGAGCAATTTCAGAGCGCTAATCAAAATGGCGAGGCCTTCGGCTTCGCCTCACGCATCGCTTTTTTCACCGCCTTCTCAAACTCCTCGTCGTGCGGGTTGCCGTTGAAAACGATCTTGCCGGTCACGTCGAAAACACAAACGTGCGGAATGCCGCCGGTGCCCCCCGGGGCCGATCCGCCGGACATCACCGGATACTCCACCTTGGCACTCTTCAAGACCTTGAGAATATCCTCCTTCGAGCTGTTCTGGCGCTCCAGCCCGATCACCGCCAGGCCCTTCTTCTCACCTGATTTCGCCATCTTCGCAAGATCCGGCAGGCTGGCCAGGCAGGGGCCGCAGTTCACGCCCCTCTCCTCGACGACCACCACTTTCCCGGCCAGCTCCGTCTGGTTGAAAGGCGCTTCGTTCACCTGGGTGCCCCACCGGACGTCGGATAGAGAGGCGTTCGGCAGCGCGGGCTTGGCTTCTTTTTCCTTGGCAAGGGCGAGGGCGGGGAGGCAGGCGATTCCGAGGAGATAGACGAGCGGTTTCATGGTGATATTGTTTTTTTGACTGTTCCATCGGGATAGCCAATCCTCGGACGCAACGCAATCCGCATTTCGCGATGAACCACTCCGCCTCCATCACCGACTTTTTCAAGAGCCCGAAATGGGGGATGAACCTCCTGCTGGGCGCGGTCTGCATGCTCATCCCCATCATCGGCCCGATGGTCCTGCAGGGCTGGCACATCACCGGATTCTGGGCGCGCCGCGACGATGCCGATCCCGCTGAATTTCCGCCCTTCGACTTCCAGTTTTTCGGGAAATACCTCGAACGCGGGCTCTGGCCCTTCCTCGTCGCCATGGCAGCCAGCCTCGTACTCGTCCCCGTCATCATGATCCTGTTCATCGGGCCGATGATCTTCATGGAAACGCTGGGCCATCACGACAAGTCCGCGCAGCAGGGATTCCCCATCGTTATCATCCTCTGCGTCCTCATCTATCTGGCCGTCATCGCGCTGTTCACCTTCATCCTCATCCCGCTGACCCTCCGCGCCTCGGTCACGCAGGACTTCGCCCGGTCCTTCAACCTGAAATTCATCCGGCATTTCATCGCGCTCGTCTGGATGGAGCAACTCGTGTCCATGCTGTTCATGTTCGGAGTGTATCTGGTGCTGCTCGTCCTCACCGTAGTCACCTGTTATGTCGGCGCGATTTTCGCGTTCCCCGTTGTCATCTACGCCTGGCACCACCTCCAGAAACAGCTCTATCAACTCTACCTCTCCCGCGGCGGCGAGGCCATTCCAGTTAGTCCGAAACTCGCCGCCGTCCCGCCCGCGCTGCCTTTCTGAAATCCATGGAGCCCTTCAAGAACGCCTTCGGTTACAAGAACGCTTGTCTCATCTCGGACCGCCTGCTGGAGGTTCATCCGGATTTCCCGATCAAGGACTACCGCCGTGGTTTGGAAAAGGCGCTGGAGCCGCTGGAACTCAAGGACCGCATGCGGTTGTTAGCGGACCGAGTCGAAGCCGGACTGCCGCCGCACCCGCCGGAGCTTTTCGCCATCCTCGTAAAAACCCTCGCCACCCGCGAGGCCGATCCGCAAGGCCTGCGCGGCTTCCTCGTCTGGCCGTTGTCGGAAATCGTCGCCCGCCGCGGGCTCGGGCATTTCAAGGAATCGATGGCCGCGCTGCGGGAAATCACGCGCTGTTTCACCGCCGAGTTCGCCATCCGTCCCTTCCTCCGCGAGCACCGGAAGCGCACGCTCGAACAGCTCCGCAAGTGGTGCGCCGATCCGGACGAAAACGTCCGCCGCCTCGTCTCCGAAGGCAGCCGGCCGCTCCTGCCGTGGGGCGAGCGCCTGCCCGAGCTGATGGCCGATCCCACACTGACGCTGCCGCTGTTGGAAAAACTCCACCGCGACCCCAGCGACTACGTCCGTCTGTCCGTTTCGAACCACCTCAACGATTTCAGCAAGGTCCACCCCGAGCTCGTCGTGGCAACCCTGGCGAAGTGGCGCGCGGAAAACCCCGGCGATCCCAAGCTCGAAAAGCTCGCCCGCCACGCCTGCCGCACGCTTGTCAAACAAGGTCACGTCGGCGCGCTGACACTCCACGGCTACGGCAGCGCGAAGGCCCTGAAACTCCTCGGCTGCACCCTGCTCAACGCCACCGTGAAATCCGGCGGGTCGCTCGGCTACCGCGTCATTGTTAGAAACACCTCACGCGAGAACCAGCGCGCCCTCTTCGACTACGCCATCCTCCACCGCAAGGCGAACGGCAGACTCACGCCCAAGGTTTTCAAAGGCCGCATCCGCGATCTCGCACCCGGCGAGACTTGGGAAATCGAAGGCCGCCACTCGTTCAAGCCCGTCACCACCCGCGTCTATCACGCCGGTCTCCACGGCTTCGAGCCGCGCCTGAACGGCAGGATTTTCCCCGCGGTGGATTTCCATCTGGAGGTTTAGGAAAGAGTGCCCACGTGGGGATAATCGAGGATCTTCCGGTCCGTCGTCACTAACGTGAGCCTCTCTAACCGCGCGGTGGCGATGAGAACGAGATCCGCCGGATCCCGATGGATGGGAGCTGGCAGACTGTAGGCCTCGGCCATGACCTGATCGTTGATCGGCAGACTGGTCCAGCCGGTTTTTCCTAGCAGTTCATGCCACCAGGTCCGCCAATGGCTTTCGAGGGAAATCCTTCCACGCTCCTGAAGGCAGGCGATTTCCGCCAGCGAGATCGCGGAAACAAAAACCTCGGCGGGGCTGGCGGAATCGATCAGCTCCACAGTCCGGGTGGACAAATCGGATGTCCCTCCTGCGATGAAAAGAATGGCGCAGGTATCGAGAAGGTAGGGCATGACAAAATCAGCGGAGCATTTCCCAATCTTCCTGCGGAATGCCGGACTCGGTCACATCACCGAGGATTTTCAACGTGCCTTTCATGCATCCGACGACACTCTGCTCCGGCCTGCCGCCCGCGGGTTTGCGAACGGATTCCACCTTCGCCAGCGGCACGTTGCGGCGGCAGATGATGACTTCACCGCCCTTTTCCACGATTTCGAGGAACTCGGACAGCCGGTCCTTGAATTCAGCCGTGTTGACCATGGTCGCCATGGCCAGAAACATGGCCAACTTCATGGCCAAAGTCAAGAAGCAGCATCCGAGCTTGCCGCGCCGGGCGCGAAAAGGCATTCACCCGCATGGCTTTTTCTGCGGTGCTTTTTGATTTCGACGGCGTCCTCGTCGATACCGAGTGGGCGATCTATCAAGCGTGGCTGCGGACTTTCCAGAAACACGACCACGACCTGCCGCTCGATGTTTACACCCGCTGCATCGGTTCGGATTTCGCCACCTGGTCGCCCAAGACGCACCTGGAGGAACTTTCCGGACTCGCCTTCGACTGGCACGATCTGGACGAGCTTCGGCAGGAGGAAATCATGGCGGATCTGGCAAACGCTGGCCCCATGCCAGGCGTCGTCGGTCTGTTGGAAAAACTCAACGCCGCGGAAATCCCCTGCGCCGTGGTGTCGAGCTCGTCGCACCACTGGGTGGACGGTTGGCTGGAGAAACTCGGGCTGACCCGCCATTTCAAAACCATCGTCTGCCGGGGCGACGCGCCGCGCATCAAGCCCGCCCCCGATCTCTATCTGGAAGCCGCGAAGCGCCTCCACCTCGCTCCCGCCGCTTGCCTCGTCATCGAGGATTCGCTCAATGGAGTGAATTCCGCCATCGCCGCCGGGATGCCGGTCTGGGCGGTGCCGAACCGGGTGACCGACTGCCTCGATTTCACTCCGGCGGGCCGGGTTTTCCCAGCAATGAACGCCCTCACCGCCGCACTACCGTTTCCGGCATCGCCCGTTTGATAAATCTGCCGGGGGAAATCGCCCACTCACCGGGAAAACCACGCACCGGAGGGAAAAATCGCCCACCCGCCGCCGGAAAGTCCGCACCCGCTCATAAAAAGCCCGCACTCATCAGGAAAAACCGCGCACCGGACGGAAAAAGCCCGCACTCACCGGGAAAATCTCCGCACCGAGGGGAAAAACCGCCCACTCACCCTCAAAAAGCTCCCACCCAGCGGGAAAAACTTCCCACTGAGGCAGCACCGCACCGAGCGCTCAATAGCCGGACGGATGGCGCATCACGTGGCCGCGTCCTTGGCGGGTCGCGGTTTTCCAGCGCGGGCCGGATTCGCCGCCGGGGCCGCCGGTGTCGAGGCGCAGGCCGGCGACGGTCATGAAAACATGGCCGTTGCGGACGTAGAGCGTGATCCATTTGCCCTCGCCCTTTTTGCCATAGCCGAAAAAATCCTTCGAGGGAATGCAGCCTTTGATCAGACCGGCCTCGCGCAGGACGTAGGAAACGCTGCCGGAGCAGTCGTAGCCGTAGTCTTCGAACTTGGCATGGCCGCCGCCCCATTTGTAGGGCATCGACTGAAGGCGGTTGCCGGCAGCGATGGCGCGCTTTACGGCGGCGGGGGCGTTTTTCGGCGCGTAGGCGATGCCGTCCTTGAGCATCGCGGTGCGGCCGTATTCAAAGTGGTAGGAAACCGGCCGCCGTGCCTTGACTTGGCTGGCGCACGAGACAAGGCCTCCGCAAAGCGGAACAAGGGCGGCGAGCAGGAGAAGGAAAGATTTCACGGCGCGCAAAGTCTCAAATTTTATTAAGATATGCAAACTATTTTAACAATTCCGGCCTGCCAGAAACTCCACCACCTGCGCCAGCGCCCGCGACCGGTGGCTGAGCGTGTTCTTCACCGCATCGCCGAGTTCCGCGAAAGTTTCCTCGTAGCCAGTAGGAATGAACATCGGATCGTAGCCGAAGCCCCCCGCCCCGCGCAGCGCGTCGATGATCCGGCCTTCCACGGTGCCGCTGAAATTCGCCTGCTCCGCGCCGCCCTTTGCCAGCACCATCGTGCAGCGGAAACGCGCGCTGCGGTCCGTTTTCCCGGCCATCTTCGCGAGCAGGCGGGCATTGTTTTTCCCGTGATTCCCCTCTTCCCCGCCGAAGCTGGACGACCAGACGCCCGGCGCTCCGCCCAGCGCGTCCACCTCCAGCCCGGAGTCGTCCGAGAGCACCCAGCCGTCCACATGGCGGCTGATCCCCTCCGCCTTGAGCCGCGCGTTTTCCAAAAAAGTCGTGCCGGTTTCCTCGATCTCCGGGAAATCCGGAAACGCCGTCGCGTCCAAAACTTCGAAGCGATCCCCGACCATCGCCCGGATTTCAGCGGTTTTGTGGGCGTTGCGGGTGGCGAGGATCAGGCGTGGCGGCGGCGTCATGGCCCTTCGCTATGGAATATCATCCCGGCTGGCGAAAAAATTTTGAATAATTCGGCTTCCGGCGGCACTTATAACCATGATGAAAGCAATCACCTGGCTCGCCGCCGTCACCGTCGGCGTCGCCGCCCTCACCTCCTCCGCCTTTGCCACCACTCCGGAAGGCTGGTCCACCAATCTCGAAAAAGCCTTCGTCAAAGCCAAGGCCGAGAAGAAGTCCGTGCTCGTCGAGTTCACCGGCTCCGATTGGTGTCCGCCCTGCATCGCCATGCGGAAGAACGTTTTCTCCAAGAAGGAATTCGTCGATGCCGCCTCGAAAAAATACATTCTGGTCGAGCTGGATTTCCCGAAAGGCGATAAGGAGCTCGCGGATAAAAACCAGCCGCTCGCTGAAAAATACAAGATCGAGGGCTTCCCCACCGTGATCCTTTTCAACGCAGAAGGTAAGGAATTCAACCGCTTCTTCGCCTCCGAGTTCCCGAAAACCGAGGAGTTTCTCAAGCACCTCGACGAGGCGCAGGCAAAGAAAGACCTCGACTGATCCATCAACCCACTTCAACCCGCCCGGCCCTGTGCTGCGGCGGGTTCTTTTTAGCCTGAATTCCACGAAAAAATCGTCTGGCCCGCGGGGAGCCAGACGGTCGGTGCGCTGCAAATGGGCGTCAGAGCATCGCAGGTATGAGCAATCCATCGAGATGACTGCGGATCTCTAGTTCAGCTCGGCCATGGAAACACCCGGGCGGCTGTCAAACGGGTGAAACCGGTTGACCGGTGCCGTTTCATAGCTTTCATCCTATTCGAGGAGCGGCAGTTCGAGCCGATCACGGGTTGATCCGGAATCAACGCGGGTCAAAGAGAAATTTTCCTAGCTCCTCACTCTTCATTCCGTCTGCCAATACGCGAGAAACGTGGTGGCGCACGATGGATCGTTCAGGAAAATCCCCGGGCCTTCCGCCAACGCGGCGATTTCCCCATTCGTCAGCGTCTGGCGGCGCAGCAAGCGCAGGCTACCACCGCTGCTGCCGGGCATGCGTTTCATCCACTCCCACGCGATGCGGCCCATGGTCAGCCGCACGTTCAGCTCCACCACCGGCTTGAGCGCCAGCGTGCCGTCCGCGCGGCGGTGGACCATCGCATCGACGCACAACGGACCGACATAACCCGGAAGCAGGCCATCGAGCAGCGCTGGAATTTTTTCCTGATAGATCCCCATCACCCGCGCTTCGCGGAAAAGGAAAACGGCCGTCTCCGGATCCAACAGCGTGCCCCACTTCGGGCTCACGCGGATGCCGAGGAAGCGCCCGGCCGCGTCGTTTTCCATGCGGGTCAGGCCGACGAGCGAAACGGTGCCGCCGGGTTTCATTTCGTAGAGCGCCGAGAAGTCGAGCACACGGTCCAGCCACGGCTCCACGACCACCGCGCCGTGGCTGGCGAGCGTGTTTTCGATCCAGCCGCGCGTTTTTCCATCGTCGCTGGCGGCGTTCACCCGCAGGTGGCCGCGGCCGGCGTGGGACATCGGGGCTTTGAGGAGGACCTGGCCGGTGACGAGGTGGCGCGCAATTGCTGCTAGAACGGCCTCCGTGTCGCGCAGCAGGACGCCGGTTTCCGGCACCGGGCCGAGCGCGTTTTCCAGACGCAGGCCGATTTCCTTCGAGAACCATTCGGACGGCAGGGCCTCGCGCCACGGCTGGTCCATGTGAGGAGAAACATCGTTTGCATAAGGGCGGAGCTGCTCCACCGCATCGGGCGACCATGCCCACGGCCGCAGTCCTCCGAGCTTGCGACCCGCCGGAGTGCCGATCGTTAGAATTTCCGGTAACTCGTAGCCGGCGTTTTTCAATCGCGTGAGATGGTCGATGGAGGGAGCCCGCCGCAGGAGCACCGCATCGTCGCGGCGGCAGCAACCTAACACCAGCAGCTCAAGATCGCTTTCCAGAGCGAGCGCCGTCTTGTCCGGCTGCCACGGTTTCCCGATCATCGCGGCGCGGGCGTGTGACTCGGCGTTCGGGTTGAACCAATGCACCACCGGCGTCCGTCCGCGCGAGTGCTCGCAGACTTCGAGGTGGCGGATGAAATCCTCGTCCAGTCCCGCAAGCAGGCGGCTGGCCGCGTTGAACGGCGCGAGACCTTTCGCCCTTGCGGGAGTTAGAGGGAAATGCAGGCAGCGCTTGTAAGCCTGCCAATCGCTCTCGCCCGGTTCCTTCCACCGGCGGAACCATTTCAAGCCGTGGCCGACGTGACCGATCTCATCGAGGTGGATCTTTTCCAATACGGCCGCCGTCGCCGTGTCACCGACCTGCCGGAACAGCCCGGCGTAGTGCTTTGAAAAATCCAGGTTCGCCTGCTCGAACGTTAGATTGAGGCGCGTGACGAAATCGAGCGGCGTTTCCATCGGTGCGATCAGCCGCCAGAAATGGTCGTTCACCGGCAGCTCGCCGAAAGCGATGCCGCACTCCTTCATCCGGCGCACATACATCAGCGCGTGCGCCTGCTCCTCGCGCATCGCTTCGTAAACCCCCGCCCGGTATTCCTTCGGTGCGTCCGGAAAACGCAGCAACACCAGCGCCATCAATTCGGCGGCTAACAATTCGTGATTCGCCAGGAAATGGAGCATCACCCCGCGCTCGCGGTCGTCGTCCAGCCGGTGGATGCCGGGGAAATCGACCCGCACGCCGTCGCCCCGCACGCGCAGCTCCTGCGGCCGCCCGGGAGCATCCGGCAGTGCGATGGCCGGACCGCGCGAATCATCCGCGACACTGGCCGGGCCGGGCCGCAGTTTTTCCTCAAGTGTGTCCGCAAACAACACCCGCTCCGCGATTTCCCTCATCTCCGTCACACCGCCAGCATGGGGCGGATCCGGAATTTCGCACGCCCGGATTTCACCCGGACCAATGGTTTCGCGCTGGCCGCCCGCTGTCTGATAGATCGGACTTACTTGCGGTCGCCCTGCCATCCGGCTGTCCACCTTTCGGTGGGTGTTTACAAGAATAGCACAACTGGCTTCGAATCCAAAATTACCAAAAAACACTGCAACCGTCAGCGGTGAGCCGCCAAATTAACCATGACAGAAGGACATGCTTTCAATGTTGGGCGGCAATCTTCCTTTTTTGGCGCATTGGCTAACGACAGGATTGTCGCAACTCCTTAGCTCCAGCCGCCTAAAGGCGGGACTACGTGCATGGAGATCCTAGCCATCGCGACCAAGGAACTCGAGAATGGCGGTGGCGGATTTTCCGGAGATGCCGGGGAGGCGGGCGATTTCCTCCGCAGTGGCTTTTTTGATGCGGGCGACGCTGCCGAATTTTTCCAACAGCAGGCGTTTTTTGTTAGCGGACATGCCGGGGCAGTCGTCGAGCAGGCTTTCCTTCATGCGGCGGCGGTAGAGCAGGGCGTTGTAACCGTTGGCGAAGCGGTGGGCCTCGTCGCGGATGCGCTGGAGGAGTTTGAGAGCGCCTCTATCATGCGGGATGCGGATGGATTGCTCGCGGCCGGGGACGAAGACTTCCTCGTGCTGTTTGGCGAGGCCGACGACAGGGAGATCGTGCAGGCCGAGGGCTTTGAGTTCCCTAACGGCCATGCCGAGCTGGCCTTTACCGCCGTCCACGATGACGAGGTCCGGCAGGACGATCTTCGCGCGGCCCTCGCGGGCGAGGCGGCGCTGGGCATCGACGAGGTTTTCCTGGGAGAACCCGGCGTCGGGATTGGCGGCGTTGTTTTCCATCAGGATGCGCGAGTAGCGGCGGCGGATGACCTCGGCCATAGAGGCGAAGTCGTCCTGGCCCTCGACGGTCTTGATCCGGTAGCGGCGGTAGTTCTGGTTGTCCGGCTTGCCATCGGTGAAGCGGACCATGGAGGCGACGATGTGGTTCGAGGAAACGTTGGAAATATCGAAACATTCCATCACGCGCGGCGGTCCTGCCAGGTGGAGTTCCTCACCGAGTTCCGCGAGATCTTCGGTGGGTTTCACGGTCGTCTGGACACCGCGGCCGCGGGCGAACTGGCGAGTGGGGCTGAGGGTTTTCTCGAGATTCTGGAGGATGTCGCGGAGATTGGCGGCTTTTTCGAAATCCAGGTTTGCGGCGGCGGTGGACATTTCGGCGCGGAGTTTGTCGAAGGTCTCGCGCTTTCCCTTTCCTTCGAGAATCCGGCAGGCTTCCTCGATTTTCTCGAAGTAGTCCTCGCGGGAAATGCGGCCGATGCAGGGGGCGGAGCAGTTCCGGATGATGTCGGCGTTGCAGTGTTTGTAGTCGGGCTCGGCCGGATTGACCGGGCGGCAGACGCGCAGTCCGAGGCTGCGGTTGAGCCATTCGAGTGTGCTGTGAAGAGCGCTGGAGTGGGGAAACGGGCCGAAATAACGTGAGCCGTCGTCCTTCTTCATGCGCGTGGTCTGGAAGCGCGGCCAGGGATCGGCGAGGCGGATTTTCGCGAGCAGGAAGCGTTTGTCATCGCGGAAGGCCACGTTGTAGCGCGGGCGGTAGTCCTTAATGAGCTTGCCTTCGAGCAGCAGAGATTCCTCCTCGTTGCGGACGATGTGGAACTCGAAATCGTGAATGGAATCGATGAGCGCGCGGGTTTTCACGTTCGAGCGCATTTTCTGCGATGCCATGAAATACGAGGAAACGCGGCGTTTCAGATCGAGCGCCTTGCCGACGTAGATGATCGAGCCAAGACGGTCCTTCATCAGGTAAACCCCGGGTTTGTGGGGCACCTCGCGGAGCTTGGCTTTGAAATCCGGTTCGGGCATGTGCCGTCATCGAAGGGCGGGAAATGGAAAGATCAACCGAAAATCCCGATTTCATGAGGGAGGTGGATCACGGATTCAACAACGCCCGGACCATCGCGGCGTCGAGCCTCGTGGAAATATCGGCGTTCGCCAGGATGCCGTCCGCGAGTTTTCCCTTCTCCTGTTGGAGCTTGTGGATGCGCTCTTCCACGGTTTCCTGGCAGAGCAGCTTGTGGACGAAAACCGGCTTGTCCTGGCCGATGCGGTCGCTTGGTTCTCTGCGGCTTTGGGTGGTTGCCATTTGAACAGGTGCTTGTTATCGATTCGCCGTGCCCGACAACACCGAGAATATCCGCCGCATCGCCCGCTCCCTGTGAGAAGTTGGCCAAGATCTCCACGGGGCCGTCACAAAAAGCGAAAACCGGAATATCACCCTTCCACTAACGGTTCTCCGCCGTCTCGAATAACCACGAACTCCCCATGGTTGACCACAGCTCGACAACCTTTCCCGCCGAAGTCATTGCGGCCCAAAAGAAAACCCCTAGGGTCGCGAGACCGAAGGGGTTTCTGCGGGCGAACCCTTTCGGATCGGCCCATCGCCACGCGGGCGAGAAGTTGCAGGAACATTACCACAGGCCTGAGAATGTCAATCTGGATTTTCTCCAATGACTGATCCCCCAGCTACTCCCCCAAGCGTTCCCGTCCGCAAAAAAGCCATGGTGTATGTGGACGGTTTCAATCTCTATTTCGGGATTCTGCAAGGCACCCCGGACTTGAAATGGCTCAATCTTGAATCGTTCATGGATTTTCTTAGGCCGGACGAAGAGGTTCTCGGAGTGCGCTACTTCACAGCATTGGTGGATCCTCAAAAACACCTTTCGGTCTCCCGAGATCGACAAAAACGCTACCTTCAAGCTCTTGGCTCGTGTCCGAAACTCAAGGTGATCATGGGAAAATATCAGCTCAGAGAAGTGAGTTGCCGGGCCAAATGCCGGGAGCGTTACGAGGTCCCCGAAGAGAAGAAGACCGATGTGGGCATCGCCGTCCAAATGATCTCGGATGCCATCGACGGGCTCATGGATCGAATCGTCCTCGTCTCCGGCGACTCCGATCTCGAACCGGCGGTGGAGTGGATTCGCAAACGCCACCCGGCCGTCAAGATCACGGTTTACATCCCGCAGGATCCCGGAGATCCGAAACAAAGGCGGAACGACACCTATCGAAGCATGGGAGTCGATGCAAAGCCGCTACCCACCACCGATATTCACCGGTTCCAGTTTCCCCATAAAGTCGATCTCGGTAGTGGTCGCAGGGTGGAGCGACCCAACGAGTGGAGATAAAATAGTCGTTCATCCCTCCAACAGCGCCCGCACCATCGCGGCGTCGAGCCTGTTGGAGATGTCCGCGTTGGCCAGGATGCCGTCCGCGAGCTTTCCCTTCTCCTGTTGGAGCTTGTGGATGCGCTCTTCCACGGTTTCCTGGCAGAGCAGCTTGTGGACGAAAACCGGCTTGTCCTGGCCGATGCGGTAGGCGCGGTCAGTGGCCTGGTTCTCGGCGGCGGGGTTCCACCAGGGATCGTAGTGGATGATGGTGTCGGCGGCGGTGAGGTTGAGGCCGGTGCCGCCAGCCTTGAGCGAAATGAGGAAAACGGGGACTTTGCCGGATTGGAAATCCTCCACGAGCTTGCCGCGATCCTTCGATGCTCCCGTTAGTTTCAGATAGGGAATTTTTTCCCTCACCAGATGCGCCTCGATGAGGCCGAGCATGGTGGTGAACTGCGAGAACAACAGGATGCGCCGGCCTTCCTCGATAAGCAGGGCGAGCAGCTCGGTGAGGAAATCCAGTTTCGCGGATTCGTGGACCTCGTTGGCGAAATCCTCCGGCAGCAGGCGCGGGTCGCAGCAGATCTGGCGGAGCTTGAGCAGGGCGTCGAGGAAGACGATCTGCGACTGCTCGATGCCGCGCGCGGCGATGGCTTCCCTAACACGCTTGTCCATGGTGGCGCGCACGGTTTCGTATAGATCCTTCTGGCCGGAGTTCAGCTCGATGAGGTGGACAAGCTCGGTTTTCGGCGGCAGTTCCTTGGCCACTTCGTCCTTCGTCCGGCGCAGGATGAGCGGGGCAACGCGCTCTTTCAACACGGCGTTCCGTTCGGCATCGCCGTCCTTTTCGATCGGCGTGCGGAAACGTTTGTTGAACGCGTCCTCGGTGCCGAGGAATCCGGGGACGAGGAAATTCATCAGGCTCCACAGTTCGCCGAGGTGGTTCTCAATCGGTGTGCCTGATAGACAGAGGCGGTTGCGGGCGTCCAGCTTGCAGGCGGCCTGTGCCATCTTCGAGCGCGGGTTCTTGATGTATTGTGCTTCGTCAAGCACCACCAGGTGGAACGGGACGCTCGCAAGCTTGTCGATATCGCGCTGGAGCAGGGCGAAGGAGGTTAGAACGATGTCCGCATGAGGGATCGAGCGGAAATACTTTTTCCGCTCCGGCCCGTTGAGCACCAGCACGCGCAGGTCCGGCGTGAATTTGAGCGCTTCCGCCCGCCAGTTAGGAACGACGGAGGTGGGCGCGACGACCAGCGTCGGCAGCCCGCGCGAGTGGCCGGATTGTTTTTCCGTCAGGATGTGGGCGAGCGTCTGGAGTGTTTTGCCGAGGCCCATGTCATCCGCCAGAATCCCGTGCAAACCGTGGCGGGCGAGGAACTGCATCCAGTGGAAGCCGGCGAGCTGATAGTCGCGCAGCGTCGCCTGCAGGCCGGTGGCCGTCGGCACCGCGTCGATGCCGGAAAAGTCCTTCAGTTTCCCCGCCAGCTCCTTGAGGTCGGGCGGCGTGTCGATGCCCAGGCCACCGAGACCGGCGAGCGATGCGGCGTCCAGCGCGTGGAGGCGGGCTTTGTCGGGAAACTTCGGATCGATCAGCGCGGCGAGGTGCTGGAGGATCTTCCGCACGCGGCCGATGGGGAGTTTCAGCGCGTCTCCATCAGGAAGCGGCGCGTAGATGTGGCCGTTGTTGGGGCGGTCGAGCGTTTCCTCGAGGAAATCGTTTTCCAACAGACCCGCGAGGATCGGCAGAAGGTCGTAACGTTTGCCCGCCACGTCGAAGCCAACGGACAGGCTGAACCAACCGCCGTCACCGGGCGAGAGCGAGCTGTCCCATTTTTCCGGATCGGCCTCGTGCACGCGGTGGCCGACGTTGTCTGAGACGGTGACGGCCCAAGCGAGAGATTCGAGGCGGGCCACCATTTCGCCGCGGAACTGGTGCCAAAATGCGTCGGTCGGCACACGGCTGGGATCGGGAAACCAGCGGTCAGGGCTGCTGGATTTGCTAGACTCGCGCGACTTCAGGTTGAGCAAAAATTTCCAAGCGGAGTTCGATTGCAGCGAGGAAAGCCCGGTGTCGCGGAGTTGTTGGGTGGCGGCGGTTTCCGCAGCGGCGTCGTGCTGGAGGATCGCCGGCTGGCCGTCCTGGGTGATCGAGCTGATCCACTCCGGCGCGGTGGATCTGAGAGAGATGCGGTGCTTGTCGTAAAGCACCCACGCCTCGGCGGAGATCCAGAAATCCGGCTCCGGCTGGCCGAGCGATTGCAGTAGCAGCCGTGTCGCCCGGTCCACCGGCTCGCGCGCGACTTTCAGCTCGAAGCGCGGCTCGAACCTCACCCGCGGAAGGTCCGGCGGCGGGTCCTTCATCAGCTCGCGCGCCGTCGGCAGCGCAGCGGCAACGGCTCCCGCGACACCGCGGCCTTGCAATCTCGATGGATCACGCTCCTTCGCCGCCCGCACCATCACGGCGGCGGCGTGGTGGCAGAAATTTCCGATCTCGCAGGAGCAGAAGGTTTCAAACTCCCATGTGTTTCCGGACTGCCAGAGATTCACCTCGGTTTCGTCCTTCGCCACACGGGCGATCAGGCTGATAGAACCCGGAGTGGTTTCCTCCATTTTCAAATCCCGCACCTTGCTAACGAGGGGGTTCGCGGCGGCGAGGATTTCGTCGTCGAAACGGTCCTTCCACCGGGAATCCCCGAGAAATGATGAAATGTCAGCGGTTTGTGGCAATGCCCGGCGAGGGTCCAACATCGCGGGGCCACGTCAAGCCTGCGGTGACGAGCTACGACACTTCTGTCGTGGGACAATGGGGTGAGATCGAGAGGGGCCACAGGGCGCTTTTATCTCGCGGATCATAGGCGGGCGAAATGAATTTCGCGGTCCGTGAAGAACTCAGCGCAGCCAAAGTTTTTTCATCGCTTCGGCGCGGGCGAGGGCGTCTTCCACGGTGGGTCCGATGAAATTCACGTGGCCCATTTTCCGGCGGCCTCTTGCGTGGCGCTTGCCGTAGAGGTGCAGGCTGGCCTCGCCATCTTCGAACAGCGGCAGCCAGTCCGGCGGGGTCATTTCCTCGGGCCACATGTCACCCAAAAGGTTCAGCATCGCCACCGGCGTGAGCAGGCGGGTCGATCCTAACGGAAGGCCGATCACCGCGCGAAGCTGTTGCTCGAACTGCGAGGTGGCGCAGGCGTCCAGCGTGTGGTGGCCGGAGTTGTGAGGGCGCGGGGCGATCTCGTTGACGAGTAGTTCGCCGTCGGATTTCAGGAAAAACTCCACGCCCAGGATGCCGCGGTAATCGAGCGCTTCCGCGACGCGCCGGGCGATGGCGGCGGCTTCCAAGGCAACCGCCGGAGAGACCCGCGCGGGCACGATCGAGACGTCCAGAATGTGATGACGGTGGCGGTTTTCCGCAGGATCGTAGGTGACGGTGACGCCATCCGCACCGCGGGCGGCCATGACGGAGAGTTCCTTTTCAAACGGCACCCACGCCTCTAACACGGCGCGCGGTGCGTCGAAGGCGGCCCAGATTTTCTCCGGATCCTCGTCGCCTTCGAGCTTGAGCTGGCCCTTGCCGTCGTAGCCGAAATCCGCGGTTTTCAAGACCCCCGGGCCGTTGAGGTTTTTCATGGCGGCTGCCAGATCGGCGGCATCGGAAATCACCGCGAACCACGTGTGCGGGATGTTGTTTTCCTTGAGGAAATTCTTCTCCCGTTCGCGGTTCTGACAGATGCAGATGGCGTGGGGCGACGGATAGAGTCCGGTGCATTTCGCAACTTTTTCCAGCGTGTGACACGGGATGTTTTCAAACTCCACGGTGGAAACGGTCACGCGGCCGCAGAAATCCTGGAGCGCTTCCGGATCGTCGAACGGCAGGTCGATGACTTCATCCGCGCACTCGACGGCCGGAGCCTCGAGCCCACCGGTCCAGATGACCGTGCGTACGCCCAAACGCCGGGCCGCGAGGGCAATCATGCGGCCGAGCTGGCCACCACCGATGACGCCGACCACACAATGCGGCGCATGAATAGGGAGAGTAGAAGACATGAAAATCAGTCGATGGGATCGAGAGGGGGCAGCGCGGAGGCTTTCACGGCGGCGGTCTGGTTCTTGCGGAAATCGGCAAGTTTTTTGGCGAGTTCCGGGTTTTCGTTGGCGAGCATGGCCACGGCGAAAAGGGCGGCGTTGATCGAGCCCGCCTTGCCGATCGCGAAGGTCGCGGTCGGTATGCCGGCGGGCATCTGGACGATCGAAAGAAGCGAGTCCACGCCTTGCAGCGCCTTGGATTCCACCGGCACGCCGAGCACCGGGATGTCCGTGATGGCAGCGGTCATGCCGGGCAAATGCGCGGCCCCACCGGCGCCGGCGATGATGCATTTCAGGCCGCGGCCCCGCGCCGTTTCAGCGTAGGAAACCAGCTTGTCCGGCGTGCGGTGCGCGCTCACGACTTCCGCTTCCCAAGCCACCCCAAAGTCGCGCAGCGTGCGTGCGGCGTGCTCCATCGTCGGCCAATCCGACGTGCTTCCCATGATGATTCCGACAACCGGCGCTGCGTTCATGGGCGCACAGTGGAGGACCGCCCGTCTCGCGTCAATCCATTGGGTAAACCGAAGTTTTCCGCGCAACCCGGCTTTCCCCTGCGGAAAATCGGCGCTACATTTCAAGCCATGCCGCTGGAACGATTCGAGCTCACCCTGCGCGATGGCACCGCCGTCATCGTCCGCCCGCTGATTCCCGAGGACCGCGAATCACTGGCAGAGGCCTATCGGCGCCTTTCTCCGGAAGCCCGCTACCACCGTTTTTGGACACACACCGGCGAGGTTGTCGGCGAGAAAATGCTCGATCAGGTGCTCGCCCAGGATCCGGAAAAACATGTGACTTGGACGGTGCTCGATCCGTCCCGCGAATTCCCACCCATCGGCGGCGCAAGCTGGTGGCGCGATCCGGAAAACCCCACCCAAGCCGAGCTCTCCGCCATCGTGCTTGATGACGACCACGGCCGCGGCGTCGGCACCCTGCTGCTGGCAATCCTCTGGCTCACAGCCTTCCGCGCCGGTATCCAGACACTCGTCGGCTACGTGCAGGTGGAAAACCGCCAGGCCGCCAGTTGGATGCGCGACTGCGGTGCCCAAGGCAAGTGGGACGGCTACAAACTCATTTTCCGTTGGGATCTGGAAAACCTCGAACTCCTCCCCGAAACCCGCGCCGCCGCCGAACTCGCAGAGTGGCTGGCAAAACTCTCTCCCGAAATTCCCATCACCCCACCGACGTAACGGTGCGATGATCGAGACATCTTCAACACCGGGATTCGTCCGGCGGGCGTTTTTGGGAGGCGTTTTCGCAGCGGCGGGCGGCGCGGTTCTGGCGCAGGACGCAAAACCCGCACCCGCTCCGAAAGTCCACGGCAACGCCCTCGTCTATCAATTCAAGATCGGCGAGTTCGACGCGTGGTCGATCAGTGACGGGCACATGCTTTTCCGTGGAATCGACCTGATGTGGCCGCCGGCCGCGCACCCGGAAATGAAGGACTGGCTGGAAAGCCACGGCGAGCGGATGGACGGCATTCCGCTCTACGTGAACATCCTCGTCGTGCGGATCGGCAAGGAAATCGCCATCTTCGACGCGGGCTTCGGCGAGCGCGACAGCACGAACATCGGCTGGCTGACGGACGGCCTGCGACAAGCGGGGATCGCTCCGGAGCAGGTGACCGCCGGGTTTCTCAGCCACTCGCATGCCGACCACCTCGCCGGTTTTGTCACCGCCGGAAAACCGACATTTCCAAACGCCGCCTTCTGCTATCTGCCAGAAGAATACGAATTCTGGCACGCGGCGGAACCGGATTTTTCCAAAACAAAACGCAACCGGGCCGAGCTGCCGAAAATGATCAAGGATGTCTGTGGCCAGTTCGAGGTGCTCAAGGGCGTCTCACAACCGGTGAAGGCTGGCAGTCAGTTCTTCAACGGTGCGGTGACCATCGAAGCTGCGCCCGGCCACACCGCAGGCCACGCGATTTTCCGGATCAAGTCGGGCAACGAATCGCTGCTGCATTTCGTCGATCTCGCGCACCACCATGGGCTCATGTTCCACAACCCCGAGTGGTTCATCGCCTTCGACCACGATCCGATGTTAGGAATCGAGACGCGGAAAAAAGTCTTCGCCCAAGCCGCGGCGGAGCGGACACGCTGTTATGGATTCCACGTCCCATGGCCCGGCATCGGCCATATCCTGCCGGTCGGCGGCGGTTACCTGTGGCACCCGGAGCGGTGGAGCTGGGGCAGTTAGGCCGTGCGGCGCTGGGCCATCGTTTCCCCGGCGATCCGGCCGGTGGTCCATGCGGCTTGGAAATTAAAACCGCCGGTCACACCGTCGATGTCCAGCACTTCGCCAGCGAAGAACACGCCGGGCGTGAGTTTGCTTTCCATCGTTTTCAGATTCACGTCCTTCAAATGCACGCCGCCGCAGGTGACGAACTCGTCCTTGTTCAGGCTTTTCCCACGCACGGCGTAGCGGCCGTCCGTTAGTTCCGTGATGAATTTCCGCGTTTCCTCCTTCGTCAGCGTGGACCAGGTCCGCTCGTCCTCAATGCCCGCCGCGCCGCAAAGCCGCTGCCACAGGCGTTTCGTGATGCCCTCGACAATGCTGTGGCGCATCACTTTGCGCGCGCCGTGTTCCTGCCGCTCCGCCGCTAACATGCTACCGATTTCCTCTGCGGAAAAATTTCCCGCCCAGCTCACCCGCAGTTCGAATTCGTATGCGCAATCCGCCAGATCCCGCGCGCCCCAGGCGGAAACTTTCAGCGTCGCCGGACCGCTCAGCCCCCAATGCGTGACTAACAGCGGCCCGCTCGCCTCCCACGAACCGGCGCGCACCGTGGCGTTCGGCACTGACACGCCCTGCAAACCTTCCAGCCGCGCGTCCTCGATCTTGAATGTGAACAACGACGGCACCGGCGCCGCCATCGCATGGCCCACCGATTCGACCGGCCGCCGCGCGTTCCCGCTGCGGATGCCACCGGTCGCTATCAAGATGCAGCGCGCTTCGATTTTTTCCCCGGTTTCCGTTTCTATCAAAAAGCCGCCGTCCGGAAGAACCTCCACCCCCGCCACACCGCAATGCGTCCGCCATTTCACGCCGAGATTCCGCGCTACCCGGGTGAGGCAGTCGATCACCGTCCGCGAATCATCCGTCACCGGAAACATCCGCCCGTCCTCCTCGGTCTTCAGGTCCACGCCGTTTTTCGCGAACCATTCCACCGTATCGCCCGCCTGCCAGCGGTGAAACGGCCCCATCAGGCTCTTCATCCCGCGCGGGTAGTTTTTCACCAGATCCCGCGCCTCGAAACACCCGTGCGTCACGTTGCAGCGCCCGCCGCCGGAAATCCTCACCTTCGTCAGCACCTCCGGCCCTTTTTCCAAAATGAGCACCTCCTCTGCCCCGAACTCCGCCGCCGAGATCGCGCCGAAAAATCCCGCCGCCCCTCCGCCGATCACCACCACCCGTCCGTCGCTTCCCATGAACTGAGCATCCCATCCACCCATGATACTTCAATTCGCAAATACCCCGCCAGAGGTGTCGGGATTTGGTCTGGAACTGAGCTCCTTTTTCGCTACAGTGCTTACATGACCTCACTCGCTGCGGAAGTGGAAGCGACACTCAGCAGTCTGGATCCTCCGGCTGCCGCCAAATTCGAGCGCCTGATTCGGGACGCTGTGGCATTGGTCCGCCCGTCAGACAAGGATTCGAAATCCACAGCCTTGGACAGTTCTTACTTTGATTCCGTGATCGGTGCGTTTTCAGACATCGACTTCGAGCGCCCTCCGCAAGGCGAGTTGCCTGAAACAAAAACGTGGTGACCATGTGGCTGCCCGATACCAATTTCTGGATCGAGATTCTGAAACGCCCTGATGGTCCGGCAGCGGATCGCTTTCGCCTCTGTCAGAGAACGGATTTGAAGATCTCCGTGATCGTGTGGGCGGAGTTGCTGCATGGGGCGAGAAAATACGGGCTGCCCGAAAAGCGCCGGCAGATCATCCACGATCTGTTGAAGCCCTTTCCCTGCCTGCCCGTCGATGTCTCGGTTGCCACTTGCTATGCGGAAATCAGGGACCGCTTGGAATGCAAAGGCCAAGTCATCGGGTCCTTCGATTTACTCCTCGTGGCAACGGCACTGGCCCATGATCTAACGCTCTTCACACACAACACCGGAGAGTTCAGCCGTGTTCCAAATTTGCGGTTGGAGGATTGGAGCGGGAGTTGATTTTCCTTCCCGAAACCGCAACCCCCAGCGCCACCAGACTCAGCGTAATGATCCCCCAATCCCCGATCACCGCATAAAGCGAAAACGTCGGGTGCAGCGGGATCTTCAGCTCGGTGAGGAGCGATCCTCGCGTGAAATGACTGCCGTGCGTATCGGTGATGACCTGCGGTTTCCCGGTGTCCGGATGCGCGGTGGAGCCGGTGGTGTCGATTGCCGCGCTGACGCCGCTGTTCGCGCAGCGCAACATCGGCCGCCGGAACTCGATGGCGCGGAAGCGGGCGTATTGGAAATGCTGCTCGGCGGCGGCACTTTCCTTGAACCAGCCGTCGTTGGTCACGTTGATGATCACCTGCGGCCCGGGGCGGATGAATTTCCGCGTCAGGCGGGGCACGGAATCCTCGAAGCAAATGGTCGGAATCGCGCCGACGGTTCTGTCTCCAACAGAGATCGGGAGCGGATCAAACTTGTCGCCGGGCGTGAATGATCCGCCGAACTCAGCGCCCGATTGTTCCTCGTAGATCTTTTTCAGAAACGGCAGCGAGTCGATGAAGGGAATCGTCTCGCCAAAGATGACGAGGTGTTCCTTCTGATAGGTCTGGAGATCGTTCTCAGGCGTCATCACCGCGAGGGAGTTCCACGCCTTGCCTTTTGGCCTCGGGACCATCCCATCGGGCACTAAATCCGCCTCCAACTCGTTCACACCGTAGATCAGTTGGAACGGACCGGCGGCGCGGACCTGTTCGATGGTGTCGTGGTTGATCTGCCAGGTGCCCCAGCCGCCATCATCGGTGCGGAGGATGGGACCGGTCAGCGCACATTCAGGCCACATCACCCAGTCGGGAAAAGTGGTAGTGGACTTCAGTCTGCTCAGAGTCTCGTCCTCATAGGCCATGTGCATTTCCACATCGGTCCACAACATGCGCGCGGCTTCCATGGGCACGTTCAACTGCACGAGCAGCGTCCGCAGCCGGATGCTTTCGCCTTCCCTCTCCATCCTGATCCGCACGGTTCCGTATACCGCCATCAGGCCGATCACCGCCGCTGCGATTCCCACTGGCACGCACTTTTTCAACGCCACCGCCTGCGCAACCACCGCTTGGAAAAACACCATCGCCATCGACAGCCCGACCACGCCTAGCAGATCCGCGGTCTGCGCCAGTCGCGGCATGTCGTGGAATGCCGTGCCGAGCACGTTCCAACTGATCCCGGTGATCACCCAGCCGCGCAGCAGCTCGCAACCGGCCCACACCGCGCCGTGGCAGAACGCAAGCGTTAGAATCCGCGCCGGTTTTCCGGACTTCCACGGATTGCCGATCTTCGCCGCGAAAATTCCGAACAGACCCCAGTAAACCGCCAGATAGGCCGGCAGCAGGATCGCGCCGAGCCAGGAAACGGAGGCCACCCAGTTGAACTGGATCAGACACGCCGCCAGCCCCGCGAGGTAGGCGAGGCCGAAGCCTTTCAGGCCCGCGCGCTTGCCCTCGATCGACCACAGCGCCGCCAGCAGCGGCAGCATCCCCACCCACACCAGCCACGTGAAATCCAACGGCGGAAAAGCACCCGCCACCAGCAGCCCGCTGGCCACCGCCGCCATGATTTTCATCCATCCGGAAACTCTTCCCATGCGCCGAGCATCCACGCAGACCGCCGCCCGGTCCACTGCGAATCTCACTCGCCCGGATAGCACAGGCCGATCTGCCCGCGGATCTCGTCCATGATTTCCATCGTCGCCAGCGTGTCAGCGTGCGGCATTTTCGGGCTTTCGATTTCCCCGGCGCGCAGGCAGCGCATGGCCTCTTCGATCTCGAATTCGAAGCCCTCGCCTCGTATCGGCTCGCGAACGCTCTCAGTCTTGCCACCGATCGTTAGAAGCGCCTCCTCCGCGTTCATGAAACCCGACGGCACACGGATGAATCCCTTTTCCCCGCCGATCGAAAGCGAGTTGTCGGCCCGTGTTCTCAACCCGCAGGTGAACTGCGCGATGCCCCCGTTTTCATAATGCATCGACGCGGAAAGCATCTCGTCCACGCCGCTGCCGGACATCCGCGCGACGGCCGAAACTTTTTCCGGCTTCCTGCCCATCACGAACTGGCTCACCGCCAGATTGTAAACGCCGAGGTCCAGCAGACTCCCGCCCGCCAGCGCCGGATCGAACCAACGGCTCGTCGGATCGTAGGGCGAGGGAAAACAAAACTGCGACGTCACCAGTTGCGGCTCGCCGATGCGTCCCTCGTCCAGCCACCCACGCACACGGTCGTAAACCGGCAGACAGCGGGTCCACATCGCTTCCATGAGAAAGACGTTGTTAGCGCGGGAAATTCCGATCAGCTCGCGGGCCTGCGCGGCGTTGATCGTGAGCGGTTTTTCGCAGAGCACCGGCTTTCCCGCCTCCAGCAGCGCCTTGGTCGCGGCGAAGTGGAAGTTGTGTGGCGAGGCGATGTAAACGATGTCCACATCCGGGGCGGCGATGAGTTCGATTAGATCGTCGGTCGCCTTCTCAGCGCCGAATTCATCTGCGAATGCCCGCGCCCGGCCGAGGTCGCGACCGGCGATCATTTTCAAATTCCCACCCGCCGCCACCCGCAGATCTCTGGCGAATTTCCGCGCGATGCCGCCCGGCGAGACGAGTCCCCATTGGATGGTGTCAATGCTCATGCCGCGATTGAGGCGCGGATGTTCCGGTGTTGCGATCCAGAAAATCCGCCGCCGCATCGACCGATCCGGCAGGCAGCAGGAACGCCGCGATGTGGTCGCGGCCCTCGATCCAATAAACTTCATGCGGCACCTTGTTCTTTTCCAGAGCGGCGATGAATTCCCACGCATGCTCCGGCGGCACCAGCGTGTCCGCACCGCCATGATAGACGAAAACCGGCGGGCATTTCCGCGTCACATGATAGACGGGCGATGCCTCGCGGAAGCGTTCCGGGATCTGCTGCTTCGTCCCGCCGAGAAACTGCGGCACGAGGTCTCCGCCTGGATAGAGTGTGAGGTCGGCGGGTGTTCCACCGGCGACGATCGCCTGAATGTGCTGCGTTTCATCCAGCCCCACGAGCGCCGCGAGATAACCGCCCGCCGAGTAGCCGAAAGTGGAAATGCGCTGCGGATCGATCCCTTCCTCCACCGCGTGCGTCCGCATCCATTTCACCGCCTGTTTCAGATCATCCACCGGTGCCGGATAGATCCAGCGTGGAGCGAGGCGGTAAGTCACGTTGAGCACGACGTAGCCGCGCTTCGCGAGTTTTTTCGCGATGCCGGTCATCTGCCAGCGGCCGTCCTTCCCGGTCCAGCCGCCACCGTGTACCAGCAGCACCGCCGGCGCGGACTTCGCGCCGACCGGGCGATAGAGATCGCCCATCACCGGAGCCGGCCAGTGGGCGGGGGTGTAAACGACGTCGCGGCGGATGGTGATTTTGGATTTCACCACCGCGCGTTGCGACGGCCCGCTGCTCACCTGCTGGCTGGCGCAACTGGCGAGCAAGATCGTGAGCAGCAACGGCGGGATGATTTGGAAAAGCGGCATCGCAGGCACTTTTGGCCGGAAACCGCGGAAGTCAAAAAACGATTGGATCGCAACTGTTATACCCCGATCCGGATAACGCCCTTGATCCGCCTGAAATCACACCCAAATCTCCCTCCGACGAACGAATCCCGCGTTCGTCTCCGTTATTCCCGCATGAAACCGCCCCTCGCTCTCGCCCTCGCCGCTTTTTCCCTCAATTTCGCCTCTGCGGCGGAGGAGGATACCTCTACCGCCGCCCCTCGCTTCGGCATCTGGGGCTTCGATCTTTCCGGGCGCGACGAATCCGTGAAGCCGGGCGACGATTTTTTCACCTACTCGAACGGCACCTATCTGAAAAACACCGAAATTCCCGACGACCGCTCGCGCTACGGGAATTTCGACGCCCTCGCCATCCTCTCGGAAACCCGCGTCCGCAAAATCCTCGAAGACGCCGCCGCCCGCCCGGACCCATCCACTGCGAAAATCGGTGCCTGGTTCGCGGCGTTCATGGACGAGGCCCGCGTCGAGGCCGCAGGGGCCACACCGATCGCTTCCCAGCTCGCTGAAATCAAGTCCGCCGCCACCCGCGAGGAGCTCGCGAAAATCATGGGCAAGCCGGGCGGACTCGGTCGCGGCCTGTTCGGCGCGGGCATCAGCCCGGATGCGAAAGACCCCACCCGCTACGCCGTCCACATGGGCTCCAGCGGCCTCGGCCTGCCAGACAAGGACTACTACAGCAAGCCGTCGTTCGCGGAAATAAAGGCGAAATATCAGCAATACGCCGTCACGATGCTCACCCTCGCCGGTTGGCCCGATGCAGAGAAATACGCGGGCGAGATCCTCGCTTTCGAGACCAAGCTCGCCGAAGCGAGCTGGGACCGCGCCGAGCTGCGAAACCGCGACAAGACCTATCATGCGATGTCGCCCGAGGAGATCGCCGCGCTGGCTCCCGGCTTCGGATTCCGCGAGCTGTTGGATGCCGGCGGGCTCGACGAGGTGAAGCGCATCATCGTCACCGACGACTCCGCGTTTCCGAAAAAGGCCGCCATTTTCGCCGCCATCCCGCTCGATGTCCTGAAGGCTTGGATGGCCTTCGGCACCGCCGACGCCTCCGCGCCCTATCTTTCAAAAGCCTTCGCCGACGCCAGTTTCGACTTCCGCGCGAAAACCCTCTCCGGCCAGCCCGAGCAACTCGACCGTTGGAAACGCGCCGTGGCGTCCACCAACACGGCGCTCGGCGAGGATGTCGGAAAAATTTACGTCACCCGTTATTTCCCGGCGGAATCGAAAAAGCAGATGCTCGACCTCGTTTCCAACATCCGCGCCGCCCTCGCCACCCGCATCGACCAGCTCGAATGGATGGGCGCCACCACTAAAAAGGCCGCGCAGGAAAAGCTCGCCCGCTTCACGGTGAAGATCGGCTACCCCGACAAATTCCGCGACTACTCTGCCCTCGTCGTGAAACCCGACGACCTCTATGGAAACATCGACCTCTCGAACCGATTCGAGTGGAAATACGAGCTCGACCGCCTCAACGAACCGGTGAACCGCTCCGAGTGGGGCATGCCGCCGCAAAAGGTGAACGCCTATTACAATCCCACGCTCAACGAGATCGTCTTCCCCGCCGCCATCCTCCAGCCGCCGTTTTTCGATCCCCAGGCGGATCCGGCCATCAACTACGGCGGCATCGGTGCCGTCATCGGCCATGAAATCAGCCACGGTTTCGACGACCAAGGCCGCAAGTCCGACGGCGACGGCGTGCTCAAGGATTGGTGGACCGAAGAGGACGCGAAAAATTTCAACGACCGCGCCGCCCGGCTTGGCACGCAGTATGAGGAAATCGAAATCCTCCCCGGCGAGCACGTGAACGGCAAGCTGACTCTGGGCGAGAACATCGGCGACATGGGCGGCCTCAATCTCGCGCTCGCCGCCTATCACACCTCGCTCGGTGGCAAACCCGCCCCGGTCATCGACGGCATCACCGGCGACCAGCGCGTCTTCTTCGGCTGGGCTCAAGTCTGGCGCACCAAGATCCGTAACGAGGCGCTCCTCAAACAAATCCACTCCGACCCCCACGCCCCCGCCGAGGCCCGCGTCAACGGCGTCGTCCGCAACATGGATGCCTGGTACGACGCCTTCGGAGTGAAGCCCGGTGACAAACTCTACGTGAAACCCGAGGACCGCGTGAAAATCTGGTAGGGAAGAGGAATGGAACCACAATGGGAGCGCAGCGGACATGGACGAACTGCCTTATCAAAATACTTCGTCAAATGAACAGGATGGACGCAGATTTTGATGAAAATGGATCTGCCTTCGCAAATACTCCTCCTCTTCATCTGTGTGCATCCTGTTCATCTGCGGTTGAATTCTCCTTCTAGATCGTTTGGCTCACACTTAATGGATCCCAGATGAACGATCTCCAAACCTGCGCGGACGCCCTCGGCATCCGGAAAATCGAGCGCCACATTTTCCTCTGCGCCGATCAAACGGAGCCGAAATGCTGCGCGAAGGAAGCCGGTCTCGCCTCTTGGGAGTTTCTCAAAAAGCGTCTCAAGGAACTCAACCTCGCCGGCGGCAAGGACTCGAAAATCTACCGCACCAAGGCGAACTGCCTGCGCGTCTGCCTCCACGGCCCCATTGCCGTCGTCTATCCGGAAGGCGTCTGGTACCACTCCTGCACCCCGGAAGTGTTGGAGCAGATCATCCAACAGCACCTCGTCGGCGGCAAGGTCGTCACCGAATTCGCCTTCGCGGAGAATCCGCTGGGTGGCTGACGCGTCTCGCGGCAGTCGGTGATTCCCACCTCGAATCGGACTTTAATATGCCGACGTTTTGCTCGTGGACGACTTACGTGTAGCGGAGTAACAGTTGGTTTGCATGAAAAAAGGACGGATCATCTTCTATTCGCTGCTGGCCGTCGTGGTGGTAGGGCTCAGTCATTCCAGACGCTTTTATTCTGAGATGTGCGTGGCGTGCCTGCGACGGGCCAGTGTTGTCGACAAATCGATTCTCGGCATCACCTATTCGCACGTCGAGAAGCATTACCCGCACCCAGTCTCAGCTTACGATCCGGTTTCCAATCTCAGGGTCGCCACGCCGCTGGACCCAAAACTCTATCAGGAAATCACCGGCCATCGCTGCGTGCACACGTTTGTCCGAAACCGGATGATGTGGGAGTTTGGATTCCGCAAGGAACTCATTGAGAATCTCTATCGTTGTTACCTCCGTGTTCCGGATCAGACTCTCGCTCGTGAGGCCCTTGCGATGATCGATCAGCTTTACCCGCTCAGCATCGCGAAGAACCCGTTCTCCCCCGGAAGCCGCCCGCCCATCCTGCATTCCATGCAAGTGGGGTCGCTTCCCAACGATCCTTTAAGCATTCTCTATCGAGGTCTCGCTTTGGCAGGCGACGACGCCGAGTGGCGTCAGGTGCTGGATGCCGCGAAGGCGGGTGATGGCTCGCTGAAACTTCTGGTCGATCCTGCCATACTTGCCCGGCTGCTCGACAGCCCCGATCCCGAGTTACGCCGGCAAATCATCGACCAATTGGCAGCTCTCAAGAATCCCGATGCGTGGGCCACGATCGCGGGTTGCCTGAAGGATCGGCATGTCTGGGAACATGCCGCCAGCGCGATCGTCTATTCCGGTCAGGTCCAATACTTCGACCAAGTATTCGAGGCAGACTTGAAGGTTCGGGCTTGGAAGCATGAGAAGGAAGAAGATCCTGTCGGATACACGCCGGGAATCTTCGACCAGATGATTGTTAGTTACACCTCGGAGGAAATCCGCAACCTGCTGGCCCAAGGCCGCACATATCCCGACCGGATTGCATTTGCGGCGATCCGCCGTCAGAACCGTTTCGAGTTTCTGGAGGAAGTTCTCGCCGTGCTCAACAAAAGACCTTCGGCCGCCGCGGTGAGAGCCATTGAAAGCCTGCTACAGGGCCCCACTCCCTTCGAAGCAGGCATGCGATTCAGCGACCTACCCCGGCTGGATCCATGGCCCAAGCTGGTGGCACAGACCAACATGAACCCGGTCGAGTCATTGACCAACCACACGGCACTTGGAAAGAAATCGATCCTCACCCGCCAGAAGATCGTCAAGCTGGGTCTTCAGCGGGACCCTGCAAAGTGGGGGGAACTCCGCGATCTTTATATCAGTAACCTCCCGGAACTGGGAGGAGGAGAAACGAGCACCGCCATCGCCCAAGCCATGGCCGAAGGCGACCGGGCAAAGACACTGGAATTTCTGCTCTCGCAACTTGATCTGGATTACAATCGTAAGGAGCAGACCGTCGCGGCGATTGCCGGCTTGGGAGCCATCGCGGATCCCAGTTCACTGGCCCCTCTATCGAACTTTCTCAAAACCGGAGCCCGCACCTCGTTTGAAAAGCATCCGTACTACCAACCCTTCATCGGCTACGCACTCCACCGCTGCCGCGGCATCCACCGGTGGAAATTGATCAAGAATCAAAACAATATCTACTTGATCGAAAAGTAGTGCATCCAGCACATCGACTTCTTCATCCAGCGACTTCCGGAGTGCCCTGGCAGTGAGCAGCTTTCGATTGAAAACCCAATCGTCTGTAATTGACATCACTCCCGATCCGTGCGGAACGGGGTGGCGGGGAGGTCGTTTTTGTTGAAGAGATTGGTAACGGGCACGTTGGCCCAGCCGAAGCGGACGGCGACGGGACTTGCCACCGTGTCGCTGGTGACCACCACGGTGTCGCCCGCGATCACGGCGTTGGCGGGAACGAAGGTGGTGCCGTCGCCGCTGATTTCGAAGCCGGTGAGCGTGTCGCCCTTGGCCATCAAGCCGTCGCCGACGTGTTGGAACGAGACGATGGCCTGCTTGCCGCTGATCTTGAGTTTGTCGAAGACCGAACCGGAACACTCGATTTTCTTACCGAAGGCGATGGCTCTGGCAGCCAGCGCCAGGCGTGCGCCGACCGGGTCCTTGGCCTTGGGGTGGATGATGGGAAAAACGGATGACCGGCAATTCGCAGGCGGGACGCTACGCAGTGGCTCCGACCGCCTGGATTCTGTGGCCGAGGTGGAGGTCTGCGGTGAAGGGCAGGCTCTCGATGACGACGGACATGCCGGCTTGGTCGATGGCGGCGGCGGCTCCGTGCTGGGTTTCGATAGAGACGATGCGCTGGCCTGCGGGCAGCGGCGGGACGAGAGTGAGTCCGCCAGGTGGGAGGCTGAGGGAGGCACCGATTTTCACTCGGATGGAGGTCTCGCTGGTGGCGTGGATGCTGAAATCGAGCGGGCCGAAGCGAGTGGGCAGGTCTTGGACTGAAAACGCCTTGTCCGAAGAAATCCACTTCCAAGGCATGCCGGAGGCGAGGACGAGGGCGGCGGTGGCCTCGCGCTCGGAGGCGACCATGGAAGCCACGGCGAGCAGGTATTCCGCAGCGATCCAGGTGTGCGGGACATCGCCGAGGTGGCCGGGTGAGCGGGGATCGCGCCAGGTGATTTCCGGCCACTGGTTCCATTCGCAGGGGCGGCGGTCGGAGAGGAAAAACTCGAGCAGTTCGTTGGCGGTGTCGCGTTTTCCGAGGCGGGCGAAGGCACCGATGATGCGGATCTCGTAGGCGGTGTAGTTTTTCCACTCCATCTGGCCGCGGTGCTTGCGGTGGAAGCCGTCGAGATAGGTGTCGAGCATCGCGTGGAGCGGTCCGTGCGGCAGGACGCCCGCGAAATCGAGCATGGAGATGGCGTTCGAGGTGGCGGTGGGATCGAAGTCCGCCCACTCGACGGAGCCGGGGATGTAGGCGAGTTTCTGGTCGTCGATGACCTTGGCGAGCGAGCGGAGGAGGTCGGTTTGGAAATGGTTGGATTCGTTGCGCCAGCGCAGCGCGTCCCCGTCCCGACCGGCGGCGGTGGCGAGATCGGCGGCGGCTTCGAGACCGCGCACGCCCCAGAAATCATCCCAATACGAATGCACCGGGTGGGCGAGGTAGCCCTCGTGGCTGGCGGATTCCGGCAGCAGTCCGAAGAAAGCGGTGCGCTCGCCGGTGGTATCTTCGGTCATGCGTTGGCCGCGCAGGGCGATCAGGTAGTCCGCGGCTAGCTCAATGTGCGGCAGCATTTTTTTCAGAAACCGCCGGTCGCCCCCGTCTCGGAACACCTCGCGGATGCCCCAAAGGAACTGGCCGTGGCTGTCGTGCTCGACGAGCCAGTCGATGCCGTCGCGATCGACCACGCAGGGCACGAATCCGTCTTCGCGCTGGAAGGCGGCGTACCAGTTGAGAAATTCGCGCAGGGCGGCGGGCAGTCCTGCCTTTGCGAGGGCGGCACCCATGATCACGCAGTCACGGACCCAGGAGCGGGTGTAGCGGCGTGGGCCCGGCTGGATGGCGGGGCCGTCGCGGTTGATGAGGATGTGCCCGGCGGCCGTGCGGAAGCAGTCGAACGCCGGAGCGGCGCAGGCGGGAACCTGCCAGCGGACGTTGCGGAGTTTCCGCCGCCAACGGCCGAGGGCGTTGGTGCGCGCTTTCCCGGCGCTCGGGGATGACATGCCGAAATAGGGCACGGAAACGGTGACTTCCAGGGTTTTTTCGCCCGCCGGAAGGTCCCACACCACCACGGCGGACCCAAGCCCGCTATCGTCCTTGATAGTGTCCCGCGTCGGGATTTTCCCCTCCGCTAGAAATCCGATCACGCCGCCTTCTTCAAAAAGCGCGACCCCGGAAATGCCGTTGGCTGGCAGCGCGATGACCTTGCGCTCGTTCACCAGCAGGCGTCCTTCCTCCAGGGAAATCCGGGTGATCGGGCTGCGGCCGCCGAGATTGCGGAAGGCCTGCCACGGTGGATTTACCTGGAAAGGCCGCAGCGCGATGGCGAGGCGCATCCCATCGTGAGGCCGGGTGGCTTTCAGGCGGTAGGTGGTGCGGAGTGTGAGATGGTCGCCGGTGCCATCGACCCACGGCAGGATTTCGAGGCGGAGTCCGGATTTTTTCCAGCTCACCTTGGGCATTGGAACTCCGCCTTTTTCCAGCGCGGGAGTGGTTTTTACGTCCGCCCAGGTGACGAGGCCGGAGGGCGTGAGGATGAATGGCTCCAGAGAAAATCCTCCTTCATCCACCTCCACCATGCCCTCCTCGTTGATGAGCGCGCGGCGTTTCCCCTCAGGGCTGCCGACGGGCGTCCAATACGACTGCTCGCGGTGCCAGTAGCGGGGGTAGTGGCCGCGAGGGTAGTCCGCCGCGACCGCGTGGATGAACTCGTTGGGCGTGCTGGAAAAGGCGTCCGGCCGCATCGCGAGCGAGCGCAGCGCGGCGCAGGCGGCGTTGTCGAAGGTCACCCGGAGATGGCGCGCCTCGCCGCCCTGTGCGGGAATGTGGCTTTGCGGCCCGAGCGCGCAGGTGGCGGTGTGGATGTTCTTCCATGTTTCGCCATCGCTGGAAACTTCGACGGTAAAAGCCCGTGGCGGCAGGGCGTCCGGCCATTGGATGACCACCCCGCCGAAACGCAGGCTGCGGCCGAAATCGAGCGCCCACCATGGCTGCGGATCCTCTGACGCAGCGCGCCATTCCGCGGTCAAATTGTCGAACGCCGCTTCCGGCGGATGGCCCGTTAGGAAACTGGACGCACGGATCGCCAGCGGAGCGCGTAACGTCTGGTCTTCCAGAAATGCGCTGGAAAGTTCGAGCACGCCCTTACCGCCCGGACCTGCGGCGATGACGATTTCCACCGCCTCCACCTCGGATGGCGCGCCACCGCCGGCGGGGCCCCAGGCGAAGGGGAACTCCCGCTCATGAAATCGATAGGCCGTCCAATCCGCCGGCAGCCGGACGTCCTGACGCAGGTGCCGCCAGACGTTCGCGCCGCCCGGCGAGGCGACCTTGAATTCGAAATGGTTCGGTGGTCCCTCGCCGCGGATGAGGAAGCCGATTTCAAAGGTGTCCTTCAGCACCATCGGGATCACGCGCCGGATCACGATGAAGCCGCCGCCGCCGTGGAAATCGTAATCGAGGTGGACGCCAGATTTGCCCTCGGGCGTGGTGACTGATGAGACTTTGCCTTCCGCCTGGCCGGAGGCGAACACCTGCCATGAGTTGGGATCTTCGAAGAGGGTGGCGAACAGGGTTTCAGGCATCGGGTGGATCAAATCGGGACTTCGGGCGAATGTCATCTGCGGAATGGCAGACGAGGGATCGCCCGGGTCATGACGCTGCGCCGGGCGGGCGTCCGTTGCTCACAAACCGGCGGTTATACTGCCGCGCATGAGGATTGGTGGAATAAGGAGGAGGACGAAAGGCACGGAGTTAAGCAGGATCTACGCGAGGATGTTTCCAGATTGTTCCGCTCCTACGACCTGTTCGTCCGCGGCCGCGCCTATCTGGAAGACCTGAAGGAAAACCTCGCCGCCCGCAACGAATGGCTGGAGAAAAACGCCGCGGAAAACCCGGCTGCCAAATGATTTCCGCCACCATCCCAAGCCGCTGCCGCCCATGCCACCAAGCTCCAATTCCCTATGCGGACCTTTCCCTTGCCCTGCAGGCCGTTGGAATGGCACTGTGAAACACCGCCAAGGCATTTTCACCATCCAACAACAAACCTCCCGCACGCCATGATCGATCCCAAACTGCTCAAACAATTCCACGTTGAGCCCGGCTCCGAAGTAGATCTGAAAAAATACGTCACCGACTGGACCGAGACCGAAAACGCGAAAGAGCTCGGCGAGGACGTCATCAAAGAACGCGCCGCCGCGATCCTTGAGGAAAGCAAAGTGAAACTCAGCGAGGCGCAAGATCTGTTATACGCGAGCGACACGCACTCCGTGCTGCTCATTTTCCAAGCCATGGACGCCGCCGGCAAGGACGGCACCATTCGCCACGTCATGTCTGGTGTGAACCCGCAGGGCTGCCAGGTGTTCAGTTTCAAGAAACCGTCCGCCGAGGAGCTCGATCACAATTTCCTCTGGCGCTACATGAAGGCGCTGCCCGAGCGAGGCCGCATCGGAATCTTCAACCGGTCGTATTACGAGGACGTGCTCGTCGTCAAAGTCCACCCGGAGTGGCTCGGGCCCGGCGCCCCCGCGAAGCCGGACAAGAAATTCTGGGAGAAACGCTACGAGGACATCAACAACTTCGAAAAACACATCTCCCGCAACGGCACGCTGGTCCTCAAGTTTTTCCTCCACCTCTCGAAAGACGAGCAGCGCCGTCGTTTTCTCGACCGGCTGACCGATCCTAACAAACACTGGAAATTCTCCGACGCGGATCTCGCCGAGCGCGAGCACTGGAAGGACTATCAGAAAGCTTTCGAGAGCGCGACTTCCGCCACCAGCACCAAGCGCGCGCCCTGGCACATCATCCCGGCTGATCGGAAATATGTCGCCCGCGCCCTCGTCGCGGACATCATCATCACCGCCATCCAAGGCCTCAAACTCGAGTATCCCAAAGTGAGCGAGGCGCAGATGGCCGTCCTCGCTGCAGCCAAAGAGACGTTGGAAAAGCAGGGCAAGGATGGAAAGTGATAGGCAACTTGAACTGGAGTGCGAAATCCATTCCGCCAGTCGTCTTGCCGCAAGCCCGGCGGAATGAATTCCGCGCTCCAATTGAAGGTCCTCCTGCATGAGTGAATCCACCATCAAAAGCCCCCGCTTCGTTCCGGCGCTCGGCTGTCTCCGTCCCTATCAGCCTAGCTGGTTGCGGGGCGATCTCATCGCCGGCATCACCCTGGCCGCCTACATGATGCCGGCGAGCATCGGTGAGGCCTCGCTGGCCGGGCTGCCACCGGCCGCCGGACTCTACACCTGCCTCCGTTCTTCCACTGAAACGGTCGGCGGGAAGTCAGTGATCCGAAAATTTATTCACTTCGGCGTTCAAGGTTGGACGTTCGATGTTTCCTCGACCTAGCAGTTCCTCCGCCACCGCCCGGATCGCTTCATCGGTGGCGAAGGCTCCGGCGGTGAGGGCGAGCCGTTGATTTCCGCGCAAAGAAAGATCGAGATCCTCGGGGCTTGCCACGATCACCGCCTGTTTCCCCCGGCGCAGGGCAGTTTCCACCAGGGCCTCGCAGGACGCTTCCCCGGGCTCTCCGACGATGACGGCGTAGTCGCAATCCACCAGCAGCCGCTCCAAGGCCGTCTCACGTGCCGTCATCGCCGGAGAAATGGTTTCAAGAAAAGTCACCCGCGCGTCGCGGTAGCGGTGGCGGAGCTGCTGGACCAGCCAAGATGCCTTCTTGGGCGAGAGGTTCGTCTGGCAAACCACGCCGAACGCCGGAGAAAAAACCAACCGTGCGGTATCTGTGGTATCCTCGATAATTTTCGTGGCTGCGCTGTCGCCCGCGATGGCGCGTGTTTCTGGATCATCGTGGCGGCCGATCACCACCGCCTGCGCTCCCTCCATTCTCAAAAGCCCCAGCGCCACCTGCGCCCGCCGGACTTGCGGCGAGCTCAGATTCTCCAGTCGGTGGCCGCTTTTCTCCCAGTCCCGCCGGTTTTTTGGCGCAACGCCGCTGTAGGGAATGACGATGCGGCTGAACCGGAAAAAGTCCGCTTCACCCACATTCTCAACGACTCCCATCGCCGCCAGCTGCGCGCTGACTCCAGCGTCCGGCATGAACCGCCCGGCGACGGCGGTTTTCTGGGTCTTCACGATTTCCGCGATCCTTGCGAGCGCCGTTCTCGCGTCGTCGTCCATGCCGAGGGTTTTGGCGATCCGCATATCGGTCCGGGAGGATGACGGTGGCATGAAGCGTTGGTTGGCGAGGTCGGTAATAACTTTGTCTCGCAAAGTATTTGGGCGCGAAGTTGGGTGAAATCGTTGCATGGCGACTCGCTTTGTAGCACAAAGTTAAATCCGAGCAAGCGGTTTATTTGCCGAGGCCGAGAATTTGTTCCAGCACGCCCAGATAGGCCACAAATGCGGTCCGGCCGGAAGGAGTCAGCGTGTAGAGCGTCTGCGGCCGACCGTCGCCCGTAAGTTTTTCCCCGCTGATGAACTCGGCTTTTTCCAAGGTCCGCAGGTGGGTGATCAGGTTTCCATCAGACATGTCGAGCTGGGCCTTGAGGTCCTGAAACGCCCACGCATCAGCCCGCGAGGCGAGCAGCGTCATGATGGAGAGCCGCCCTTTCTCGTGAATGGTCCGATCCAGTTGGGAAAAATCAATCATGCCATTGCTTCCTCACGCCGCCCGGTGGTGACGATCAATCCGCCATA
>Ga0209512_1000858_pt1 | contig 43195 bp, 32 predicted proteins | sample frozenSSSSmetaG_FD_184142 | JGI IMG/M metagenome (GOLD analysis project Ga0209512, IMG submission 184142) | Glacier valley bacterial and archeal communities from Borup Fiord, Nunavut, Canada, to study Microbial Dark Matter (Phase II) -... | ecosystem: Environmental > Aquatic > Freshwater > Ice >...
TTACGGTATCGGACAAGTCGCTAAAGCTTATTTAGCTCAGGGGGCGACTTGGGGACCAGACGGTCCCAAAGCCACAATTGACCGAATTTTATCAACCTTAGATGAAGATTCTATTCTCAATCGCATCAAAGATGAGCTACGGGCAAAGTTGAATTGAGGAGTGCTCCCGCACTCAAGAACACTCCTAATTCCTATCCGCGTTTTGATTTAAAAGAATCCAGCCAGTGCCGAATTTCTTGGGCTGCAATATCGCGTCCGCCTAAACCAAAGGCTAATGCTGCGGCGACTGCTAATGCTCCTAGTAGCAAACCAAAAGCTAAATTCACAATGTCGCTAGCAATGCCGATTTGTTGCAATGCCATTGCTGACACTAAGGCAATAATCGCAATTCGCGCGACTTGACCTAAAATCATTGCCTGACTATCCCCAGAACTGGTGATGATGCTAAAAGCGAGATTGGCGAGGAATAAACCAATCGCAAATACAATCAATCCGGCTAAAATTCGCCCTAAGACAACCAAAATGCCTGTTACTAAAACTGTTAGTGCCTGAATATTCAGGATGTTTACAGCTGCAACAGCACCAAAGAGAATAATGCCGACTAAAACGATGATGCCGACAACTTCTGAGGGGGTGCGGGTTGTTCTGGAGGCAGCCACTGGCTCAGTATCGACTACCGTTTGTCGATGCAGTGATTGTAGACCTAATACTGAGAAAATGTTGTTGAAACCGATGCTGGTGAGGATATTGGTGACTAAATCGGCAACAAACTTTCCTAGGAAATAAGCCAGTACCAAAATTAATCCAGCGGTAAAGATTGCTGGTATGGCGTTGAGGATTTGTTGCAGCATGGCGATCGCTGGCTGAGAAATTGCATTGATTTGCAATTGGTTCAACGCGGCGATCGCGGTGGGAATTAAAGTAAAGACGTAGACAAATGTGCCAATAATCCATGACAGTGATTGTCCACCTCTAGTACCAGAGAGACCAAAGCGTCTCCCAAATTGGTCAACACCTGCAGCCGAAAGCAAATTGGTCACAATCTGGCGGACTACTTGTGCGACTAACCAACCAACCAAACCAATCAAGACTGCGCCTAAAATATTCGGCAAGACTGACAGAATTTGATTCAGCAGTTGTTGTACTGGTTGTAGTGTTCCTTGTAACCCTAATGTACCTAGGATTGCTGGGAGGAAGAATAAAAATACCAGCCAATACAGTGAATTTGCCAGGGTATCGCTGAGGGATAGCTGGTTTGGTGCAGCCCCTTCAGTAGCTGTATTACCAACGCTGTCACCTAAGCGCCGATCTAATCCAAATGCATGCAAAGAGCGGGCGGCGATCATCTTCACAATGGTGGCTATTCCCCAAGCCACTGCTAAAATCACTGCTGCGCCGACGATTTTTGGCAAAAAGCCAATTATCTGACTCAGGAAATTGTTGAGTGGTACTGAAACTGCCGTTAGGTTCAGCGCTTGTAAAAATGCTACTAACGTGAAAATAATTACTAGCCAGTAAACAGCACTAGCGATCCACTTTTCGACGGGAATTGCGTCTCTTCCAGTTGCCGGTCTTCCCGTCATCCAGCTGGCTAGGCGATTATCTACACTAGTGCGATTTAGCACTCCTTTGACAATTGATGCCGCCAATGAAGCGATAATCCAACCTACAAGGAGGATAACGATCGCTTTGATTAGATCCAGCAGTGACGGACCTAGCGCTGTATTGAATCCTTGAGTAATGCCACTCCATGTATTTCTTGCTGCCTCCTCAGGCGCGACAAGTGGGCTAGTTTGCGCTAGAACTGTTGCGAGAACTGCCTTGATGTCGTGCTGTTGAGTAATACTTTGCCAATTTCCATTCATGGTTTTGGTTAATTAATGGTAAATGTCACTGAAGATCAAGACTTTAGACCGAGGCGTGAATATGTGAACAATCCTACACCCATAGCAGATCAAGTCAAGGTATCCCGGTGAATTTAACAGTAAGTTACCATAAGATTTAGCTATTCATAACACATTTAAATTTAATGGTTTAACATCTGTGTTTATAGGTAAATAAACGCGAAATTACGAGCTTTTTATTACTTTTTAATGAGCGAGTTATGTGCGCTATTTTACTGAATTTAAGTATAAATCAATACTTCTAGCATATTGAATAGCTACACTCGCTACCGGCTAAATGGCTTCCTAGACACTGTCCCTATCAATAAACTCAATGTATAAATAATTAAACCATGTTACCAAATCAAGTTTTTGAACAATCAGTAATAATTTATGCAAAGGCTACTGTAGTTGAGCAATGTATTACAGATAACAAATTAATGCACAAATGGCTCAATCCCTTGCTACGATGCGAGAAAGTCGGCGAAAGCTGGAGTACTGATGTTGGTAGTCGCAGCCGCTTTGTGATCCAAATTCCGTACTTTAAACCCACATTGCACAGCATAGTTGTGGAACGCCAACCAGGTTTGGTAATCTGGGGATTTGAAGGATTTTTTATAGGACGAGATCGGTGGGAATGTCAACCCCTAAAAGAGGGAACTCAGTTAGTTAACCGCTTTGAATTTATGATTCCCAATCCTCTGATTGCTTGGGGTTTCAAAACCTTTGCCCAAGCTTTGACAAAACAAGACATGCAGCAACAGCTACAACGCTTAAAACGCGTAGCCGAAGAATTAGAGATGGAAAATAAGGAGTAGTTCCCTACTCTCCACTTTTCAGTTGCTTCAGTAGGTGCCGAATTAAAGTTGTATCTTCATCTCCTGCTTTCTCTAAGTAAATTGTAAAATCCTTTTCAGCCGCACTTCGATAGCCAAGGCGATAATATAAAAGACCGCGATCGCGTAATTCTGTGGTCAAATCAGGAAATAACATTAAGATTCGTTCAATCACCGAGAGGGATCTTTCTAAATCCTGCACTTTGAGGTAAATTATTTTCAGATTATTTAAAATCCGCCATAAGATTTTCCGGCGACTGACCACCTCGAAAAATGCTGGTTGCAATGTCACAGACTGACCGTAAAGCTGGTTTAGCTGTTGCTGACAATCTTCCATAAACATGACTTCACCGCGATTAAAGGGATCAACGAAAATTTCCATCTCGTCAATATCAGGGCGAATCAGGAAATGTCCCGGCATGCCGATACCTACCATCGGGAAATTCACGCGTCTGGCTAATTCCAGATAGACCACCGACAACGTAATCGGAATCCCCAATCGCCGCTGAATCACATCACTTAAGAAGCTGTTGCGCGGATCGTAGTAATCGCTGGTATTGCCATTGAACCCTAAGTCATCGTAGAGATATTTGTTAATACTCTGAATGAGGAGTAGTGGATATTGGGATGAAGGCAAGCGTTCTTTTACCCTGGCTGCCATTGTATCTAGAGTATTGAGATACTCCTTGGGGTCCAGACTGGGATATTCTTCTTGGGCGATATACAAAGCTGCTTTTGCCAGATCGATATTCTCATCAGACTGCTGGATTTCCTGATAAAAATATTGCCGCGCTGACGAAAATTTCATACTGGTATTAGGATTCAAGTTAAAGGATGACACTTGATCCATATTAACTAGCCAAGAGGGCATCTTGTGTACAATGCCTTGCGCCAACCACAAATAAGCATGTCAGCAGATAGACTGACTCCGCTTAAAGTCTCTTACTTATGGTTCTATCGGCTGGAGAAGAAATCTCTTAACGTAAGTAAGGAGTTCATTCAAGCAGAAAACAAAAATTTGTATGACGACCAATATTTCTAGTGACGTTAACAAGAGTGCTAACTCTTCGTTAGCGATCGGCATTCTTCTGATTGTGCTAGGGGTTGGGGCTGTTGCTATCCCTGCTGTCTCGACAATCTTTGCGGAAACTTGGATTGCTTTGATCTTAGTCTCTGCAGGTGTGGGTAAGTCAATCTATGCGTTTCAAACTCGCACTCAGGACTCAGGCTTTATTTGGAAGTTATTGCTGGGAATTCTGTATGCTGCTACAGGTGTAATGCTGTTTGTTTATCCGTTGACGGGTGTACTGACGCTGACCATCTTACTGGGTAGCTTTTTGCTTACAGAAGGCACATTCGAGTCTATATTGGCGTTCCGGTTACGTCCGCAACCAAATTGGACTTGGGTGTTGGGTAATGGGATTATTACTTTGCTGTTAGGGGCAATGATTTGGTTTCAGTGGCCTTCTGATGCACCTTGGTTGATTGGGACGTTGGTTGGTGCTAGCGTTCTATTTTCGGGGATTTCTCGGGTAATGTTGTCTTTGAAGGGGCGGCAGGGGATGAGTAGTGATCCTACTGTGAAGGTTTAAGGTTTTTTTAACGCAGAGAGGCGCTGAGGTAGCGCGGAGGAGCGCGGAGGAGTGATGCCTCTGCGTTCCCTTTGGCGTTAGGTGCTGAGTAGCATTTGGGTGTTTACTGGTTGGTGTTCTTTGCGCCAAGCATGGGGGGGTAGTCCGTGGTGCTGGCGAAATTGGCGGGAGAAGTGACAGGCGTTTTGATAGCCTAATGAGGTGGCTATTTGCTCGATTGTTTGGTTGTTGGTTTGGAGTAAGAACCGCGCTGCAGCCATCCGGCGTTTGACTATCCAACTGTTGACTGTCTCTCCTGTCTGTCTGGCGACGCGGTTTGTTAGGTAAGCGGGTGAATAGCCTACTGCTTCTGCTACGTCGCAAAGGGTGATTCCTTCGTGGTAATGAGCTTCGATGAAGTCGAAAACTTCTTTGAGTTGAGGGGTGCTAGGAAAAATTGATTTCGGTGGGGCGACCTCTGGAATCTCAAGTTCGGTTAACGGTTCGAGTGCTTGTTGAAATTTATTCGCGTACCAATGTCGGAGGGCTGTTTGCTTTTGCAGTCGCGCTGCGATCGCTTTGAGTAATTCGTCAACAGTTGAGGGTTTGATTAAATAGTCATCTGCTCCTAGATTCATTCCTCTGCGAATGGCTGTCTGTGTGTCGCTTCCTGTGAGGAAGATAAAGGGGATGATTGCTGTGACAGGATCTTGGCGCAGTGCATCTAGCACTCCGTAACCATCCAATTCTGGCATCATAATGTCACAAATGATCAAATCAGGTAAGTGCGTTTGTGCTTCTTGAATGCCAATTAGCCCGTTCTCAGCAGTGATTGTCTCAAAGCCTTCAGTTTCTAGGGTATCTCTGAAGATGTTACAGGTGGTTGCATCGTCTTCAATGATCAGAATTTTAATTGGACTCGTCATCATTTTTTTACGTCCTATAATTTTATGAGTGCATTTAGCAATTACATGGCAGAATTACAGTAAATTGGGTGCCAACACCAACTTCACTTTCCACACCGATTTCACCGCCGTGTAATTCCACAAGGGTTTGAACAATTGATAGACCAAGCCCAGAGCCAGGAATGCTGTCTACATTGCTACCGCGATAAAAAGGCTCAAATAGTTGCGCTCGATCCACTACAGGAATACCAATTCCTTGATCTTTGACTTCAAAAATTACTTGTTGGTTTTGACAAGATATTTCTAAAATTGCTGTGCCACCTCCAGGGGAGTACTTTAGGGAATTTGAGAGCAAATTCATTAAAATATGTTGCAACAGTTTGGGATCGGCTTTGGCTTTGATTGAATTGCCGCGATTGACAAATTTAATTGATTGTGGATCGTTACACACTAGCTGCATTTGGGCGACAATATCGCGACAAAATTGATCTAAATCTAGTAGTCTTGGTTCATACCTTAATTTCGCTGCTTCGGCTTTAGCAAATAATAGAATTTCGTCTAACAATTGAGCGATTTGTTTAGTCGCCGCTTGAATAAGATCTAGATAAGAATGATTTTTTTCTTCTGTCCATTGGTGACTGTTACGCCGCAGCAAGTCAGCAGAAAAGGAAACAACGTTGAGTGGGGTGCGAAATTGATGGCAAAGCATGGACACAAAGCGTTGTCTGAGTTCACTCACTCGTTTGGCTTGTTCGAGTGCAAGGCGAACTTCTGATTCCGCATACTTGTAATCGGTAATATCAATCGCTGTCAGCAGTTCGACTGGCTTACCTGAAAAGTCAAGTAATCCATCCAGCTTACCCACTGTACAAGCTAGCCAGCGCGATGTGCCATTTTTCATGACTATCTGCATCTCTTGATATTCGCTCAAGGTTGCGCCGTCAGCTTTGTGTACTTGTCTGAGTTTGCGGCTTTGAATCAGCTGCTTAACGTCGAAATTGACAAGCAGTTCTTTTTGAGTATAACCAGTTAAGGTCGCTGCCGCCGGATTGGCATAACAAATCTGATTGCCGTACATTAGAAAAATGCCTGCATCTGTGTTTTCGGCTAAAGTCCGAAATCTCGACTCGTTCAGCCTAAGTGCTTCCTCTGTGCGCTGAGTCTCGGTAATATCCCAAATACTCCACACTCTACCGATTACTTTGTCACCCAGCCATTGCGGTTCTGAATAGTGGGCGAAGATTCTGCCGTCTTTTAATTCTACTAAATCATAGCTTTCGCTGTCCAATTGGCTGGGCATTTGCCAGACACAGGCGCGAAAAACTTCGGGATCTTTAACTTGGGTTTCAAAAAAATCTTTGGCGCGATCGCATTTTCGGGATATCCTTACAGATCGCGGCAGCTGCCACATATCCATAAATTTTTGGTTGAAATACAAGATCTCTCCCTCAAAGTTAACGGCAAGGATGCCATTAGCTGTACATTCGAGAGTTGCCCGCAGCAAGGATAAAGACTTTTCTAGTTCTGCCTGAGCTAATTTATACTCGGAAACTTCTTGGCGCAGATCCTCTTGCCCTTCTTCTAGGTTATCTACATACTTTTGCCTGTTGATGGGTGTGACTTTCGTGGAAATTTCACGAGCAAAAGCACAACTAAATCCTTGGTTTGGTTCGACCGAATTCAGCGTGATCTCTACTGGAAACACTTGTTCTTGTCTGTTTTGATAGTGAGACCTCCAAGTCACCGTATCTTGATGCTTCAATAATTGCCAATGCTCAAGCCATACTTGTGGCGAGAAATCTATATCTAGATCTGCCAATGTCATTAACAGTAGAGCTTCGCGGGAATATCCAGTCATTTGACAGAAGGCGTTATTGACATACAGAAACTCGGCACCTTCTCCTAAACAAAAAGCAGCGCTTTTACTGGAGTTAAGTAGTGCATGTGTAAATATTGACTCTTCGTTTGTGGGCGCTATCAATGGATAGTTATTGCCATTGAGCATATTGCCGCTGATATTCATAGCCTTACTCGCTCCTTTCATTGAGTCAGCGGTACAGCGATTAATAAACTTCTAGTTACGGCTCTATAGTCTAGATTTTTTAAATGGTGCAATTCTATATCTTAACTACCTGAATCTGAATAAATTAACATTATCAGAAATTCAGATGGTTAATATAACTTTACACAATATTTACATAAAGTTTTAAGACTGTTAATCAGATAACAGGCTAAGCAAGATTCGCCTACTAATACAGGTACTAGAGGCTCTAGGCAACAAAAAAATAGATTTATTTGCTCCCAGTATCGAAATTGACTGCTCATTAACTACAAGCAGTTAGCTCTGGAATTAATTCAACCACATAGTTCACCACCAATGATTCCACCGCGCACTCTGATAATTATTTTTCATAAACTTAATCATTCTTAATCTACCACGTTCCACATCTAAGTACACTGTTGGTATCTTAGTCCTCTATCTTAGGATATATCTATGTACAGTATCTCGGTGAATAATCATCCTAATTCTGACGAGTGAAGAGCTTTGTGAATCTAAGATTGTTGCCATTCATCATTGGTAATCTGCTATACTGTATTTACACTGATAAATAAGTCATTAAGTATACATTTGATCCAAAAATTGAGTTAGCCTTTAATCATATATTTCCCAAAATAACTAGCAATAATGTCGGTTAAAGATGAAAATAAGGATATTATTCGACTGCTCAATGATCTGAAATTGCACTTAGTGCCGCTTCATATGATCGCAACATGTTTTCAGTTAATTGTCTTCAAAAGCTATTTTCGAGACTGGCATTTTTACCTAGCCAGTTTGCGTCTTTTATGGGAGATTTTAAAAAATATTTGGTGTATTAAACTATTGGTTGCGATCGCTGGACTTTGTTTAGCAGCAAGCATTCGACCTGATTTTCCGAGTGAAAAATCCGAGGATAGATATTGTAGATTAAATTGCGCTAAAAGTCAGCTAGCACTAGAAATAAATATTGTTAATTGGCGGAAAATATTCAGTACAAAGCTGTACGGGATAAGAGAAAGCGAAAAAATTGGCATAGCGATCAAAAGATTTTTCATTGAAGTAAAGTCTTTACATACCGTAATGTTGTCAGTATTAACACCAAGTCTTCGATCAAGGGTTTTGTGCTGACTGCCAGAGTGGCAACTAACTCCCGCATCAACTTCCACTAAAGTAAAGATTTCACAGAGTAAGGTCTTAGGTATTTATACTAGCGCGACGGCGAATACAGCCGTGTTAGCTTGCCCAAATTCTCTGCTGCACACTCCTTTGCATAATAAAGTAAGAACAAATCATGGAAAATTATAATGGCTCAAGCTCGCCAACGAGCACTGAGCAGGAACAGGGACTAACATCAACCAGCTATGTAGAATCTGCACTCACAGGTCCAACATACGACTACCAAGTAATTGAAAGTCTCGACATCGCAGACATAGCAACATTTCTGCCTCAAATAGATGAGGATCTTACCCCACCACTTTCAGTTGCCCAAGCGATGGCGCAGATGCTGGAAGAGTTAGGCGTACAAAGTGCTTTCGGTGTTGCCGGGGGAGCGTTAGCGAACCTGTGGGGATCTTTGTCAAATAGCACGATCAAAGTGATGAATTTTCGTCACGAAGCAGGAGCTGCCTTTGCTGCAGTCGAAGCTTACTTTGCCAGCGATCGCCCGACCGTGATATTTACGACCGCCGGTCCAGGAATTGTCAACGCGCTGACAGGATTGTTTGCAGCTCGTGGTGAAGGTGCCAAAGTCATCTTCTTATCTGCTTGTACTTCAGCACCCCAGCGTGGTAAGTGGGCGATTCAAGAAACTAGCGATTACACGTTACCGATGGGAGGAATTTTCACCTCGGGAGCGCTGTTTAATTATGCAACCACTGTTGAATGCGCTGGTCAACTGCCGCAGATCTTTCGGAGACTGGCTTTAGGTTTGGCACAACCAGGTGGGTTTGTAGCTCACTTAACTGTTCCTACTGTCGTGCAAACCAGTTTGATGGACGATATCAAATTGCCGCAGCTAGATGTTTCTGATTATCAGATCCAGCCTAGTAACGCTGCTTTAGCCAAATGTGTCGAACTGTTAACAGAAGGACCATTCGCAATCTGGGTTGGTTTTGGTGCCCGGAATGCCGCCGCCGAGATTTTGAAACTAGCGGAAATGACTGGTGCTGCAGTCATGTGCTCGCCGCGTGCTAAAGGCATCTTTCCTGAAGACCATCCTCAATTTGTCGGGGTTACAGGCTTAGGTGGACACACCTCAGTCATGACCTACATGCAATCCACACCACCGCTTCGCACTTTGGTGTTGGGAACCCGTCTCGGTGAGCCGACTTCTTTCTGGAATCAGACATTAGTTCCTTCTGGTGGTTTCGTGCATGTAGATATCGATCCAGATGTACCTGGTGTTTCTTATCCTGCCGCCGATACATTTGCGGTGCAGTCTGACATTGGCGTGTTTGTGCGGGAATTGCTGAAGCACATCGGTGAAGAGCACTACACAAAAACATCTTTACCTAATCCGCAAATTGAAGCTCTAGCGCCTACCACAAATTCAGGTATTCGCCCAGAAGTCTTAATGGCAGAAATTCAACGAGTGATTGTTGAAGGTAGCGACGCTGTTGTGATGGCAGAGTGTGGTAACTCCTTTACATGGTCAACTCACCTCCTGCGGTTTGCCCAAGCTAATCGTTACCGAGTAAGTACCGGCGTTGGCGCAATGGGTCATGCAGCAACTGGAGTACTTGGAGCAGCTTTAGCACGGAATACCAAAGCTGTCGCCATTGTTGGAGATGGGGCAATGTTGATGAACAACGAAATCAACTCAGCCGTCAAATATCAGATTCCTGGAGTCTGGATTATTCTCAACGACGCCCGCTACAACATGTGCCATCAAGGGATGGAAATGTTGGGACTCCAAGGTGCTGATGCGACAATGCCAGAAACAGACTTTGTGATGATTTCACGAGGAATGGGAGGAGATGGGATTCGCGTCTTGAATGAATCAGAAATTCCTCAAGCACTTGAACAAGCCATGCTTTCTACTAAGCCCTTTGTCGTTGATGTCCTGATTGACCCAACTCGCAAAGCACCATCCAAAGGACGCAACCAAGGATTGGCATCACAAGGAGTGAAATCTAATGGATCTAAACCACCCATGCTTTCATTCCCCAACATTTAATTAATCAGTGACGATCTACCAAACGGTAATAGGAGTAAAGCATGGAGCTTTTTGAAACAGTCGGCGAAATGGGTCACGAGCAAGTTCTTTTCTGTCATGGCAAAGACCCAGATATCAAGGCGATCATCGCCATCCATGACACAAGTTTAGGACCGGCAATGGGTGCCACGCGGTTATGGCCTTATGTCAGTGAAGAAGCAGCTTTGCGAGATGCACTGCGATTGAGTCGCGGTATGACCTACAAAGCAGCTTGTGCCAACATTCCTGTAGGTGGTGGCAAAGCCGTAATTATTGCTAATCCCGAAAATAAAACAGAAGACCTAATGCGAGCATACGGACGCTTTGTGGAGCGTTTACAAGGTCGTTTTATTACAGGTCAAGATGTGAATCTTTCACCTCACGATGTCCGCATCATCAACAAAGAGACAAAATATGTCGTGGGGATGTCAGAAAAGTCTGGCGGACCGGCTCCAATTACAGCCACAGGAGTATTTTTAGGAATTAAGGCGGCGGTAGAGTCTCGTTTACAGACTCAACAACTTGCTGGACTAAAAGTTGCCGTTCAAGGTCTGGGAAATGTTGGTAAAAATGTTTGCCAGAGACTACACGATCACGGTGTCAAACTATATGTCGCCGACATCAGCCCCGAAAAAACCGCTGAGGTTCAACGGCTGTTCGGAGCAACAGTAGTAGAACCGGAAGAAATTTTCTCACTGGATGTAGATGTTTTTACACCATGTGCTTTAGGTGGGATTTTAAATAGTCAGACAATTCCCCAACTGAAAGCGGTGATTGTCGCTGGTGCGGCTAATAATCAGTTAGCTGATGAGCAACTCCACAGTCGGATGTTATCGGCTCAAGGAATTCTCTACGCTCCAGATTATGTGATCAACGCTGGTGGTTTAATCAACGTTTATAACGAAATGATTGGTTATGACGAGGAAAAAGCCTTCAAGCAAATGAATAATATCTACGATACACTGCTAGATATTTTTGATCGAGCCAAACAGCAGGGGATCACAACCAATGATGCTGCTAAACAATTGGGAGATGAAAGAATTCTCCGAGCCAGAAAAGCCAAATTGACGGCAAGCGTTGGTTTGCTTAATGGTAGCAGAGTCTAATTTACACGTAGTTGTCGTCGGGTACGTTACACAACACTGACGTACCCAGAAAATAAATTTAATGGGGGTGACCAATGGAAAGAAATACGTTTGCAACATCAGCTTTTATTGCTAGTACGCCAGAAACAGTTTTTAATTACCTCTGTAGTCTGGAAAATCTGGATGAGTGGACACTATTCAGCCGAATGATTGAGAAGGTTGATGATGATACCTGGTTGGGAACAGCTTCGGGATATCACAAAAATCTCTACTATCACGTTAAAAGAATAGATACCCCGCTATTTTATGGAATTGAATGGCACTGCGGACTAGAAAAAGATCAGTACTTCCAAATCTATCCAGTCCTGCTTTTTCCAGCCAACTATATTGAGCCAGGAACGACAGAACAAGGTGTATATTTTCACTGGTTGAGTTTTGTTGATCCGAAGCGACGTCCGCCGATGATTATGGAAGGAATTCACACCGTCCATACTTCTGAATGTCGTTCTCTTAAAGGTATTTTAGAACGTCGGGCTGGTCACAAATCTTCCGTTGCCGGACGTTACAACATCAAGACTGATAGCATTTATGTGAATGCTCCGATTGAGATGGGTGTTGAGTATTTACAAGATTTGCGGAACTTGGATCAATGGGCGCACTTGCTCAGACCCCAAGGCGAAGTCGATCCGCAGTCAGGTGAATTTAAAGATGAATATGACCAAACGGTCAAAGTTTCATTAAGAATGCAAAAATTGAGCAAATATTATTTGCTAGAGCAGGACTATTATTATCCTGATTACAATTTTATGCAACGTTGTCCAGTGATTTTGATTCCCGCATCTTATGCTTTCAACGACCCAGAAGCACCTGGTTTTATCCAACACCGGATTACTTTCTGGGAAACAGATAAGGCTCCGGCTCATGGGAAGTTGCAAATGGAAGATTTTGGTGCTGAAAGCATGAATATCAAACGTTTCATGGAAGCAAAAGCTGGTAATCTTGCCACTTTTGACCTGGGAATGAGTTACATGCCAGATCATCCGTAACGATTTTGTCAACACCCTTAAGGGTGTGGCTATACGAACAAAGCCTGCCGCCGCAGGCTAGCAAGTTTAGCCTGCGTAGGCAGGCTTTGTTCGTATAGCTCCAGGCTTTAGCCTGAGAGAAAGCAAATTTATGCTAAGAACCTCCAATAAATAATTAAAAATGTAGCGAATCATGATAAAATATACAACTTTGAATACTGACGATTCTTCTGTAACGCAAGCTGCAGGAGTAATTTCGTTTACAGTAATTGCTGAAGGTCTTGATAATCCTAAAGGTTTAACCTTTGGTCCTGATGGTTGCCTCTATATTGCCGAAGCGGGAACTGGGGGAAATGGAGCAAGTGTTCCCTCTCCAAGTGGTCAGGGTAACTTATCTTATGGAACCAGTGGAGCAATTACGAAAATAGAGCATGGTAAGCAAGAGCGGGTATTAACAGGACTTCCCTCTTTAGCATTTGCTGATGGTACAGGAGCCGCTGGTCCTCATGATATCCAATTTGATGCTCTAGGTAAGGCTTATGTATTAATTGGCTATGCTGCCAATCCAGCTTTACGTGATGCTACATTAGGCGATACTGACCTGGGAAAACTCATACAGGTAGAGTTTCACAGCAATTCTTGGACATGCATTATCGATGTAGCTAACTACGAAACTTTACATAATCCTGATGTATGTGAAGTTATCAGTAACCCCTTGGCATTTCTCATAGATAGCGATACACTGATAGTAGTTGACGCAGGTGCCAATGACTTGCTCCGTAGTCACTTAGATGGAAGTAATTTGCAGGCGATCGCAGTACTTCCACAACAAACATTAATCAACCCGATCTTTCCATCTTTTAACTCGCAAAACTTTGATCGTGGACATGTACCGCCTCCTAGTGCTTACAAAGCTCCCCCATCAGAGATATCAATCCAATCAGTACCAACAAGTATTGCTAAAGGGCCAGATGGCGCTTATTACATTAGCGAATTTACAGGTTTTCCTTTCCCAGAAGGCAAAGCGAAAATCTATCGAGTTGATACTGATGGACTGACGGTTTATGCAGATGGCTTTACCCAACTAATTGATTTAGTCTTCGACCCTCAAGGCAATTTATATGTCTTGCAACACGCTAATCAATCAGGTTGGAAAGGTAAGTTTGATGGTTCCCTAATCAAGATCGCCCCCGATGGAACTCAGACAACTCTAATTAGCGGTAACGGTTTAGAATCACCTGCAGCTTTGACTATTGGTCCTGATGGTTTTATTTATGCGATCAACCGAGGTGGTCGTCCAGGACAAGGACAAGTTTTAAAAATCGAGAATACCGATTTTTGATCGTAAAGATAGGCACTAAGCGTCTTTACATCTCTCGCGGCGCTTTGCGTGTGTCGCTGCATCAAAGCACCAAAGTGAGCCACGAGTGCGGCGAGTTGGCTAAATGCCTCGCCCCAACAAGATTGAGACTATGACCATCAGGTCAGAAATCTCAAAACCGAAGGAAAGTGCTTCTGATTTCCAAGAAGCAAGCGCACTTAAAGCGGAATTTCCATTACACAAGCTCACCGATTGCATTACGTAACCTTATAAATGATTAACAAAGGCATGAAACTCCAGCCATTTTTCTTTACATTTCTAGCTGTTTGCGTCGCTAGTGTCGCCGGAGCAAAAACTGCTCAAGCAGCATCTTTGACAACAGTTGTCAGTGGTCTGAATAACCCACGGGGTATGGACTTTGACGCTCAAGGTAACCTGTACATCGCCGAAAGCGGTTCTGGTGGTCCCGTTTCCGATAGATGTATTGCATCTCCTAGCGCTCAATACCTATCATTGTGTGCTGGAGAAAATGGTTCCGTCATCAAAGTTACTCCAGACGGTACAACAACAAATTTCATTACAGGTTTTGCGTCAATTGGATTAGCCCCCACAGGTGAACAAGCTGCAGGTCCTGCAGACTTTAAATTTGATGAACAAGGCAACGGTTATCTTTTGGTTGGTCTAGCAGGTAATCCAGGACAACGGGACAGCGTCTTAAAAGCCCCATCCCTCGGAAAATTATACAAGGTAGACATGGCAAATGGTGCCTTGCAACCCCTTGCCGATTTGGGAGACTACGAATTCAAAAACAATCCTGACGGTACCGACTTGATTTCTAACCCCTATGCAATGACCATCAAAAATGGTTATGCATACGTTGTCGAAGGCGGCGGTAACGATGTCTTAAAAGTTGCCCTTGATGGTAGTGGTATTAAGGAAGCTAAAGCGATTCCTCAACTAACAGTACCAGTTAATTCGCTCATATTCCCACCAGGAGTTGGCGCTCCTGCAGGTGGAACTGCTGGCGCTCCTCCCGCTGGCTCTACCGGATCTGCACCTGCCGCTGGCGCTACCGGAACAGTACCTCCGACTGGACCTGTTGCCACTACTGGTGACAAAACCGACAAAACCCCAGGCAGCACAGATGCGCCAGGTGGTGGTCAAACACTACCACCAGGTTATGAAGTTGCTTCTAACGGTATCCCAGTATCTAAGCAATCAGTACCTACAGGTATTACCAAAGCTCCAGACGGCACACTGACACTGAGCGAATACACTTACTTCCCATATCCAGAAGGAAAAGCCCGGATCTGGAGTCTTGACGATAATTTGACCACAACAGGTACAGGTCCTAGCAACAGCCAGCTAACTGGTAAAGTGCTACTGGATGGCTTTACCCAGTTAACTGGTGTATCTTACGACAAGGAAGGCAACTTGTATGCATTGCAATCCATTAACCAATCAGAATGGAAAGCAATTAAACAAGGCGGCGACATCATTGGTGACACCAGTGGTTCTTTAATCAAAATCGCTAAAGATGGTACTCGTACAACCATCTGGAGTGGTAATGGTTTAACTGCCGCTTCTAACCTAACCCTAGGTCCTGATGGTAGTTTCTATATCTCCAACAACGCCAGATTGGCAGAAGGAAAAGGAAGCGTCATCAAAATTGATCCTAGAGCGAAAGTTCCTGAATCAAGTTCAGTTCTAGGTTTAGTGGCGATTGGTGCTTTGGGCGCAGGCTCAATGCTGAAGCGCAAACGTAAATCGTTGGCAGAGATTCAAACAGAATTAGTTTAATCTCCACATTGCCATCGTTAGTGAAGTGATATTTGGGGGATGGTTAGACTCGCCTGTGCTTGAGGACAAGTAAGCCTAACCATCCCCCAAAGCCAAAGCTACTTCCCTAAAGCATTCAATTAACACTGATTTAAAGTAAACACCATCGAGGAGTTAGACATGAGCAAGTTAGGAAAACTATCGTTAGCGATCGCTAGTGCTGGATTTTTGGTTTTAGCTGCAGCTAGCCAAGCTAAATCAGTCACATTAGAATACGATAGCAGTATTGGCACTCCTGGTTTCGGACCTGGGCAACTGTTTGTTCCCCAAGGTATAGCGGTAAATAACGAAGGTAATGTCTACGTAAGTAATGGTCGCGGCGTTAACCCAGACGGTAGTTTTAACCCGAACCTTGGTAACAAGGTTGAGATATTTAACCCTAAGGGTGACTATATTGGAGCCGTTGGTTCTGGCGGCAAAGGACCTGGACAGTTTGATGAGCCAACAGTTCCAGAATTCTCTCCGACAACTGGGAATCTTTATGTAGGCGATGTTTACAACAACAACATCAAAATTTTTGATCCTCAGGGTAATTTTATTAAATCCTTTGGCTCATTTACTCCTTTAACACCGGATAGAGCGTTCTTTGGACCATCTGGTGAGTCATTCGACAAAGCTGGTAATTTGTATGTGGGAGATTTTACTGGCGACAAGATCAACAAATACACTGCTGACGGCGAGTTACTTGGTAGCATTGGTACTTCTGGCACTGGTCTTGGGCAGTTGCAAGGACCAGCAGGTCTAAGAGTTTCCCAAAATACTGGAAACATCTATGTAGCCGACCAGTATAACAACCGCGTTCAGGTACTTGACCCAAGTGGTAAAGGTCTCATTTCATTTGGTACAAAAGGCAGTGGAGATGGACAGTTTTTTGAGCCAATCGGTCTCGAATTGGATCAGGAAGATAATGTCTACGTAGCGGATAAAGCCAACAGTCGCGTCCAGGTATTTGATAAAAACGGTAAATTCCTGACTGCATACGGTCAACCAGCCCTCGATGCATCGGGTAAGATTGTACCGCCTCCTGGATTAACCGATCCTCCATTTGGTAAACCCCTAGACCTCGCTCCTGGCAGATTTAACTGGACAGGTGGCACAGCCCTTAAAGATGGCAAGCTTTATGTGGGTGATTTCTTCCAAGGTCGTGTTCAAGTGTTGAAAGTTAATACCGCAGCTAAAGTCCCAGAATCGACACCAGTAGTCGGTTTAGGTTTATTGGCGGCTATTGCTGCAGCTAGCACTTTGAAGAAGCGTTCTTCTAAAAGCGTGCTTGATTTAACCAAGAAATTGGAAAAAACTGCTGTTTAGTATCTAATTGTGGGGTAGGTTCCAACCTACCCTTCAAGAAAAAATCCGCTTATTCTATATTTGTCTTATGTCTGCCGCTAGTTATTTAGAAAAAACCAATATTAGTGTTACTGACTTATTCCGAGGCAATTTACAAGAGCGCGTTTCTCAGTCAGGTCTAACTTGGCTAGATGAAAAAATCTTGCAAATAAGTCAAGGTGCTACACCGCGAGTATTCTTTACTGCTTTTAGTGCAGTGCCTCGTTATACGCACAAGCACGACCTCGAATTAACAACCGCAGAATTAAACGCAGCCGAAGATCTCTGGTTTACTCACCATTGGAGTATAGACCAAGTTGCTCGCACTTTACTAGTGCTGAGCTTACCACAAGACACAATTGAAACATATCTACAAGTATTAGAGCAAGTCTTTAACGCGGCAGATATGGGAGAGTTAGTGGCGCTGTATCAAGCTTTACCATTACTACCTTACCCAGAACGGCATCGACAAAGAGCGGCAGAAGGACTTCGCAGCAATGTGAACGCTGTTTTTAACGCGATCGCTATGCGTAATCCCTATCCAGCAGCATATTTTGATGAGCCTGCATGGAATCAGATGGTCTTGAAAGCTTTGTTTGTGGGTAGTCCACTACATTTAATCCACGATCTCAGTCGTCGTGCTAACCCGGAGTTAGCCAGAATGGCAATCGATTATGCTCAAGAACGCTGTAGCGCTTCTCGAACTGTATCTCCAGAACTGTGGCAATTAGTCGAACCATTTACTGATGCGGCTGTATTGACAGAACTTAAAAGTGCGATCGCCCGCCACGAGTAAATTCTAAAATTCCCCATTTTTATGAACAACAATATTAATACCGACAAAATGAAGTTTATCGATCCTCACATTCACATGACAGCGCGGACAACTTATGATTACTTAATCATGCGCGAGTCAGGGATTGTGGCTGTGATTGAGCCAGCCTTCTGGATGGGACAACCGCGCACCCATGTAGGAACATTCCAAGACTACTTTAGTAGCTTAGTGGGATGGGAGCGGTTTCGTTCTGCCCAGTTTGGCATCAGACATTATTGCACAATTGGGTTAAATCCGAAAGAAGCAAATAACGAAGCTTTGGCGGAACAGGTGATGGAATTATTGCCTTTATATGCCTGTAAAGAAGGTGTAGTCGCTATCGGTGAAATCGGTTACGACGACGCGACGCCTGCTGAAGACAAATGTTTTCGCCAACAGCTAGAACTGGCTAAAGAGCTAGAAATGGTGGTATTGATTCATACTCCGCATCGGAATAAAAAAGCCGGTACGCTCCGGAGTATGGAAGTCTGTATTGAACATGGATTAGATCCAGCAAGAGTGATTGTGGATCATAATAATGAAGAGACAGTTCAATCAGTTTTAGACCGGGGTTTTTGGGCGGCATTTACAATTTACCCAAATACAAAAATGGGTAATGCCCGGATGGTAGATATTGTCAAACAATATGGCAGCGATCGCATCATTGTTGATAGCAGCGCTGACTGGGGATTTAGCGATCCGCTAGCGGTACCAAAGACGGCGCAATTAATGCGACAACAAGGTATTCCCTCTGAGCAAATTCATGCTGTTTGTTATCAAAATGCGCTTTTAGCTTATAGCCAAAGCGGTCAGATGCAAGAATCTGACTGGCTCGATCCTGTACCCGTTGATCAAAGGCAGTTGTTTAATGGCAACTCTGTGTTACGCGGACAAGAACCAGTGATCGAATCTAGTAAAGATTACGTGTTGATTGAGTAAATTCGGGTGCGTTCTTTGTTGCGTAACGCACTATAGATGAACGGGGCGTTATGTGCCAACGCACCTTACGAGAAGAAGGGGGGAAGGATGATTACAGCAAGTTTCAAAAGCGATCGCGTTTGGGCATATTTACAATTAATCCGACCAGCAAACGTTGTAACAGCCTGGGCGGACATCTTAGCCGGCTTTGCCGCGTCATCTTCAGTGTATTCCGCAGGAACACTAGCTTGGCTAGTAGTTGCTACTACAGGGTTATATAGCGGCGGTATTATATTTAACGATGTATTCGACACTGAGTTAGATACTCAAGAGCGACCAGAGCGACCGATTCCCAGTGGTAGAGCATCCCGAAGAGATGCAACAATCCTCGGCAGCTTGCTGCTACTTACTGGTATCGTCGCTGCAATGCAGGTCTCGTGGTTAAGCGGTATTTTGGCAACAGGTATTGCTTTGGCAGCGCTTATCTACGATGCTTTCGGCAAGCATCACCCAATTTTGGGACCCATTAATATGGGGTTGTGTCGTGGTGGTAATTTATTACTCGGTGTAAGTGCTGTGCCAGCGATGGTAGGTGAATACTGGTTTTTAGCAGCAATTCCCATCCTGTATATTGCGGCAATTACTAGCTTAAGTCGTAGTGAAGTGGAAGTTACACAGAAACATCCCGGAATCACCGCCTTAATACTGGTAATGATTGTGATCGCCGGATTATTAGGACTAGGAATATTACAGACTCGTTTAATAGCGGTATTACCTTTGGCGGCTTTATTTACGTTCCGAGTATTAGTACCTGTAATTAAAGTTGTACGCCAACCATCTCCCGAACTCATCCGACAAGCAGTGAGAGCCGGAATTTTATCACTCATTGTGCTAGATGCGACAATGGCGGCAGCTTGCGGTGGTTTATCTTATGGACTGCTGACCTTGTGCCTGTTACCAATTTCGCTAACATTGGCAAAAGCTTTTGCTGTGACTTAAACTATACGGAGGTTAAATAATACAAAGATTTAACTGCGTAAATGCAGGGCAGGGATTAATTCCACGACAGTAAATAATAGAAAATGCACATTTTAATTTATTCCTACAACTACCACCCAGAACCAATTGGAATTGCACCCCTGATCACTGAACTTGCAGAAGGACTAGTCAAACAAGGTCACGAAGTTCGGGCAATCACAGGTATGCCCAATTATCCGCAGCGCCAAATTTATCCAGAATACCGAGGTAAATGGTATCTGAAAGAAGAAAAAGATGGCGTGACTATCCAACGCTGTTATTTGCGGATTAAATCCAAACCCAATTTAATAGATCGGCTATTTTTGGAACTCAGCTTTGTGCTGACAAGTTTTCCCCAAGCCCTCAAAGGACCGCGACCAGATGTAATTTTATTGACAGTTCCGCCGCTACTAGTTTGCTTACCAGCGATCTTATTAGGTTGGTTATATAACTGCCCAGTAGTACTGAACGTTCAAGACATCCTCCCAGAAGCCGCAGTTCGGGTAGGCTTAATCAAAAATAAATTACTGATCCGCGTTTTTGAAACTATAGAAAAATTGGCATACCGAGCAGCAAGTAACATTAGCGTGATCGCTGATGGATTTGTGGATAACCTTGTGGGTAAGGGAGTACCGGCAGAAAAAATCGTCTGTATCTCTAATTGGGTGAATATAAATTTTATCCGCCCCATGCCCAAAGAAAACAATGCTTGGCGACAAGCGCATCAACTTGAAGATAAATTTGTCGTCCTTTACTCAGGAAATATTGCCCTGACACAAGGTTTAGAAACAGTTGTCGAAGCAGCAGGCAAATTACGCCATTGCAGCGAAATTGTTTTTGTAATTGCCGGCGAATCAGCAGCCCTAAGCAGATTAGGAGAATATTGTCAATCTCGCGGTGTCGATAACGTTTTGCTGTTGCCGTTGCAACCCCGCGAAAAATTACCCGAAATGCTAGCCGCTGCTGATATCGGATTGATCGTGCAAAAAAGCAACGTGATTTCCTTCAACATGCCTTCCAAAATCCCCTTACTCCTAGCAAGCGGTCGCCCAATTATCGCCTCAGTTCCAGCTACTGGAACCGCCGCCAAAGCCATCCGCACCAGCAATGGTGGTGTAATTGTCCAACCAGAATCACCGCAGGATCTCGCTGATGCAGTCATGGATTTATATACAAATCCTGAGAAAGCAGCGCTGTTAGGTAAACAAGGAAGACAGTTTGCAGTTGAGCGTTATTCTTTTGAGAAAGCGCTGACTCAATACGAAGCATTATTTGTGGAAGCAATTGCTGGTAAGGCTGCAAATCAGAAATCGCCAAAATTCAGGGCGGAGAAATCTGTACCTGATTTGAGATTTTAGTAATCGAACCGCAAAGGGCGCGTTAGGCGTTAGCCGTTAGGCATTAGGACGCGAAGGAGGAAGGGGGAGTTACAGAAATTATTTAGGGCTGCATTACCACTAAACGGGTTATTTTTATGATTTCAGATTTCCAAAAGTCAACATATGTTAGCCGTAACGTCACAATTATTGGTGGACGAGGCAGAATGGGGAAGTTCTTTCAAGAACAACTGTCTCTAGCCGGACATAGAGTTAGCATTTTAGAGAATGAAGATTGGGATCAAGCCGATAGATTACTAAATCATGCCGAATTAGTTTTAGTTGGCGTCCCCATTGAATGGACTCAAGCTGTAATCGAACAGGCTGCACCTCATCTGCAACCAACAACAGCACTTTGCGACATTACCAGCGTCAAGACTTTGCCTGTCAACGCAATGCTGGCACACCATTGTGGGCCGGTAATGGGATTGCATCCGATGTTTGGACCTAGTATCACCTCATTTTTTGCCCAAAAAGTAGTGATTACTCCCGGAAGAAATGATGAAGCATTTCACTGGTTAATTGACTTAGTTAAAAGTCAAGGTGGTGAGACAATCATCTGCACTCCCGAAGAACACGATCGCCTGATGGTAGTTGTGCAAGCAATTCGGCAATTTTCTCGCTTTGGTCTGGGAGTTTATTTAGCAGATGAACAAATCGACCTCGACAAAAGTATGTCAATGTCAACTCCCAGCTATCGCACAGAGATTGATATCCTCAAACGCTTGTTTGCTCAAAGCCCGCAGTTGTGTGTAGATATTATGCTAGCTTGCGAAGAAAGAAATCAGGCGATCGCGCAGTTAGCTAAAACCTACACTCGCTTAGCAGATTTAATTGCCCAAAAAGATCGCGCGGGATTAATCAAAGAATTTGAAACAACGCGCAGCTTCTTTGCCCAAGAAACTGTTTCCGAGTTAGTCGGGACACTCAGATAAAGACACTAATTATAACTTAAGGATAAACTTGTGGTCATTGACATCAAGCGTAGAACTACATTTAACTTGCCAGCACTGCATCAAAAAGTACCAGTAACCTTTCACTATGACGTTCACTTCACCACAGGATTATTCGACCTAGACAATCCATTACTAGCCCAAACAATCGCCGTCGATGGCGAAGCAACACCAAAAAAAGTATTAACAGTCATCGACTCCGGCTTACCATCCCATTACCGATCGCAACTCCTCGCCTATGCCCAACATTACCAACATCTAATTACCCTCATCCCCCCCGTAGTCATCCCCGGTGGAGAAGCCGCCAAAAACGATCCCAGCCTGCTGCAACAACTGCACGAAGCAATTGATGCCGCTGCCCTATGTCGCCATTCATACCTAATGGCAATTGGAGGAGGAGCCATGCTAGACCTAGCCGGATACGCCGCCGCCACAGCGCATCGGGGAATTCGCCTCATCCGCGTACCAACAACAGTCCTAGCCCAAAACGACTCAGGAGTCGGCGTCAAAAACGGAATTAACGCCTTCGGCAAAAAGAACTTCCTCGGCAGCTTCGCCACACCATATGCCGTCCTCAACGACTCCAACTTCTTAACTAGCCTAAACGATCGCGACTGGCGAGGAGGAATTGCCGAAGCCGTCAAAGTTGCCTTAATCAAAGACGCCGACTTTTTCCAATACATCCGCACCCAAGCTAACGCCTTAGTCAATCGCGACCTAGACGCCATGCAACAAGTAATCTACCGCTGTGCCAAACTACACTTACACCACATTGCCACCAGCGGCGATCCCTTTGAAGCCGGCTCATCCCGCCCCTTAGACTTTGGACACTGGGCGGCGCACAAACTCGAACACCTGACAAACTACCAACTCCGACATGGAGAAGCCGTAGCCATCGGCATCGCCTTAGACAGCACCTACTCCTACCTCAGCGGCATCCTCTCCCAAACAGAGTGGCAACAAATCCTCGACACCCTCAAAGCCCTAGGCTTCACCCTCTACGTACCCGAACTAGCACCACCAGAACGCCTATTCCAAGGCTTGAGCGAATTCCGGGAACACCTAGGAGGAGAACTAACCATCACCCTTCTCCCCGGTATAGGTAAAGCAATTGAGGTGCATGAAGTAGATTTATCCACCTTCAAACGAGCCATCTCCATTTTAAACGCGGAGGAACGCTAAGGTAGCGCAGAGGATCGTAGAGAACCTCCTCCGCGCTCCTCCGCGCAACCTCCGCGCCCACCGCGTTTCAAAAATAACCTTATGAAAATTAATAACTCCCACTTAACCTATTGCACCAACATTCACCCCGGTGAAGAATGGTCTCAAGTTTTTGCCAATTTACAGGAGTACGTTCTTCCTCTCAAAGCACAACTAGCACCGCACCAACCCTTCGGAATCGGTTTACGTTTAGCAGCAGTAGCAGCGCGTGAGTTGTTACAAGGAGATGCTTTATCTGAGTTTAAATTGTGGCTAAATGAACACGATTTATACGTGTTTACTCTGAATGGTTTTCCTTATGGTGAATTTCATCGCCAAGTAGTTAAAGACCAAGTTTATGCGCCGGATTGGTCAACGTCATCTCGCTTGGATTACACGTTGCAACTGGTAACGATTTTAACTGCTTTGTTGCCGGATGGGATGGAGGGTAGTATTTCGACTTCGCCATTATCATACAAGCCTTGGTTTAAAGGTTCGACGCCTATAGATGTTTTTGAGCGTGCTAGTTTACATTTGGCTCAGGTAGTGGTGAAGATGGTTCACATCCGTGCTCAAACGGGTAAGTTGATACATCTGGATTTGGAGCCGGAACCTGATGGATTGATTGAGAATGCGGCGGAAGTGGTAGATTATTTTCAAAGATATTTATTACCGATCGCTGGCGCTTATTTAGTCAAGACTTTGGGGATTTCCTCGGAGGATGCGGCTGCGTGCTTACGCGAACATATCCGCGTTTGTTATGATACTTGCCATTTTGCTGTGGCTTATGAAGATCCTTTGACGGTTTTTAAGCAGTTTCAAGCTGCAGGTATTCAGATTGGGAAGATTCAAATTAGTGCAGCGTTGCAGGTTGACTTGCCAGTTGGAGGCGATAGATATCTTCTCCAAGAACGTTTACAGCCTTTCGCCGAATCAACTTATTTGCACCAGGTAATTGCTCGCGATTCTACTGATACTTTGTGTCATTATTCTGACTTGCAACTTGCTTTGCCTGAATTACAGGAAAGTGTTGCTACTCAGTGGCGGATTCATTTTCATGTGCCGCTTTTTATCCGTGATTACCAGTTGTTTCAATCTACTCAAGACGATATTGTAACTGTTTTAGATTTGCTAGGTGATGGCAGTTATCACTTAGAAATTGAAACTTATACGTGGGAAGTTTTGCCTCCAGAAATGAAGTTGGATTTACCTGCTTCGATTCAGCGAGAATATGAGTGGGTAATGGGGAAAATTTATGCATGAAACTGTTGTTTTAAATGTCGTTGGTTTGACACCAGCGCTTTTAGGGAAGCATACGCCTTTTTTGTCTCAGTGGGCGGCGCGAGGGCAGATGGTGCCGATTCAGCCAGTAATCCCGGCGGTGACTTGTTCTGTGCAAGCTACTTATTTAACAGGTAAGCTGCCGAATGAGCATGGGATTGTGGGTAATGGTTGGTATTTTCGCGATGAGTGCGAAGTTAAATTTTGGCGACAGTCGAACAAATTGATTCAGGCGACCAAAATCTGGGAGATGGCGCGGGCGTTAGACCCAAATTTCACCTGTGCTAATTTGTTTTGGTGGTACAATATGTATTCGTCGGTAGATTATGCGGTGACGCCGCGACCGATGTATCCGGCTGATGGGAGGAAAATTCCTGATGTTTATACACAACCGGGTGAGTTGCGATCGCAGCTTTCTACAGAATTAGGTGAGTTTCCACTATTTAATTTTTGGGGTCCAAATACTTCGGTCAAGGCGACGCAATGGATTGCTGAGGCGGCGAAGTGGGTCGCTAAACGTCATAATCCGACGTTGACGCTGGTTTATCTGCCGCATTTGGATTACTGTTTACAAAAATTTGGTCCCGACTCAGACCTGATAGCGGCAGATTTACAGGAAATTGATACGATTTGCGGTGATTTAATTCAAAGTTATGAAGCACGAGGCGCAAAGGTGATCGTGTTGTCAGAATATGGGATTACTGCAGTGTCCCAGCCTGTGCATCTTAATCGCGTCCTACGGGAAAATGGCTTGCTGACTGTGCGGGAAGAATTAGGACGAGAATTGCTCGATCCTGGGGCGAGTATAGCTTTTGCTGTCGCCGATCATCAAATTGCTCATATTTATGTGAACGATCCGTTTTATATTCCCAAGGTGCTAGAGCTACTCGAAGAGACTCCAGGAGTTGCTCAAGTTTTAGATGTTGCGGAAAAACCACTTTATCATCTCGACCACCCGCGATCGGGAGAGTTGGTAGCAATTGCCCAGCCTGACGCTTGGTTTACCTATTATTACTGGCTAGACGACAATCGCTGTCCTGACTTTGCCAGAACCGTAGATATTCACCGCAAGCCTGGATATGACCCGGTAGAACTATTCCTAGACCCGCAAATCAAACTACCAAAAGCGAAAGTCGGTTTAAAATTGCTACAGAAAAAGCTAGGATTCCGCTACTTGATGGATGTGATTCCTTTAGATGCTTCCTTAGTACGTGGTTCACACGGTTGTGCTACCTCTGCGGATGCTGGGCCATTATTCATCACTCAAGAACCTGACTTACTGAATACCGAGATTGCCGCTACCGATGTCTGTCAGCTAATTCTGGCACACCTCCAAGAGACCTAACCCCCCTACCAGCCGTACAGATGAGGGAAGGAGGATTCAAAGCCTCTCTCCTCGCAGGAGAGGTTTTAGAAGGCGCTAAAGGGCTACTACGAACCAGTAATAGATATATTATCTGGCTTTAGGAGGATGCGCTAAATACGGCACTACACGATTAAACCACGTCTTGTCAAGCGTAATATCCGAAGAACGAAGAATTTGGTATTACCATCAAAAAATAATTCATTGTATATACTTCGTAACATTTAGTAATCTAAGCAAAGACCTAATTTAGTGATTAAGTCGAAAACAACAATCTCAAAGATGGCGATAGGTTTGTTGTTATGTCCAAACAAAGCGGCTCGGCATTCATTCTTGCAGAGATTGGACAAATCGCCGGTTTTCGTTCGTCATGCCTAATCATGTCAGGCAGTAATATTTTAATAAATCAATATTAATCTTAGAAATTGTCGTGGCAATCTTAATTGTCAAACCGTGTCTCTGTATCTGCATTCAGGGTTCACATACTTACACCGAGGCTTTATGACTATTGACTCTCACTCTTACACTACCCAGGGCGGTGTCAGTGTATCCCGCTCCATCACACAAGTCGATCTCAACACGGCTTTAGAAGACATTGTCTTTCACCTAGATTCGCAACGTGGAGGCTTACTTAACAGCAGCTATGAATATCCAGGGCGATATAAAAGATGGGCAATCGGATTTATCAATCCTCCATTGCAACTGGTAACGCGGGAAAAAACCTTCACTTTGACCGCACTCAACGATCGCGGAAAGGTACTGTTACCTATACTCAACGCGCAACTATCTGCCCACTCACAACTAGAGAATGTCACACTAGTTGAGGATAGCCATATCTCTGGGTGCGCGATCGATAGTGACGAATTATTTACCGAAGAACAGCGCAGCAAACAACCTTCGGCATTTACCGTCGTCCGCGAATTACTGCATATTTTCTCTAGTGACGAAGACAAGCATCTTGGTTTGTATGGGGCATTTGGTTACGACTTAGTCTTCCAATTTGAGCCAATTACCAAGAGTTTAGAGCGTCCCGAAGAACAACGGGACATCGTGCTGTACTTGCCTGATGCTTTGATTATTGTGGACTACTATCTACAAAAAGCATTTTCTGTGCAGTATGAATTTAATACAGAAAATGGTAGCACTGTCAATCTACCTCGGACAGGAGAGTCTCTCGATTATCGCGGTAAACGCTGCATCCCTCAGGAAGCCGCAGACCATAAACCAGGCGAATATGCTAACCAAGTTAAGGTAGCACACGATTATTTTCGTCGTGGTGATTTATTTGAAGTCGTACCGAGTCAAAACTTTTTTACAGCCTGCGAAGAACCACCCAGTAAACTATTCCGAACCCTCCAACAGATTAACCCCAGCCCTTACGGCTTCATATTTAACCTGGGTGGAGAATACATCGTTGGCGCATCGCCAGAAATGTTTGTGCGGGTTGAGGGTCGGCGGGTAGAGACTTGCCCAATTAGTGGTACTATCACTCGCGGACAAGATGCTTTGGGTGATGCTGACCAAATTCTTCTGTTGTTGAACTCAGGTAAAGATGAAGCTGAGTTGACAATGTGTACTGATGTCGATCGCAACGATAAGTCAAGAATCTGCGAACCTGGATCAGTGCGAGTAATTGGTCGCCGTCAAATCGAATTGTACAGTCACTTGATTCACACAGTGGATCACGTCGAAGGATTGTTGCGTTCAGAGTTTGATGCTTTAGATGCTTTCCTCAGCCATACTTGGGCGGTCACAGTTACAGGCGCACCGAAACGGGCGGCAATGGAATTTCTCGAACGTTACGAACATAGTGCGCGTCGGTGGTATGGTGGAGCGGTTGGTTGTTTAACCTTCGATGGCAATCTCAATACCGGATTGATTTTGCGGACAATTCGCCTGCAAGATTCAATCGCCGAAGTTCGGGCGGGTGCAACGGTTCTATTTGACTCAATTCCCCAATCTGAAGAACAAGAAACAATCACTAAAGCTGCGGCTTTATTTGAAACAATTCATCGTTCTGCGCCACAACCTGAGGTGAAAACCGATGACCAGGTATTCAGCGAATTGAGTAATCGTGCAGTCACGACTAATTCCGGTATTCGCGTCTTATTAATTGACTATGAAGACTCGTTTGTCCATACATTAGCCAATTACATCCGTACATGTGGCGCAACTGTGACAACATTACGTCATGGTTTCTCGGAAACAGTATTTGATACAGAGAAGCCAGACTTAGTTGTTTTGTCTCCAGGACCTGGTAGACCGAATGACTTTCATGTTCCTGATACTGTTAAAGCTTGTATCCATCGCAACATTCCCATATTCGGAGTTTGCTTAGGACTTCAAGGCATTGTCGAAGCTTTTGGTGGACAACTAGGAGTACTCGACTATCCTCAGCATGGTAAATCTTCCCAGATTACTGTCACTGATGCCGCTGCCGTCATGTTCCAAGGTTTACCTGAATCCTTTGAAGTTGGCAGATACCATTCTTTGTTTGCGCTCCGAGACAGCTTACCATCAGAACTGAAGGTGACAGCCATTTCCAGCGATGATGTGATTATGGGGATTGAACACAGAACACTTCCCATCGCCGCTGTGCAATTTCATCCAGAATCAATCATGACTCTGTCGGGAGAAGTGGGTCTGTCAATGATTAAAAATGTAGTTCATGCGTATACCGCAGCCAAGAAGCCATTATTTGTGAATTAACAGATGAATTTATCAACCATTACTAGTACTCCTACACGCCACATTCTCGATGAGATTGTGTCGCAGAAACGGCAAGAAGTAGCCCAAATGTACAAGCAACTGCCACTTGCGGCTTTGCAACAGCAGTTAGCTAGTGCCCCACCTGTGCGAGATTTTCTCAAAGCTTTGCAGCAGAATCAGCACAGTCCTAGCTTAATTGCTGAGGTGAAGAAAGCATCACCTAGTCGCGGAATTATTCGGGAAGATTTTGAGCCGGTAGCGATAGCGAAAGCCTATGAACGCGGCGGCGCAGCTTGTCTATCAGTTTTGACCGATGAAAAGTTCTTTCAAGGCAGTTTTAACAATCTCCGGGCAATCCGTCCGCAGGTTGCACTGCCACTATTGTGCAAAGAATTTATCATCGACCCTTACCAAATTTATCTTGCCAGGACAGCCGGTGCTGATGCAGTGCTGCTAATTGCAGCTATCTTGACAGACCGCCAACTTACAGATCTAATGGCATTAATTCATGATTTGGGGATGACCGCTTTAGTGGAAGTTCATACCTCAGACGAGTTAGCGCGGTTACTCAAGCTAGATCACTTACGCTTAGTCGGGATCAACAACCGCAATCTCGCAGATTTCAAAGTTGATATCGCCTTGACTGAGAAACTACTTGAGGAGTGGCGAGAAGTGTTGCACAGTTTAGATATTACGGTTGTGAGTGAATCGGGAATTTACACTAATGCCGATCTTGCACTTGTGGCTGAAGCTGGTGCGCGTGCAGTACTGGTGGGAGAGTCTTTAATTAAACAAGACAATATTGAGCAGGCTGTGCATAATTTGCTTGATACTGAACTGTAAGGATTAGAAAAGTAGCGGCGCTAATCACGTCTCTACTTTAATCAGAAAGATGCGAATTGCGTCTTTAAGTTAATCCAGGGAGAGGCGAATTACGCCTCTGACAATCATCTAAAATCGCGAATCCAAAATTATATGACTTCAATTTCTGCTCATTTTCAAACTCTGCGTGCTCGTCACCAATGTGCTTTGATTCCTTTTATCACTGCGGGTGATCCTGATCTGGAAACAACAGCAGCAGCTTTACGCCTTTTAGACCGCAATGGTGCTGACTTCATTGAGTTGGGTGTTCCCTACTCCGATCCTCTCGCAGATGGTCCGGTAATTCAAGCTGCGGCTACTCGCGCACTGCAAAGAGGCACCAAATTAGAAGAGGTGCTGGCAATGGTGACAGAGGTTAGTCCGAGTTTAAAAGCGCCGTTGATTCTGTTTACTTATTACAACCCGATTTTGAATCAGGGAATTAAGCCATTCTTAGCCCAGATTTCTACTGCTGGGGTGAAAGGATTGGTTGTTCCAGATTTACCTTTAGAGGAATCGGAACTATTAATTCAGAGTGCAGCGTCTTTCGGGATTGAAGTTATTTTATTAGTAGCGCCTACTAGTTCCCAAGAAAGAATTGCCGCGATCGCGCGTCAATCGCAAGGATTCATTTATTTAGTTAGTGTGACTGGTGTCACTGGGATTCGCTCCTCTTTAGAAAGTCGCGTGGAAAATATACTTACTGAAATGCGTGAAATCACGGACAAAGCGATTGGTTTAGGCTTTGGCATTTCGGGAGTAGAACAGGCAACTCAAGCAATGAATTGGGGTGCAGATGCGGTGATTGTCGGTAGCGCTTTTGTCAAACGCTTAGCCACTGGTACGCCAACAGAAGGACTGCAATCGATGGAAAAACTTTGCCAAGAGTTGAAGGCGGCGATCGCTCCAGCATTGCAAAAAGTCTAACTGACTTAGAGGCGCGAAATTTCGCGTCTCCAACAATAATATAACCACAACTATAACTAAGTGAACAGACAGTGAAACTTTTAAAGACTTCGCTCTCAATATTGATTTCTGGAACTATACTTAACCTGCTGATCATGCCAGCCTTTGCTCATAATGGAGTTAACCACGATCTTCCTGTCTCACAACCGTCAAACCAACTTCCTGTCTCACAACCGTCAAACCAACTTGCTGTTAGAAAAAATGTTGAAGACCTGACACAAGCGGAAAAACAAGAGTATGTGGATGCTGTTAAGGGTTTAAAGAACACTTATCAAGGTGATAGTACTATTAGTATTTATGACCAATTCGTGGCTATTCATCAGGGTGCAATGAGTATCATCCGCAAAGATGAAGCCAGTATGCCTACTGATGCCAACTCAGGTTCCAGCATGGATATGGGTATGGGTGGTATGGGTATGGATGGTATGGGATTAGGGACGGATATCGCTCATGGTGGTTCAGCCTTTCTACCGTGGCATCGTGAGTACATCCATAGATTTGAAGAAGCCTTACAACTCATCGACCCCAAAGTCACACTGCCATATTGGGATTGGAGTGATCCAAAAGCAGTAGATGTCATCTTCAAAGATGATTTTCTCGGACCAAACGGTGAAGGTGTAACCTTAAATATTTCTGGTACAGGTATCACAGGTGAACCTGGCACAGGTATGATGAGTGGAACTGGTCAAACTGCAAGTGGTGGGATGATGAGTGGAACTGGTCAAACTGCAAGTGGTGGGATGACGAGTGGAACTGGTCAAACTGCAAGTGGTGGAATGATGAGTGGAACTGGTCAACCTCCAAGTGGTGGAATGAGTGGAACTGGTCAACCTCCAAGTGGTGCTAATTTTACAGGTGGACCTGTGAAATCCGGTGCTTTTTCCGAAGCTAACGGTTGGGTGTTGAATCCGGTAATTAACTCCAAAGCAGATGGAACATCAATGGGTACTTCATTGATTCGCTTTTTGCGAGTACCGCCAGCAAGTGATTACCCAATACCCCAGGCAGACACTGACCGCATCCAAAAGTTAAACGACTATTTAGTGTATCGTCCCGCTGTAGAAGGATTTATTTCCGTCGACGAAAATGGTAAAGTTACGAATGGTGGTTATACACATAACTATATTCATGGGTTAGTTGGTGGGGTACAAATTGACGCTAGCACCACCCCCATCACTTTTAATCCTCTCGGCACATTGAGCAACATTCCCACTTCGCCTTACGATCCAGCATTTTGGCTACTACATTCCAACGTAGACCGTCTCTGGGCTGAATGGCAAGATAATGGTCATGCCGGTAGTGATTACTATCCCAAATCTGGTCAAACCTACGGCAATAATCTTGATGATGCGATGTGGCCTTGGGATGGTGGAGTCTCGACTCCAATTAATCCAAATCTGCAAAGCCTATTCGCGCTACTGCCTGTTTTCTCACCAGATGATATTGTCCGACCAATAGATGTTTTGGATTATAAAAAGCTAGGTTATACCTACGATACTCTCCAAAAACCAACTAAGGTACCAGAATCAAATTCTACATTTGCTATCTGTAGTTTGGCGGCTCTGATGACTATGGGACGCAAACGTCAACAGTATGCTAGACAGCTAGTGGCTAAATAGCCGTCAAATTTCTCATAGGATCATGAAATCGCATTTTTTGTGTTCGATTTCATAATTCGACTATTGCAATAATCACACCACAAGGATTCAAATCAATGGTAAGTACTCCCGAAAGAATCGCATCAACTAGTTCTAGACCAGACGCCTTAGGTAGATTTGGACGTTTCGGCGGTAAATATGTTCCCGAAACCTTAATGCCAGCATTAAGTGAGTTAGAAGTCGCCTTTTACCAACATCGTGACGATCCAAGTTTCCAATCGGAACTGCAAGGCTTACTCAAAGATTATGTGGGTAGACCGAGTCCTTTGTATTTCGCTGAACGGATCACAAAGTACTACGCTAGACCTGATGGCACCGGACCGCAGATTTACTTAAAGCGGGAAGATTTAAATCATACAGGCGCTCACAAAATTAATAACGCTTTAGCTCAGGTCTTGCTAGCCAAGCGGATGGGTAAGAAGCGGATTATTGCCGAAACAGGCGCAGGTCAGCACGGCGTAGCCACAGCAACTGTATGTGCTCGCTTTGGTCTGGAATGTGTGATTTACATGGGTGTCCAGGATATGGAACGCCAAGCGCTAAATGTGTTCCGCATGCGCTTAATGGGTGCAACCGTGAATCCAGTGACTGCAGGAACTGGCACATTGAAAGATGCGACCTCAGAAGCAATCCGCGACTGGGTGACAAATGTGGAAACCACTCATTACATTCTCGGTTCTGTCGCCGGTCCTCATCCTTATCCGATGATGGTGCGCGATTTCCATGCCGTCATCGGTCAGGAAACTCGTGTTCAGTGTCAAGAAAAATGGCAGGGATTGCCAGATATTCTCTTGGCTTGTGTCGGTGGCGGTTCTAATGCGATCGGATTGTTCCATGAATTTATGGAAGAATCAACAGTTCGTTTAGTTGGGGTTGAAGCCGCTGGTGAAGGTGTAAATACTGATAAGCACGCAGCAACTTTGACACTCGGACGCATTGGGGTGTTACACGGTGCTATGAGCTATTTGCTACAAGACGATGAAGGGCAAGTAATTGAAGCACATTCGATTAGTGCTGGACTGGATTACCCTGGTGTCGGACCTGAACACAGCTATTTAAAGGATCTCGGTCGCGCTGAATATTACAGCGTCACTGATACTCAAGCTTTAGAAGGTTTACAGCGCTTGTCGCAATTGGAAGGAATTATCCCGGCTTTGGAAACCGCCCATGCGATCGCTTACTTGGAAACTCTGTGTCCACAGCTAGAAGGCAGTCCTCGGATTGTGATCAACTGCTCAGGACGCGGTGATAAAGATGTTCAAACTGTAGCTAAAGTTCTACATTTTGACTCATAAATTCAATTGACTATCCATGACACAATGATTGCTGTAACTCAAGCGCCGACTGACAACATTTCCTCAATAGATCCTGACCTCTGGCCTGCATTGTTGCAGCAATTGCTCAACGGTCGCTCTTTATCAATTCCCCAGTCTGCGGATTTGATGCAAGGTTGGCTAACAGACGCGATTGACAGCGCCCTATCCGGGGCGATTCTCACAGCAATTCAGGCAAAAGGGATCACCGCCGCAGAACTGGTGGGGATGGCTCAAGTTTTGTATGCTCAATCTGTTTATCCCTTACCTGCAGCGATGAATCGGGTGACGCCGCTAATCGACACCTGCGGCACTGGCGGAGATGGAGCTTCAACTTTTAATATTTCCACTGCAGTCGCCTTCGTCGCTGCTGCAGCAGGAGTAAAAGTCGCCAAACATGGTAGCCGTTCAGCCTCTAGCAAGACTGGCTCAGCAGATGTATTGGAAGCATTGGGATTACATCTCAATGCCGACTTTACCAAAGTGCAGGCAGCTGTAGATGAAGTCGGGATTACTTTCTTGTTTGCCCAAGGATGGCATCCAGCGCTGAAAGCTGTAGCCGCTTTGCGAAAAACTTTGAAAATCCGCACTGTCTTCAACTTACTCGGTCCGCTAGTTAATCCGCTGCGACCAACAGGACAGATTATTGGTGTTTCTGATTCAACTTTAGTTGAGACAATTGCTCAGGCTTTATCGCAATTGGGAACTCGGCGAGCGATCGTCCTCCACGGACGAGAAAAGCTAGACGAGGCAGGATTGGCAGATTTAACTGACTTGGCTGTACTGAAAAATGGTCAAGTACATCGAATGGTTTTAGATCCGCAGGAACTGGGTTTAAATCCTGCGCCGACTGCCGCATTGTGTGGTGGAGATATCCGGGAAAACGCGGAGATCCTCAAGACAGTGCTGCAAGGTAAAGGTACCCAAGCACAGCAGGATGTCGTAGCTTTAAATGCTGCGTTAGCCATGATTGTTGGTGAGACTGTTGATGATGACACAAGTATTGTCAATGCTTGTATCCAAAGTATCGCCGTGACTAGAGAAGTTTTGCAAAGTGGTGCCGCTTGGACAAAGCTAGAGCAACTGGCAGCGTTTTTGCAGTCTTGAACCGTCATCAAGGAATCGCAAGTCATTTGTACTGACTTGCGACCAAAGCATCCAAGTCAGAGCGAATAAACACTATTTTTTACTTTGTGTTGGAAGTATTGCCTTTCACTCAGATAGTCTGGGCATTATACCCTCCCCACAAAAGTTAAATCGAATAGCTTGGCATGCTCCGCTGTAGACGGAACTAGCACAGATTTCTAACTCAAACAAATAACAAGGGAGAAATTCTCAATGATTGTAGTACTAAAGACTGGTACGCCTCAAGATGAAATTGCGCGGATCAGCCAAGATCTCAATGAGCATTTCGGAGTAGTAGTTGAAAAAAGCGTCGGTCAGCATAAAGTTGTCTTGGGACTAATTGGCGAGACTGCTACCCTCGACCCAATGCAAATCCAAAAGAACAGTCCTTGGATTGAGCAAGTGCTGCGAGTTGCTAAACCTTTCAAACGGGTAAGTCGCGAATTCCGTCAAGGTGAAGCTAGTGAAGTGGTAGTATCCACACCTAATGGTCCTATCACTTTCAGCGAGCATCACCCGATTGTCTTGGTAGCTGGACCTTGCTCTGTTGAGAATGAAGAGATGATCGTTGAGACAGCGCATCGGGTGAAAGCCGCTGGTGCTCACTTCTTACGCGGTGGCGCTTTCAAACCTCGGACTTCTCCTTATGCTTTCCAAGGACATGGCGAAAGTGCTCTAGAGTTATTAGCCGCAGCCCGTACAGCCACAGGTTTGGGAATTATCACTGAGGTGATGGATACATCCGATTTAGACCTCATAGCTAATTATGCTGACGTGATCCAAATCGGCGCGAGAAATATGCAAAACTTCTCTTTGCTGAAGAAAGTCGGCGCTCAAGATAAAGCTGTTTTACTCAAGCGTGGGATGGCGGCGTCAATTGATGATTGGCTGATGGCTGCAGAATACATCATGGCAGCCGGAAATCCAAATGTGATTCTCTGCGAACGTGGGATCAGAACCTTCGACGCCAAATATGCTCGCAATACCCTGGATTTATCCGCAATCCCTGTATTACGAACATTGACTCACTTGCCAATCATGGTTGACCCCAGTCACGGTACTGGTAGATCTGAGTATGTTCCACCAATGGCGATGGCAGCGATCGCGGCTGGTACAGATTCTCTCATGATTGAGGTTCACCCCAATCCGGCTAGAGCACTCTCTGACGGACCTCAATCTCTAACTCCTGACGCATTCGACACTTTGGTTCAAGAGATGTCAGTCATTGGCAGAGCTGTTGGTCGCTGGTCTTCACCTGTGCTAGCTGCTGTGTAATTCTGTTTAACTAAATTTAATTAAAAAGGCAAAAGACGAAATATCTTTTGCCTTTTTATTTGACCGGCGATCAATAAAAATGCTGGATTTCGTGAATGTTACATTTAGCCTACATGAAATAGAATAATTAGGAAATTACAATAAATAAAAATGCATCTATCTTTTAGTAGATTTATAATTAAGCATTCACTATATTAGTTTTTAATTTTAAAATTTTTAGTCAATCGAATAATTAGAAGATTACAACAAATAAAAATGCATCTATCTTTTAGTAGATTTACAATTAAGCACTCATTACATTAGTTTTTGATTTTAAAATTTTTAGTCAATTATTTATCTGTTTATTATCAATAATCAAATAAATTGATATGTTAATCAAAAGATTTTTCATTGTAGGCGTTGATCAAGCCTTGTAACTTTATACATGTATTGGCAGCTTATTCTAGTATTCGCGATTCTACGTCTAAAGTATTTAACTACTGTATTAGAATATCGGCGTAGAGTTTAGCGCTAGTAGCTTTAAGCACCAATTAAGATGACTAAAAAATGTAAAGCAACAAAGTAAAATAGGCGATTTATTGTCTATTTGACATTTGCATGTCATCAAAAGTTTTCTTAATCAAATAACAGGATAAATCAACTATGGCTATGTTCGGCAGCAACATGAATAGTGGTAGCGCCCCCTTAACTACTGGAATGTCCGGTAGTAGCACTTCCGCCGGTAGCGGTGGTTTGCCTTCACAATCTCCTTTTTCCCGCTTAGTAGATGCCGTTGGCGCTAATAACCTTCCCGGTTTACCCGGTAGTGGAAGCAGTTCATCTAGTGGCGGTAGCAGCTCCTTTGGTGGTAGCAACGACTCTATCAATGGAGCCGGTGGTGCATTTTTTGGCGGTGGCGCTGGTGGCGCTGCTGGTAATGAATCACCCTTCGATGGCATCAGAACCAAGATTGACAAGTTCATTTCTAACATGAACTTAAGTGGCGGCAGCCAAATGGGTGGCGGTAGCTCAACAGATGGTAGCAGCGGCATCCCCTCTGGTGGTGGTTCAACTGGCGGCAGCTTCATGGGTGGCGGTAGCTCAACAGATGGTAGCAGCGGCATCCCCTCTGGTGGTGGCTCAACTGGCGGCAGCCTCATGGGTGACGGTAGCTCAACAGATGGTAGCAGCGGCATCTCCTTTGGTGGTGGCTCAACTGGCGTTACCTCAACTGATGGTAGCAGCGGCATCCCCTCTGGTGGTAGCTCAACTGGCGGCAGTGGCAGCTTCTTTGGTGAAGTTGGTGGGGCATCAAATGCACTCGGCTTCCAGATTCGGGTGGCTATTGACAACATGGTTAACGCCAACACGGGTGCAATGGGTAGTGGCTCCATGAGTAGTGGAGAAAATACATCTTCCCAGTTATCTGACTATGTTACAAACCTGGTTAAAAATTACGTATCAAGTTCTAATACTAGCGGTAGTAACTCATTTACTAGCGAGATGTAGTCTGCCCTCTTCAATAAATACATGAGTAGTGGTAACTAGTAGCCCACAATTACTGTATTGAAGACTACTTTGTTCGGAGTTGCACTATTGAGTGCAACTTTTAGCCTGTCCTCTAGATTACTTTTGAGCATAGTAAACTGCTTTGCTATCGCCCATAAATCTGTTGACTTGCGAAAACTATTGATGTACATCTGTAACTAAAAAATCAGGAGATAATTTTTGATGGAAGCCTCTACCACTAACTTAATCAGTAATACTTCAAGTAGCAATTCACTAGCCGGTGGCAGTTCATTAATTGCTGGTAGTGACCTGCTAAATAGCAATAGTAACTCCCTGAGTACTGGCATCTCTTTTGGTAGCAATAGTAGCAGTGCGCCTCTATCAACTGGTAGCACATCTGTTGTTAAAGATGATGGTAATTCCTATGCTGGTGCTCCTACCAACGCGTTTGCAGGTGGTGGTGGTTCCGTAGCGTTTTCCGATCCGGGCAACGTAGCTATTGGTAGCGATAAATGGCAGCTTGGTGGCACCATTAAAAAAGAGACTTTCGCGTCAGCGTTTTCTAAGACTACTGACAAATTGCTTAGCACTATCGTCAAGAGATTGACTAATAGATTACCTGCCAGTGACAGTAGCAATGACACCACTGGTAGCAACCCTTTTGCTAACGGTAACAATCCGTATGGCACTGGCAGTCTACCTTCAACACCAGCTTTAGATTCCTTGAACTCAGCTGATGGTGGCACCACGTCCACAACTGGTAGCAACCCCTTAGCTGGTGGCACCACATCTACAACTGGTAGCAACCCCTTAGCTGGTGGCACCACATCTACAACTGGCAGCAGCCCCTTGGCTGGTGGCACCACATCTACAGGTACTGACGGTACAGGCAAAACACCCTCTTTTAATATCTTAAATGTCATCTTTGGCGGTGACAGCAACTTACCTTTCTCAACTAACACTGAGTCTACTGGTAGCAGTACACTTTCAGCCGGCGAGATTTTACGTAACGTCCAATCTGATATCAGAGACTTTACTAGCGCGATCAATTCCGATACTAACAATCCATTTGATGCTGGTAATCCTACACCACTGAAAACACCATCAGCTTTGTTGAATCTCTTCAAAGCTGATATGTTCAGCTTTAACAATGGTATAAATCAAGCCAATCCTGATAGCAGTGCTATTACTGATGGTAGTAACCCATTTGCTAGCATCGCTAATGGTAAGCCAATACCTTACGATATCTTGAAGGTTGCCCTGGGTGGAATTTTACCCTTTAGCGGTTCCGACAACATATTTAATACGAGTGATGGTCAACTGCCGATTGGATATGGCAACCATGACCTAGGTACCGATAATGCCACTATTGGTAATGCCAATTGGGATTATGGTAAAACCAACGCCAGCATCGGCAATGGCAACTGGAATTGGACTTCCAGCACTAACAACGCCACAATTGGTAATGGCAACTGGAATTGGGATTCCAGTCATGACAATACAACCATTGGTAATGGCAACTGGAATTGGGATTCCACTAGTGGTAACAAAACCCTTGGTAATGGCAACTGGGAGTTTGGAAATAACAATACCACTCTTGGTAACGGTAACTGGGACTTCGGAACTAACAACCTAGTCATTGGTTCTGGTAATCACGTCTTTACCAATAACAGCATTGTCATTGGTGATGGCAACTGGTCTGTGGTTATTGACAAAAACAGCGCTGATGGTATCAATGTTCTCGCTAGCATAGATACTTTAGTGCAGGTAATGGGAATTCAGGATGCCATTAACAACATGATTGGCTCAGTCATGGGTAAGATGGGTCAAGCTTTTGAAGGCTTAGGCAATCTTAGCGGATCAGGTACTCAAACCTTTGATCGCTTGATTCTCTCTCAGGGCACTGATTCTACCAGCAATTCAGATCCATTAGCCTTCTCATTCAATTCCTAAGCGAGGCGCTGGCAAATAAAATGGCAGCACTGACGTCATAGAAGGCTGCCACAAGTGTTGACTTAATTTAATTTTTGTGAATCCATTTTGTCAAGGTGAGTGAAATATCTCACCTTTTTTATTGCTTACCAGGTTCTTAATTAGCATAGACCATAATATTCCACCGCATCAGCCTTTAGGAATATTTTATTTTAGAAAATTTTTAGTAAGTATAAATTCTCAACATTTTCAACAGCAGCGACGACGGCACAGCCAGCTTTCTAGAAGTGATCGAAAGAATTGATATGTGAAACAACAGATTTTTCATTGTTCTTTCCCTGACAATTCCGTATAGTAAGTAAATGCAAGTAGCAATAGCTACTGACCACCTTTATCTAAAGAAATATTTTGTGATTGTGTATACTACCATCAAAAGTTCCAACTGCTGCTAAATAAAAATTATTTTTGGTCATTAAAAAACTCAAGAAAATTTTTATTTGGTGCGTTTTATTTGGTCTTTTTGATAACCATTCTTGCTGGAAATTTTTTCTAAACATACTAGGAAAATATTTGCAGATGAATATATTTTCTGTTAACTCCATTAACTCAGTTAGTAATCAGTTAAATACCTCTGGTACGTCAACAGGTGCTGGCAGTTTGCTTTCGCAATCTCCTTCTGGTGTCATCGCCGATGCCGTGGGTGCCGACAAGTTACCTAGCTTTCTCGGTGCTAGCAGTTCGTCTGGTGGCGACGTACCTACAACATCACCTTTAGATCAGCTGACATGAGTAGTAGTAACTAGTAATACACCATCAGTATATTGAAGACTAGTTTTTTAGAAGGTGCAACTTTTCAACTAAGTTCCAGATTGTTTTTGAGCATAGTAAATTGCTTTACTTTTGTCCAAAAAATCCTCTGCAGAGATATTAATGTATGTTTGTAACTAAAATATGAGGATGTGATTTTTCATGGAAACTTCTGCAGCTAATTTAATTACTAATAGTTCAAGCAACAATTTACTAACCGGCAGCACCTCATTAATTGCTGGTGGTGACCTGTTCAATAGCAATAGTAACTCACTGGATACTGGGATATCTTTTGGTAGCAATAGCAGCAGTATGCCCCTGTCAGATGGTGGCAATCTTGTTACAGATAATAGTAATACCTATACTGGTGCTCCTACCAACGCTTTTGTCGATGGTGGTGGTTCCGTAGCATTTGCTGGTCTTGGCAATGTAGTTATTGGTAACGGTAAATGGCAAATCAGTGACACTAGTGATAAAGAGGCTTTCGCGTCGGCGTATTCCCTCAGTACTGACGAATTACTGACAACTATCATGAATAGACTGCGTGATAGATTGCCTGCCAGTGACATTAGCAATAACTCCAGTGATAGCAATCCTTTTGCTAATGGTAACAATCCTTTTGGCGCTGGCAGTCTACCTTCTACCCCAGCTTTAGATTCCTTAAATTCAGTTAATGGTAGCAACCCCTTCGCCAGTGGTGACACATCTACAACTGGTAGCAATCCCTTCGCTAGTGGTGACACATCTACAACTGGTAGCAACCCCTTCGCTGGTGGCGATACATCTACAATTGGTAGCAACCCCTTCGCAGGTGGTGACGCATCTACAAGTGGTAGCAATCCTTTCGCAGGTGGCGATACATCTACAGTTAGCAATCCCTTCGCTGGTGGCGACACATCTACTGGTAGCAATCCTTTCGCGGGTGGTAACCCATTTACAAGTGGTAGCAATCCTTTCGCGGGTGGTAACCCATTTACAAGTGGTAGCAATCCTTTCGCGGGTGGCGACGCATCTACTGGTACTAACGGTGCAGGGCAAACACCCTCTTTCAATATCTTAAATCTCGTCTTTGGCGGTGACAGCAACTTACCCTTCTCAACTGACACTCAGTCTACTGGTAGCAGTACACCTACAACTGCCGAGACTTTGCAGAACGTTCAATTAAAGATCAGTGACTTTGCTAGCGTTATCAATTCCGATACTAACAATATATTTGATGCTGGTAATCCTACACCACTGAAAACACCATCAGCTCTGTTGAATCTCTTCAAAGCTGATATGTTTAGTTTTAACAATGGTGTAAATCAAGCCAATTCAAATGGCAGTATGATTACTGATAGTAATAACCCATTTGCGGCGATCGCTGGTGATAAGCCAATACCTTACGATATTGTGAAGGTTGCCCTTGGTGGAATTTTACCCTTTAGCGGCTCCGATAACATATTTAATACGAATGATGGTCAACTACCGATTGGATATGGCAACCATGACCTAGGTACTGGTAATGCTACAATTGGTAATGCCAACTGGGATTATGGCTCTGCCAACGCCAGTATCGGCAATGCTAACTGGAATTGGGATTCCAGTTATGACAACGCCACCATTGGTAATGGCAACTGGAATTGGGATTCCAGTCATGACAATACAACCATTGGTAATGGCAACTGGAATTGGGATTCCACTAGTGCTAACAAAACCCTTGGTAATGGCAACTGGGAGTTTGGAAATAACAATACCACTCTTGGTAACAGTAACTGGGATTTCGGAACTAACAACATAGTCATTGGTTCTGGTAATCATGTCTTTACTAATAACAGCATTGTCATTGGTGATGGCAACTGGTCTGTGGTTATTGACAACAACAGCACTGATGGGATGAATGTTCTCGCCAACCTAGACACTTTGGAACAGGTAATGGGCGTTAAAGGTGCTCTTGACAACATGATTGGCTCAGCTATGGGTAAGATGGGTCAAGTTTTTAAAGACCTAGGTAACTTTAGCGAATCCGGTAGTCAGACGTTTGATCGCTTAATCCTCTCTCAAGGCACTAATACTTCCAACAATTCAGGTCCATGCGCCTCGTTAAATTCCTGAGTGAGTGCTGGCAAATAAAATAGCAGCGCTGACGTTATGGAAGGTTGCCACAAATGTTGACTTAATTTAATTTTTGTGAGTGCATTTTGTCAAGGTGAGTGAAATATCTCACCTTTTTTATTTATTATCAAGTTTTGGATTATAGCAGATTTTAATACTCCGCCGCATCAGCACTCAGGAAGATTTTATCGCAAATAAAACTATTAGTAAGTATAAATTTTTTAACATTTTCAACAGCAGCGACGACAGAACCAGCTTTCTGTAAGTTATCGAAAGAATTGATATGTGAAACAACAGATCTTTCATTGTTCTTTCCCTGACAAATCCGTATACTAAAAGAATAAAAGTAGCAATAATTACCTAAAATATCTGTTCAAAGATATGTTTTGTGATTGTGTGTACTAACATCAAAAATTCAGTCTACTGCTAACTAAAAAGTATTTTTGGTAATTAAAAAGCCAAAGAAAATTTTTATGTGCTGCATTTGATTTGGTCTTATTGATGAGCCTTTGTGCTGGAAATTTTTGTCTAAAAATATTAGGAAAATCTTTGCAGATGGATATGTTTTCTGTTAACTCTATTAACTCAACTAGTAATCAGTTAAATACTTCTAGTACGTCAACAGGTACTGGCAGTTTGCTTTCGCAATCTCCCTTTGGTGTCATCGCAGATGCCGTGGGTGCTGACAAGTTACCTAGCTTTCTCGGTGCTAGCAGTTCGTCTGGTGGCGGCAATCTACCGACAATATCACCCTTCGATCAGCTGACACAAAACCTAAAGAATTTTTTTGCTCCCTTTAAAGTTGGTAGCACTCCAGACGCTAGCCAGTTTCAAGATACAAGTAAACTTAACCCATTTGCTAATCCCCCCGGTGGTAGCATGACTGGTGGCGGTAGCCCATCTACTGGTACTGGCAATCCCAATGCTGGTGGTGGCATGACTGGTGGTAGTGGCAACCCCAATGCTGGTGGTGGCATGACTGGTGGTAGCGGCAACCCCAATGCTGGTGGTGGCAATCCCAAT
>Ga0209512_1000860_pt1 | contig 43080 bp, 42 predicted proteins | sample frozenSSSSmetaG_FD_184142 | JGI IMG/M metagenome (GOLD analysis project Ga0209512, IMG submission 184142) | Glacier valley bacterial and archeal communities from Borup Fiord, Nunavut, Canada, to study Microbial Dark Matter (Phase II) -... | ecosystem: Environmental > Aquatic > Freshwater > Ice >...
CTATCTTTTTTTTACCATAAAACGCTACACCCTTTATCAAATAATATTTTCAGGCTACATTGTCGCCCCCTCAGATTAGCTTTGTTTCCCAGCCATCCAAAAGAAGATTCTGAGAAGTAAGTCAAAAAAGTTCTAATGCCCGGATCTAATGCTACTACTCGTCCTTGATTCTCGGTTTCAAGTTGTAGGCTTTCTATTGGCAAAGTCAAGTAGTAGTCGCCATAGGCGCATACTAGACGGCAATCACCAAATTCAACAGGCATTTTCTCAGTATATTTAACTTCGCCTAGGATTGTGTGGTATATTCCTTTGGCTGATACGGCAGACTTAGGAATATAGCATGATTGCTTAGGGTCTTTTCTTGACTTAAACGAACAACGACTTATCGTTCCTGTTTTTTTGTATTTAAGTTTTGCGTTACTGACAGAAGCGCAAGCATCTTTTATAGCTATCGACTTAATTTGATATGGGGTGTCCTTACACCAATCAGGCAATCCATTAAGAATATCTCCCTTGACTGCCTTCCAGTTTGCTTTGATAACTCCGTCTCTTAGTAATTCAATAGTTTGATTGTAAGCATACCTTGCCACACCAAACCATTGTTTAATCAATATTTTCTGTTGCAGAGTTAGCCTAAGATAAATCTTCCTTGATTTTTTTGGAATATTTTCGCAAGTACTGCATTCGACAACTGAAGACATGAAGGATTGAGAGTAAATCTTGGGTAAGTTCTGATTCTGGGCAGTATACAGTTTTGTCCTGAACCACGATTTGTCCACCGTTTTGCTCGACCATGTACTGTATAAGCTCGAATCCAAATCTTGCAAGTCACACGCGACAGGCAACAATAAGTGTGAACTTATCTCCCCGCAAAAGTCTGTCCAGTAAGGATTGCAAACCTTTGCGTTTGAAGTTGATGCCTGAACCAATGTCTCTAATGATTTCTGCCCCTCTAAAGAAGTCCTTGCATGTAGGCGACTTGTCTATCGAGCTCATCGCGCTGCTTTGAGGAAGAGACTCGGCAGTAGCAAATAACGGCAGTTCGAGTTGAATCGCTACCCTTTGAGTAGGATTCAACATCGTAGAGCCTTTGTCCTGCCGAGTTCTTAATGCTTTTGATTTTACCTTCATCTGCATATTTCCTCAAAGTGTTTGCACTCATGCCCAGAAATTCGACCCATGAGTCTGAGTGGGATATAAGCCATTCACTACTTGGTAACGTCTATGAGTAAATGGTAGCAAACGAAGAACTGCTGTCAACCTTCAATGTACATTGGCGGCTCAACTGCGAAGTTGTCTAACAAGCCAGCCTCGTCAATCACATAACCATCAGTTGTGTGCAATCCTGTACCTTCTTCCTGTTCATCCACAGCTTCTACTTGGTGGATGCTCATTTCTGTTGGCGCATTTGAGGGAATTATTGCCTCGGGATCATTGACTGCGGTTGTTTGTGCCATTTGCACACCATAATGATTATCTCCCGGAGCACCTCTACCTGGTTCAGCTTGGGATGGATCTTCGGGAAATACGGGATTTTGCTGATTATGCATATATTTATCCTCAATGTCGCTTTAAACCGATTTGTATTGAAGATACTGTAGTTTGTATCATGCTTGACTCTTTCGGGAGGATTAATTACTACTTACTGAGAGATAGATTTATCTACCAGCTCCTTTTTCTGGAAGTTTGGGGCTTTAATTGAATAATTTATAGCGCCTGAGTTGTGTTTCCAGTACCTGAGGTAGCATTTTTTCCAGTTCTTGACTGTCTTGAAATTGCAGGACTTGTTGGGTGGGTAAGTCGAAGGGAAATTGTCCAGGGATATCTGGACGGTGCATTTGCATTAGTAAAATTTGTTCAGACCGCTTATTCTCTAAGGCGCAACCGACTTCAATACAAACATTGGGACTGGGAATTAGTTTATAAGTTTCTTCGTCATCAATGCGGGCGATCGCAGTCGTATCAGCGATGAACAATAAACTTTTGCGAATTTTTCTCATAATCGTGCGGTTCAGCCGGACTGGTCCATCACTGGGGCGAGGAGATTCGACTAATTTGAGGGGGAGGCGCGATCGCAAGTTTAAAATTTCTAAACTCTGGCGCAAGGAAGATCGCAGCGCTTCACTAGATGGTGCATACTCAGTTTGATAACAGAGAAAAATTGTTGGTTCTAACTGTGCCAGTAGTGCTTGCTTAGTAAAATAAATTTCATGACTAATTAAGTCAATATTCGCGACCGAGTAACCACCACTACCTTCAACATAAAATTCTACGACTTCTCCTTCGAGATATCGCCCAAACCAAGTCGAATTTTTCACATCATCAATATCTTCTAAAAAGTCGGCTCGCAGTCCTGACTTCAGTAGACTTTTTTTACTCAACCGAATATCTGGCACACGGAGTTCCAACTCTGGAATCGGTTCGTAATCTTGAAGATACCATGCTCTCAGAGCAATTATTGACATAGCCGGCTATTTCAATCTCTTAATTATTGAATTGTAGAAAGCACATAAACAATAAAGCCAATAATACCCAGACTACATCTCGCTTTGGTTATGTTTTTCCTTGACCATTTTAGCGTTTATATGTACCAATTGGTTACAGACAACACTATTCTGTGACTGAAAATGCTGCTTTAACTATCTATTTTCTGTGGTTTGACGGGAATGGCGATGCAAAACTCAGTCCCTACACCAGACCCAGAAATACACTTCATTATCCCACAGTGCTTATGGACAACAATCTGGTAGCTAATTGCCAACCCCAATCCTGTACCATACCCGACGGGCTTAGTCGTGAAAAACGGGTCAAAAATTCGCTTTTGAACGGATTGGGTGATTCCCGGTCCATTGTCGGTAATTTGAATAATGGCGCTAGTGTGATCGGCGGAAAGTGAGGTAGAAATTTGAATGCGTAGGCTGGGGGGGAGGGGGGGATGGGGGGAGGAGTGGGAAATTGCTTCGACTTTTTCGAGCCTTTTTTCTTCTAATTTTGTGCTGCCTTTACCTTCTAAGGCGTCGATACTATTTGTGAGAATATTCATAAACACTTGGTTCATTTGCCCTGCATAACATTCCACTAAGGGTAGATTGCCATAATTTTTGACTAACTCAATCGCCGGAAAGTTAGCATTAGGCTTCAACCGATGTTGCAAAATTAACAAAGTGCTTTCCAACCCCTCGTGTAGGTCAACAGCCTTCATATTCGCTTCATCAAGGCGTGAAAAATTCCTCAGGGACAGTACTAATGACCGAATGCGTTCGGCTCCGACTGTCATTGAAGACATTGTTTTCGGTAAGTCGGTGATTAAATAGTCCAAGTCAATTTCTTCAATTCGGGATTGAATTTCTGGAACTGGCTGAGGATAGTGTTGTTGATATGTTTGTACAAGCGTTAATAAATCTTCAGTGTAATTACTGGCGTGGGCTAAGTTGCCGTAAATAAAGTTAACAGGATTATTGATTTCGTGCGCTACTCCAGCTACAAGTTGTCCCAAACTAGACATTTTTTCAGTTTGTACTAGTTGAGTTTGAGTTTCTTGCAGTTCAATCAAGGTCTGCTCTAATAAAACTGCTTTCGCTGTTGCTTGAGCTTCAGCGGCGCGGCTTTGCTCGTAAAGTTCTGCTTGCTGAATGGCTACTGCTGCTTGCGCCGCCAGCTGCTCTAGCAGATCTATTTCCGTCGTCTGCCAATCTCTAGGTGCGAGACATTGGTGGGCAATCAATAAACCCCAGAGTCGTTCGCCCATTTTGACGCCGACAACTAAGTTAGCCTGTACTTGCATACTTTGCAAAAACTCTCGATGACAAGCACTCAAATCAGCAGATGCGGCATTATTCATCGCCCGCGTCCGACCGCGAAAATATAAGCGGCTGTATTCATCGGGAAAACAATTGCTTGGTCCTTTAATTCCCAAAACTGAAGGCAAGTCACTATTGACATCTTCAAATGTGACTTCTCCTTCACCTTCTGAGTTAAACTGGTAAATTATTACTCGGTCAGTATTGAGTAACTGCCGAATTTCCCGGACGATCGCTTGTAAAATTGTCGGCAAATCCAGAGTGCTGCGGATGTGGTCTGTGACTTGCTTGAGCACCCGAGATAGATCCAAAGACTGTTGTAGTTGAGTGGTTCTTTGTTGAACCTGGGATTCCAAGTTGGTATTTAATGTCTGTACCTGTTGATACATGTGTTGGGAACGTTGGTATAAGTATTGTTGCTGAATTGCCATTGAAAAGTGATGCGCCAAGATTTGCGCCAGGGAAACTTCCTCTGTTTGCCATTGCTTGGCTTGCCCTTTTTTTAGCTCTTGCCATGCGGCAAAAGAATTCCGAGGCATTTGTTGGCGGTAATTTTGATCGCGCTGTCCTGCCCAAAGTGTAGTAGTATCAAATTCATGACGAAAAATACTCAAAACACCGATAAATGAGGAGCGGTAATGCAATGGTACCAGCATTAACCCGCGAATCCGAGTTGAGGCAAATGCAGTGGCAACTACTTCTTGCAGTTGTGGCTGTTGATAAAGATCAGCAATTGCCCAAACGCCACCTGGTTTTAATTGGGAAAGCAACTTTTGCCACTCGGGATGCTTTTCTAACAAGCAATCCTCTTTCAACGTTGGCTGGGCGCCGCAAGTAAATGGTTGCTCTCTGTACTTGATATAAAGTCTTGCTGCGTCACCTTGTAATATAGTTGTGGTTTCTGCCAGTGCTGCTTGTATTTGGATTACAGGTAACGTATGTAACAAGTTGGTCACTCGGTTAATCGCTGCTTCTCGCTGCTTTTCTGCCCGAGTTTGAGATAAGAGGTGACTTTGAGCGATCGCGATCGATACTTGGTCAGCAACTAGTTGAAGTATTTTCAGTTCGCGTTTCAAAATCGTCCGGCGTTGACTGTGGTGCGATACCAACAATCCCCAGAGTTTTGGCTTGGCTGGTTGCTGAATTGCATCCGTGTATAAAATCGGCACCACTACAGAAGACTGGACGCCCATTGCCGTTAAGTATTTAACGTGGCAAGAATCGACTTTTCGATAACGAATATCTTCTCTGACAGTATTATCTTTGTCGGAATCCAAAGGTGAAAGACCAATTTGCCCTTTCGCCACATCCACAATTGAACGTTGTCGCGCTGATAAAAACATCTCCCTTGCTTCTTGTGGGATATCATCTGCAGGAAAGTGCAAGCCTAACAGCGAAGGTAGACGTTGCTTGTTGATAGCTTCCGCTACAACCTCCCCACTAAAGTCAGCATCAAACCGATAAACCTGTACTCGATCTGTATCTAATAACGAACGGACTTCGGTGACAGTCGCAGCTAAAATTTCTGGGAGATCGAGTGATTGCCGGATGCGGCTGGTCATCCGATGCAGCAAAGCATCCTGGCTTAATTTTGGTTGTTGCCCTTCATCTAATTTCATCCTTGTATTTACCTTTACTTTTAGTATAAAAATATTCTTCATTTTAAATGATTTAAATTTGGATGAATCCGGTAAATCTTCTAGACTATTAAAAATTTATGCTTACTACAAAGTTTTTTAATAAAAAAAATCATCCTTAATTTTTTCCTCAAACCTTAGGATTACTTCTACAGATTCCAGTATTTTTATCCTTGCGAAAACAATTCTTTTCAGCGGTTACTTTTTTAAATAGAGCAAAGCAACTGATAAATTTCCGGATTTTTACAAGAAATGCACACAAAAGTTAACCACTATTCGGTAATTGCGGAGTATTTGGCTAAGAATTATGTATCCTCGTGTGTAGAGCCTCCACTGAGTTGCACCATTGTCAAGCTCGCCATGTGTAGTCAATTCATGTCGGACTGAAACGCTCTTCTTTGATAGCCGCTGTGCTCAAGCTTCATTAACCACATGTTCATTAAAAGATGGGATTGTGTATTAAATGACTAATTTGTTCGCGGACACGCATTAGTATTTTCCCGAGATGGTTTTCACCAGTGCGATCGCCACCACAACCCCAATAATAATCAGTCGGGGAATTTTCCACTAGTAGCTGATTACCTGTAGAAATCAAAATCTCTCTGATATCTGCGTGAGTCAGAAATTTCTGGAGTACCGCTGCTTCCATCACTTGAGTTTTCACAAAATCCCAGTCTAGACGCAAACAACGGCTACAATCGCGTCCTAACACCGCCGCCTGTTCTGCTGTTGTAGCTGTATGAATCACGGGTATAATAGCTGCATCCGCTGTACCGACAAACTTTTGTGCTTGGTAGTAGTGCTCAACTGTTGGCCAGCAAAGAGACTGCATTTCGATTTTGTGGAGCGAAAAATTGGAAAAACAGCCATAGGGTTCGTCCACTTTGTAAAAGTAAATAGTCATTTTAAAATACGTCCCACTTTCCCCGATCCCCATAGATGCTAGCAGAAACCTCTTACGCCAAGACGCAGCCGGTGTACTGGTCTGTAGACAGAAGTTATTCCGCAAAGCTAGTTTTAACCTGTAATGCATGAATCAGTGAGGAGAAAAAAATGCAGACGAAAGGCGAGTCGGTACGTAGTCCACTAATTATTGCGGGAATCGTCCTCGGTGTAGGTCTGTCTGGCTTCTTTGATGGCATCTTGCTACACCAGATCTTGCAATGGCATCATATGTTCAGCAGCATCCGTCCACCGACAACTGTGAGTAACCTTGATTGGAATACGGTCGGGGACGGGTTGTTTCACGCTGCTGATTGGCTGCTGACGGTGCTAGGAATCGCTTTGTTGTGGCGTGCAGGTGGACGTTTGGACGTTCCTTGGTCTTCCACAACTTTTGTGGGATCTTTGCTGATTGGTGCTGGGTCGTTTAACGTGGTGGAAGGACTAATCGACCACCAAATTCTGGGTATCCATCATGTGAAACCAGGACCAAATCAGTTGGCGTGGGATTTGGGATTTCTCGCTTTTGGGGCGACATTGGCGGCGATTGGGTGGATACTTGTGCAGAGAGAGAATATCCGCAAATGATCAACGAAAAAACCAATTGGGACTGGCAATTTTCACAGTTTAGCAAGAGAATCGGCGAATGGTTAGAATACCAAATGTCCAAATGGCAATTACCTCAACCTAAATGGTCTTTACCTAATTGGTCAGGATTTTCTTGGCTGAATAAGCTGCTGGACGTTGTGTTATGGCTGGTAGTCGGTTTATTAGCCATTTGGATGGCGCGAGAGTTGTGGCGGCAATTTAGCCCATACTGGTATTCTTGGTTGACTAGTAGGGGTAGTAGTACTACTGAGGAAGGAAAGACCAAGGCATTATCGGTAAGTGATTTATGGGAGAAGGCGCAAGAATTTTACCTTCAAAATAATTACAGTGAAGCTTGCCGTTATCTTTATTTAGCTATGTTACAGCGCTTGCATGACCAGCAGGTTGTCCCGCATAAATCGAGCCGGACTGATGGTGAGTATCTGCAATTGGTACAGCTACAGTCAAAGGTGTCTCAGCCTTATGAAACTTTAATTACTACTCACGAACAACTGTGTTTTGGTCATAAATCGCTTTCGCGGCTCAATTACGAACAGTGTCAGCAAGCGTATCAGGAGATTGCTCAAGAATGAAACGGCGCATCACTTGGCTGGTGGGGATTGCCATTGCTGCTTTAATTATTATTACTTTAATCGCGGCTCCTGGTACTAGTCGTCACAGTAGCGGCTCTACCTACAGTCACGCTCCTGATGGTTACGGTGCTTGGTATACTTTTATGCAACAGCGTGGCACAACTATCCAGCGTTGGCAGCAGCCTGTAAGTAATTTAACAACACTCACTAGTTCAGCCACTCTGCTACGGGTGAACAGCGATTTGAGTCCGTCTCCCTTGTCTGGTCAAGAACGAAACTGGGTAGAAAAAGGTAATAATTTGGTGGTTTTAGGCGTCCATGAGTCAGCGACAGGCGCAGATTTTACTACTGAGCAAGATTCACCCGCAGGTAATGTCAAAATTGAAACAACTAGACGACATCAGATTGAGAAGGTCGCAGAACAGGTTATGGGCGATCGCTTTGGGGCAATTGTGTGGCTAGAAAAGATCGGTAAAGGGAAGGTAATTTATGCCACTACTCCCGATTTAGCTGCTAATGCTTATCAAGATAATTTAAATAATTATAACTTTTTGTCTCAATTAGTTAATCAAAGTAGCTCGATTTATGTGGACGAGTATATTCACGGCTACAAAGACGCAAATGTGAAAAAGAGTGCAGGTGAAGGCAGTTTGGTGAGTTACTTAGCAAAAACACCTTGGTTTCCGGCATTTGTGCAGGCTGGCGTTTTGTTGTTGGTACTGATTTGGGCACAGAACCGCCGCTTTGGGCAGCCAGTAGCATTAGAGACAAAAGTCGTAGACAATAGCGAAGCCTACATTCAAGCATTGGCGGGAGTCCTCCAAAAAGCTGAATCGCACGACTTTGTAGTTGATGTAGTCGGCAAAGCCGAACAGTTACAGTTCCAACTCGCCTTAGGATTAGGGCAAGTTCCACTTGATCGCACCTCTTTAGTCAACGCCCATTTACAGCAAACAGGTGACAAAAGCACAGATTTAGATGAGGTATTACAGCTACAAGCTCGTCCCCGTGCGAAGACAGAGAGGGAGTTGTTAAGCTGGTTACAAAAATGGCAAAGAATTCGCCAAAATTTGCCATCTTCTCGGGCATAGGTCATAAATATAAGGAAAGCAAATAATCTACTTTCACCGAAAATTCTGCCTCAAACTCACAAACGCCATCTGGATCTTGATTTTGGAAAGCAACTCGACAATAAATCGCCTTCAAGTCGCACTCAACCAAGTTGTTGTTGGTCAACCGAAGCTCATACAGCAGCTAATAGTTGCTTTGCTGGCTGGAGGTAACGTAATTTTGGAAGGAGTACCGGGAACAGGTAAAACGTTGCTAGTAAAGGTACTTGCACAGTTAGTCCAAGCCGATTTTCGTCGCATTCAACTGACACCGGATGTTTTGCCATCGGATATTACAGGTACAAATATCTTTGACATGAACAGTCGCACCTTTACATTGAAGAAGGGACCTGTATTTACTGAGATATTGCTTGCTGATGAAATTAATCGGACTCCACCCAAGACACAAGCGGCGTTGTTAGAAGCAATGGAAGAACAACAGGTAACGCTAGATGGTGAGAGTTTACCGTTACCAGATTTGTTTTGGGTCGCTGCTACGCAAAATCCTTTAGAGTTTGAAGGTACTTATCCTTTGCCAGAGGCGCAGTTGGATCGGTTTTTATTTAAGCTGGTGGTGGATTATCCGGAACCTATGGCAGAAAGGCAAATGTTACTCAATCGTCAGGCGGGTTTTGCCGCGAAGCGTTCAGATATTGCTCGCTTGCAACCTGTTGCTACTGTCGCAGAAATCTTAATAGCGCGTCAAGCAGCCAAAAAGGTGCAAGTGTCTGAGGCGATTGTTGACTATTTGTTGGCTTTGGTGAGAGCATCACGGCAATATCCAGATTTAGCTTTGGGTGCATCGCCACGGGCTGCGGGTGCATGGTTGCAAACATCTCAAGTGGTAGCTTGGCTGGCTGGTCGTGATTATGTGACTCCAGATGATGTTAAAGGAGTCGCCCTTCCACTGTTGCGTCATCGTTTGATTCTCAAAGCCGAAGCATTGCTAGATGGTTTGCAAATTGATGGTGTGATTGCGTCGTTCTTGAATAAAGTGGCGGTACCAAGGTAATGGTTCCTTCCAGGCGAACTTATCTATTATTAATTGGGGGAATGGCTTTTGCGGCAATTCTCGCCATGTTCGTCGCTATCCCAATTAGTATTGCTGTGACTTTGCTGGCGGATGCGATCGTTTTAGGATTGATGTTTGTGGATGGTTGGCGAGGGCGTCAGCATCGGGTGGAGGTGAAACGAGAGTTACCTTCGCGGTTGTCGATTGGGCGGGATAATCCGGTGGTGCTTTCGGTGACATCAAAGGATGTTGACGCCACAATTCAAATTTGCGATTACTTCCCGCAAGTATTTGGTGTGTCAAAAAACGTCATCAGTACCCGAGTCAGTAGTCATAGCACCGAAGAGCTAAGTTATACTGTTCACCCTGGTCAGCGAGGGGAGTTTGCTTGGGGAGATTTGCAAGTTCGGCAGTTGGGTGCTTGGGGTTTGGCTTGGGATAATTGGCGGATACCGCAAAGTCTCAAAATTAAAGTTTATCCAGATTTGATTGGTCTGCGATCGCTATCGATTCGGTTGACGTTAAAATCTCCGGGGGCAATTCGCATGCGCCAAATTGGCATCGGGACTGAGTTTGCCGAATTGCGGAATTATCACACTGGTGATGACTTACGGTTAATTGATTGGAAAGCGACGGCGCGACGGGTAGGTGCTTATGGTAATACACCTCCTTTAGTCCGGGTGTTGGTACCAGAACAAGAGCAAACCTTGATTGTTTTACTTGATCGCGGTAGGTTGATGACTTCTCGCGTGCAGGGTTTACAGCGATTTGATTGGGGTTTGAATGCAACTTTAGCTTTGGCGTTGACAGGATTGAATCGTGGCGATCGTGTCGGGGTTGGGGTTTTCGACCGCCAGATGCATAGTTGGATTCCGCCAGAACGTGGTCAACAACAACTTAACAAGCTTGTAGATCGTTTGACACCAATTCAACCTGTATTGTTGGAATCTGATTATCTTGGTGCGGTGACTACTATTGTGCGGCAACAAACTCGGCGATCGCTAGTGGTCGTAATTACCGATTTAGTTGATATTACCGCTTCCGCTGAACTCCTGACGGCATTGGGACAACTGACACCGCGTTATCTGCCATTTTGCGTCACCTTGCGTGATCCCCAAGTAGACCGCCAAGCGCATACCTTCAACTCAGAGGTGACACCTGCTTATACCCGCGCTGTCGCCCTTGATTTATTGACTCAGCGTCAAGTGGCTTTTGCTCAACTTAAGCAAAAAGGCGTGTTGGTACTTGACGCACCAGCAAATCAAATTAGCGATCAGTTAGTAGACCGTTATTTACAAATAAAAGCTAGAAATCAGCTTTAATAATTTTCTCTCTTAAGGAAGATATTTAAACTAAGTTGATCAGCACTTATAAGCTCAAACTGTGTAACGAAATGTAAATTAGAACGACTTGTAGTTGCGCTTTAGCGCTAAAGCGCAGGACTGTGCCAAAACGGGAAAATTGTACGCGATTGGAATTGGGTGAAGTCCTCAAGTCCTTGCTAGGCAATGCTTTTAGCTTGGTTTAAATCTAGTTTTTTGATTTTCAAATGCCATTCTCAGAGCCTCTAAGGAGTCATGGCACTCCCCAAAACCTATAGCTGCTATTAGTTGTGTGCCAGTTTAAAGATAAAACACCTATCAGAAAAAGTTGCTAGCTCTCAGCTATAAATATGCTTATTCCCCCTTTTCGAGGGGTTATTTGCATAACCCCTTTGTGGTATCTATTTGGGCAAAAGCCTATATTGTATAAACTGTAGGTTCACATGGACACAAAAATTCCATCAAAATCAACACACTATATTAGAACCGAATAATTTACATGGTGGCTACTTGTGCAATTAGGTCATCTAACTCGTTGTCAATTGCATCTAAATTCTTGCGAATAGATACCAACTCATGGAGTTTCTGTTCGACATTTTCCTGCCCTTTTTGCTTTCCTGACAGAATAGAATCTACCTGATCTCGAATATTTTGAATTTCCTGACCGAGTTCTTGGTCAACAGCATCCTTAATCTTGCCTAATTGCTGGACGATAGCATTGCTGAGTTCGTCGGCTCTTTGATAACTATCTGTATGAATTTGGTTGATAAATTTCTCAGTGACTGCTTCCTTAATTTTGTCATTATTTGACTGAATTTTCCAAGCACCTTGGACGATACCGCCAATAACCGTAACCGGAATCAGAATCAACGGATTGGAACCAGCAATGGCATAAGTTGCAACAAATAAAACGGTTTGTGCAATTAAATCTTTCACCATTTCTTGAAAACCAAAAGCTGCTCCAATTGCGCCGGAAACAAGATCTGCAAATAAAAGACCTCCAGCTGTAGCAAAAACACGCTCAAGTAAAGATACTTTTACTTCTTGATATGTGATTGCACTTAGGGAAGCAGAAGTACCAGCAATTAAATCACCGCGTAAATCTTCTACATTCTTAACAAATGCTTCTACTTTTTGATCTATTTCAAGCATGAGGTTTTGTAATCGATCAGTTAAAAATGGTTGTAGTTCTGAAGATTGCCATGTAGTAAATTCTGTCTCTATCCTTTGAGCAAGATAGTTTTTAACTTCTTCGACTACTTTTTCTATCTGTGTAGCCACCCATTCAAACTTCAAAAACTCAACTGGCTCTTTAATTTCATATTCTGTCATCCACTCTGTGATTTTTGTCTCAGCCAATTCTTGATAGAACTGCTGTGTTTTTTGATGTACAGATGGCTTGGTATCATCAATAAAGTTAGATACACGGGTAATTATTTGCTGACGTTCAAATTCTAGTAATCTCAATGGTTCTTGTTTAACTTTATATAGTTTTTCCAAGATGTTTAAATCGGTGCGTAGGAGTGTTTCTCGCTCGGGAATTACCCGCCTTGCCTCACGAATTGCACCTTTGACTTCTTTAGCTGGTTGGAGAATTTTGAGTCGTCCTTTTTGGGTAGTGAGAAATGTTGCTAACGCTAGTTCCAGTTCAGGTAAACCAGATTGATTCAATCGCTGCTCATCTGGTTCTAGACGACCTTCTAGCGCACCAAGAGCATCAATAAAAAATATACTTTCTTTACCACGTTTGGTACGAGAAGCTAGTTTGGAGAAAGCATATTCTTTAATACTTTCTCTTTCTTTGGTTCTAATTTGATTAATTCGATTGCAAACGAAGAAAATATCTTCATGTCCCATACTAATCAAATTATTATCTATGAAACTAAGTTCACTTTGGGAACAAAGAACTTCACAAGAGAGAACAAACAGAACAGCATCAACAGTGGCTAAGTAATCCGTTGTGACTTTCTGGCGAATTTCATACTCATTCAGTCCAGGAGAGTCAATAATTTCCACACCATCTTTACAAATTTCTAAAGGCCAGAATAGCTCTAACTTTTCGTAAGGATTTTCTTTGATTTCGCTTACGTTATCTTTAATTACCACATAATCTTCAATTTGCTCGATGGGAATTTCGCTGGCTGGTTTGACTCCATTATCTGTAGAGTTAATGTAATGCAGTAAAGCACGTTTGCTCTCTCCCCATTTGACCTCATTAATGATGGCGGTACAAGGCTTTGCATAGGCAGGCAAAACTTCAGCGCCTAGCATGGCATTAATAAAAGTGCTTTTACCGCGCTTGAATTCTCCTAAAACTAGTACTTTAAAGCTGTCTGCCTGAACACGAGTCTCCAATTTATGCAGCGCTTCTTCCCAACCTTTCATATTCAAGGAATCTAATACTTTTAGTTGGCGCTGAATTAGAAGAACTAAAGTGTTCCGCTGTTGTTGGAATAACTCGAACTGTGCATGGGTAGTAGTCTGAATCATATAAACCTCCAAGAATTTCAGAATTTAAAACAGAGCAAGACAGGCATTAATGGTTGGGCGTTTCTACTGCTGCAAGGATTTCTTGTTTCAAAGCCTCGCCTTGATCAATCATTTGTTGCCAAGGTTGTTCATCGGAGTCTGGATGACTTACTTCAATCGCAGCCGTTTTGGCAGATTGCCAGGTAACTTGTTGGCGTTGGATATCTTCTGCTATTTGCAGGTATATCTGGCGTAGTCGCTCAAAGATCCGCTCGCAATATTCATTAAATGCCTTGTCTATAGAAAGTTCCAATTTTTTCTGCACTTGTTGCCGCTGTTCTTCTAATTTGTCACTGAGGAATTGTTCGCTGAGAATAGCCGCACCCAGACTGAGAGCGATCACCACCATTGCTGCTCCTGCTGTAAGATAACTACCAGTTACGGCAACACCATCGCCAAGTCTTGTTAACCAGCGGTAACTCTGAATAGGAGACATTTCCAACTGTGGCAAGTTAGGCTTTATCTCTAGATTTTCCGGTTTTTGACTTGGTTGCTGAGTCATTTGAGTAGAAAATGTGCGAGATACTTCTGCTGTTAGCCAGTCAAAATCATCAGTAAATTCCTGAAGCAGGAATTCTTCGGATTTCTGTCCCAAAGAAAATAACTCCCGCCGCAGCCGCCAAGGTAACTTACACTCCCACCAAGTTTTGGAATTATCTGTCTGACTCAATTCTTGGTTCAGTACTTCTATGAGTGTGCTTTTGCTGCTGAAAAGATTTTCCTTGAATGTTTGTCCGTGCTGAATACGTCGCCGATCCAACTCTAAGCGAATTTGTTCCCATTGAAGTTCAGCAGTTCGCATTGCTGCTTTTGCCTTTTTTAATGTCTGTTCGTGTTCAGCCGCGCTCATTTTGGCAGATGCGATCGCCACAGAACCTATATCAATCAACTGAGTCAATATATCAATCAGTTGTCTTGCTACCTGCTGACTGCGCCATGCTTTGTGATTGCCTCCTGCTACCATAGCAGTAATTTGCGATCGCACTGCCTCTATTGCCTCAGTTTCGTTCGTATTTTCATCAATTGGATAAGATGGCAAAACTGGCATATTAACCGAAATTTGAGCTGTTCGTTTTCTAGTGACAGCCATTACCTCTTCTCGTTGTTTGTGTTGAATGGTATCTAACTTAGATACAATGACTAAAATCCGGGGAATGTGCTTACCAATCACTTCTTGTTCCAGAAAAGCAGCTTCCGTCATACTGAAAGGCAGCGTGGCGCTAACTAGTAGTATTGTTGCATCGCACTGACTAAGTAAATCAAAGACAACAGCCGCACGAATAGTATTGAGTTCTCCAATTCCTGGCGTATCTATTAATTCAGCATCCAGTGCTTCTAGCCAAGGATGAACTACGGTAAGTCGGACTTTAGCCAACACTTCCTGCTCTTTGCCTTCTGAGCTAGTTATTAGCAAGTCGTTCCAAGAAGCAGCATCTATTGCCCGACGCACTTCTGGGGTACTATCAAAACTAACTACCATGCTGTCTTCTGTACCAGGGGTAATAGTAGTTAGAGTTGCTGTAGTTGGCAATGCTCCCGTTGGTAGCAGTTCCCGTTCCAACAATCGATTGAGCAAAGTACTTTTACCACGACTAAATTCCCCAACAATAGCCAGCCGAAAACCAGGAAAACGCAAGCGTTCTGTGATGGTTTGCAATTGGGAAACTATCTCCAAAACAGAACAGGATTCTGCCAGTACCGAACTTTGGTGCAGCCAAGAGTCAAGATACTGACTGAGATCCATAGGATGTTGATCGAGCGTCATATAAAATTCTCCTATTATTAAACAATCACTTTCTGAGTGGGGAAATCGACAACTACTAATCGGTTGCCAAATAAAATTTTACATTTTGATAAAATCCTCGACATCTTTACTTACCTTCAATGGCTGCTAATCTTTGTTGCTTTGCTGATAAATATTTCCGTCGTCTGTCTATTTCTTGAATATCTGTTTTGATATTTGTCTGCAAGTTAGTCAAACGCTGCAATTCTGTTTTTTGCTCTTGCAATATCTCCTCAACAGTTGCCTTGTATTGAGCCATGTATTGGTGCTGATAATTTTCCCACTGCGATCGCAAATTTCTCTCTAGCTGCTCAAATAATCGTGTCAAAAGACGCAAGACATTTTCTGATATGGCAAGTAAGCGCTCTCGACACAAGCGGTTAATGACTAATTTTTCTAGCTGTTCAAACCTCTCTTTCCATACGAGTAAGTCTGGTGGTACTGGTTCTTCACCTGTGATATCATCCATCACGACTTGCGCGGAACAACTGTATAAGATTGGTGGTTTAATACCAAGCTGTTCTACGAGGCGCGATCGTAAGTTATTCAACACATCACTTTGTTCCCTCTGCCTAATCTGATCCATACGTATGACTACAAATACACAACGATGCAGAAACGGTCGCAAAGCATCCCCCAGAAAACTAGCTAGAGTCTGGGATAAAGGTATGGTCGCCGGAATAATAATAATTGCTACATCAGCCTCGTTTGCTATGACTTTTCTGGTGACTTCTCTATGTAGGGTACTGGTGGCATTAGTTCCAGGTGTGTCAATAATCACAATACTATTGGTAAGAAAAGAAGCAGGGTGGGTAATAGTGAGTTGTTTCACATCTTTAGCAACTTCATCTTTGGCGGTCAGAACGTGAATAAACTCTCGATTATCAATACCATTAACTCCAGGTAACCACGGGATAGTGATTTTTTGGCTATTTACATGGATTTTTACAGTTCCTGAGCGAGTTCCGCCAAGTTTTCGAATTCTAGGCAACTACCGTAACGCAGTTTAGTAACAGCATCTGTGGTTGGCAAGACTGAGGTTTTGAGCAAATCATCTCGCAGTAGTGCATTAATAAAAGTACTCTTACCACTAGAAAATTCCCCAATAACTGCTAAGTAGAGATTGGAATCACTACGTCGCTTTTGAATTTGGTTAATCTGAGAGTCAATTTCGGTTTTTAACGCAGTAGAAATCTCTTCTCCCTGGATTATATTTGCAGCAAACTGCAAGTGGTCTTCAACATCCGTCAAAGCATCCAGTTCATCTATAGTTTCTTGATTTTTAGTATTTATCACAGTCCTTGAGATCCTTTTTCTTCTTGTTCAGAGCCAGTAATGTCTGGAGCATCTCACGCCAAAGATTCAATCTCTTGCTTCAATGCAGATGCCTGAGTAATTAAATTTTCCCATTGCTCTTTTTTACCTCCCTCATTAACAGTGTTTTTTAAGCTGCTTTCCCAAGCTGTGCGCCAAACTGCTTGATTCTTTTTCGTCTCCTGTATTAATTGTCCATAAATTTTCATAAGACGTTCTGATATATTTTGACAATACTCATCAACAACTTGTCCTATTAGTTCATCCAGTTTCTGTTCCAAAGTTCGTCTGCGTTGATCTGTTGTATCAATGATAACCAAATTACCAAGTAATTCAATAATTTTTCCTATAACACCTCCGAACATCATTGCAATGACAGCAGATAGCCCAGCTACAATGGGATCATAGTCGGTATCAACTTGAAAAACCTTCAAGTCGGGTAAATCAATATCTTTTGCAACTATTTGTCGTGTAAATTTTCTGTTAATTTCATCTTTTAACCAGTTGAAGTTATCAAACATAGTCGTTAAAGTGTCATTTTCTAGCTCTTTTTTTAAAGCTAAAAGTTGATGTTTAAGAATCTTAGGCAGAACTGATTCTGAACAGGCTTTAATATTCTTGGAATTCTGTAACTTCCCAGATAATTCTACTTTCAACTTTTCTTTAAAATCGAGAATTTTTTGATTCCATTTATCCTCATGCTGTTTACGCCGTTCCTCGAAATCAAACAAAATCTCTTCCCAAGCACGCTGATATCTTATTATGTTTTGATCTGCTTGTCTTAACACTTTTTCCTTGTCTGTTGCATTCTTCGGCTCAATCGAGGTTACGGATTGGCCAACTTCAATTAAAAGATTTAGATAAGATATCAGTTGATTTAATACTTTTCTTTTACGCGAGAGCCGACGCTTTCCTTTGCTCGCCATTAGTTCAATCTGAGTTCGCACTCGTTCAAGTGCATCATTTTCTAAAGTAGTAGGCTCAAGTGGATGTAAAGAAAGAATAGGAATTGCTGTAGAGATTTCCATCACTCGGTTACTGATAACCTCAAGTACACTTGCTTTTTCTGCTTGAATAATTTTGTCTAGGTTTGAAACAGCAACAAGGACATTAGGAATATGACGACCTAAAACTTCTTGTTCCAAAAATATTTTTTCTGTCATGCTAAAGGGTGATGTTGCACTAATAAGAATAACAGCAGCATCACACTTACTTAACACATCGTATAGTAAGGCAGTACTACGATGACTGAAATCTCCTACTCCTGGTGTATCAATTAGTTCAATATCAATAGTTTGTAGCCAGGGATGATCGACAGTTAGACAAACTTCAGTTCTTCCATTTTGCTTGCTACTAACCTGATGATTAACTAACAGATCGCTCCATGAGGATTCTTCTATTGTCCTAGTTTGCCATTCGTTGTGAGAGGAACGAACTTTTAAACTTTCTTGTTTTCCTGCAACAATTGAAATCAAGCAACCTGTAGTAGGTATAGCTCTGACGGGAAGCAGATCTCGGTTTAATAAACGGTTGATTAAGGTACTTTTACCACGGCTGAACTCTCCAATAAATCCTAAGCGAAAGCCTGGTAAGTGCCAACATTCTTTAAGTTTCTGAAGTTCAGTAACAACATCAGTACAAGAAACGGATTCAGCTAATTTTATAGCTTTATTAATGAAAACATCAATAGATTGGTTTCCATATGTATTTTCTTTATGTAAAAGTTCAAGCTTTATAGGCTGTTTATCTAAATAGAAGCATTCTTGCAGATGTTCAATGTATCTGTGTATATCGTGATTTTCTGATATAGCTTCGAGGCTTAAATAATGTCTTAAATCTCCCATCAGTATTTCGTTTTTAAGTCTGTTTTTCCATCCAGTAGAGTTTTCAATTTTTGATTGACCTTTTACTAGATAGTTGAGAATACCAGTATGTTGATATTCAATTGGTATTGAGCCATTGTTTAAAAATAAACGAGTTACATTATGATTAATTGGCAAATGTGGTACTATATCATTGCCATATTCAACACGATAATGAGTTAGGTTATATAATTCAACAAAATCTTGATCGCCAACACGAGGTGCTCCATAAGTATAGACAGCTTCTACTTCAGAAGATGAAAATCTAGTAGCCATTAAAATAGCTATTGCTCCACCAAGACTATGCCCAGTTAAGAATAACCTCAAGTTTTTATTATTTTTTTTAATTTCAATTATCTTCTCTATGTCGCTATAATAATCGTCAACTAACTTAGTAAAGCCAGAATGAACCATTCCACCAAGAAAATTTTCTACCTGTATAAACTGAAAATTTGTAACCCAATCAACAATATTTTCTGACCCTCGAAATGCTATGGTTATATATTGGTTATCTTTATATTCAAAATATCCTATAAAGCCTGATAGATCACCGCGTCCGTAAGAAAATGGCTCAACTTCAAATATTTTGCTATCTTTTAATATTTTTTCCTTGACAGTTTCAGATATAGGTGTATTTAACTTGTAAGTATATCTAGAAGCATAACCAAGACAAAGAGCTATTTCTTTACTAAATGGTTGAATAGGCATACATTTACTCCTTCTGTTCTGCTAGGGTAATAAGTAGCAACCGACCCAGTGCGATAATCTGCTACTAGGTGGGTGAGGTTATTTACGGACTGATTACCGTGATTCACTCACAACGAATCGCACTGGGTCGGAAGCTACTCACTTCTCTTTTATAGGAGGAAGTAAAACTAACTTATGCACTTATGGAACCATATCATTTTTTGTTTTGGGTTCTGAATTTAGAATTATTGGGGTGAAAGTTGCTTTGGTCGCGATTGGCGCAGTTAGTGCGCTTATGCGATCGCCCTCAAAACCCAATAACTGCGTTGAGTCTATGGGGGCTAGTCGGGTAAGGTTTGAGAGTTACCTTTCTCCCCTCCCTTAAGAACCATGCATGAGACTTTCGCACTCACATGGCTCAACCCTGACTTCAAGCCTGGTTTCAACTTGGATTTTGAGTGTACTTGTTGGCTAGCCTAAAGGGCAACTACGAACCATCAATTATTTATGACGAATAAACATTCTCACAAATTAATTAATTATTCATCTACCTAAAGAAAGATGTGTAAGCGACCGTTATTCGCTTGGATGGAAAATAGTGTTTTGTAATCCATATAAAGAGCGAAAATGGGATATCAATTACCTAGATTAGTTAGCTTAATTACGGTATTAGGGTTACTTTTGACACCTCAAGCATTAATAGCAGCCACTCCTAAAATTATCCCAAATTCTGTTATAGCTGCTACAAAAAATACTCGTCTAGAGATTCATATTCGCCGCCGTCAAGTTACTGTTTATCATGGTAAAGTTCCAGCTAAAACTTATCCGATTGCTGTCGGTCGGCAAGGTTGGGAAACGCCTGTAGGCAAATTTCGCGTTGCTCAAATGCTGAAAAATCCGACTTGGATACATCCGTTTACAGGTAAAGAAATTCCTGGCGGCGATCCGGAAAATCCGTTAGGTCATTATTGGATTGGCTTTTGGACAGACGGTAGAAATTGGATTGGTTTTCATGGGACAACAAATCCCGAATCAGTTGGTAAATCTGCCTCTCACGGTTGTATTCGGATGTATAACAAAGACGTTGAGGAATTATTCAAACAAGTAAAATTGGGCACCATCGTGACTGTTGTGCCTTGAGATAATTAGCGGCAAACAAATTTTTTGCTAAATTAAATCAAACCTTAGGCAGATCATTAGTAATCCATGAATCTCTAAACTGCACTGTAGATCAGTCTAGAAAGGATGTCAGATTTTTAGCATTTTGATTCTTGAAGCTAAATATCACAAAAAAGCACAAGAATGGACATCCTTTCATTGTACAAATCGGGAGATATCGATGAAGAAAAACAATTGTCAGAACTTAGTTCAAAAGCTAACTGGAATCGTTGGCATTGCTAGCTCCACAGCTTTACTCAGTCTTCCGGCAACAGCACAAGCAAATTTAAATCCGAACATCTCCGTTCGCTATTCTCACAGTCGCGTTGCTCAAGCCACTCCAGGAAGTAAAGAGACTCCCTCTCAAACTACACCGACAAGTCAGCAATCTCCCACCTATCAGCAAACTCCCGGTAGCACTCCAGGCTCTTCGTCGCAAACAAGTCCTACCTACAACACTCCAGGCTCGTCGTCGCCAGCAAGTCCGACTTACAACACTCCAGGCTCGTCGTCGCCAACAAGTCCTAGCGACACCAGTACACCAGTTCAGCAAACAAGTCCTAGCGACAGCACTACACCAGGATCTCAACAAACAAGTCCGACTTACAACACTCCTGGATCGACCCAAACAAGTCCTAGCGACAGCAGTACACCAGGATCTCAACAAACAAGTCCTACCTATAACACTCCTGGTCAACAAACAAGTCCTAGTGATACCACTAACGGAGTTCAGCAAACACCGAAGAAAAAAGCACACCAGCGTCATAACGGTGTCCGCGCTCTTTGGTAATTGAGCACAATCAACGAAAATATCACTAAAAACACCGAAGAAAAAAGCAACCGGGCGTCATAACGGTGTCCGTGCTCTTTGGTAGCTGACTTCAATCAACGAAAATCTAACTAAGAGTAGATAAAAAATCTATTCTTAGTTACTTTCGTGTATTCTCCTGGCGACGACAATACAATACTAAAAGGAAGAATAACCCCAAGCCTGTGAGATACTTGAGGATTGGCGGTATAGTTGGATTAGGTGAGACAAAACCTTCAATTGTACCAGCAATAATCAGCATGGGAATGATGCCATAGATTAGCTGTACTGCTTGAGAACCGTAGAATTTTAAGGCATCTGCTCGTTTATACTTACCGGGAAATAAAAGTGCTCTCGCAAGTAAAAATCCTGCCCCGCCAGCCAAAAAAATTGCTGGTAGTTCTAAAGCACCGTGAGGGAAAACAAACGCCCAAAACGGATAAGCTAAATTATTTTCACCTACTAGAGTCGCCACCGCACCAATCATCAAACCGTTAAAAACCATCAAAAAAGCGGTATAAGTCCCAGCAACAATCCCTCCACCGACTGCAGCAAAGGACACCGCAATATTATTAATCATGATATTGCTGGATGCTAAAGGTTCAATTCCGACAATTGACCCCATCCACAATTCATGGTCATCACGCACCTTAGTAATCAACCTTTCCGGGACAATCAGCGACATAAAGGTGGGATCGTGCCATCCATACCACCAAGCGCATAACGCACCAAGTAAGAACATAGCCGTGGCAATGGCAGTATATACTGATGTTTGTTGCACAACTGCCGGAAATCCCCAGCGGTAGAATTCCACTACAGCTTCCCATTCCTGGCGGCGCGAACCTTGATAAATTTGCGAGTATGCACGGGTTGTTAAAACCTGTAAACTTTGCACCAAGGTGTTGCCTACTTGCTGAGTACGTGCCCGTGCTAAATCTGCAGCGACTGAACGATACAATCCCGCTAGTTCTCTAATTTCTGACGCTTGTAAAGATTTGAGACCTTTTTTCTCTACCTGTTGTAACAAAACGTCCAAACGTTGCCAATTCGCTTCGCGTCGTGCAATCCAACGTTGAGTATTCATAAAATTTTCACTCTTGACGGAAAAACTAGCCTAAGATAGCCTCAACCTGATTGACCTAGTTTGCCGAATAATTTGCCCAATGTCACGCAATTTGAGTTCTCCTGACCCAATTCAACCCCTCAGTGTCGGTAATGTCGTCAATGCGAGCGTCCGATTGTACCGCTCTCACCTGAAAAAATATCTTTTGATATCTTTAACAGGTCATTTGTGGCTGTTACCGCCAGTATTACTTTGCTTTCCGGCAATTGCCGCTATTTACCTAAGTAATATTGCGCCTACAAGCAGCATACCTATTTGGATAGCTGTTTTAGTGCTGGGTATTTTTACATTTTTCTATTGCTATGCCCGCTTCTTGGTTAATTCGGCAATTATTGCGCGATTAGCATTTAAAGAATTAATTAACCAGCCAGAGAGTATCAGTGATGCTCGGAGCTATACTAGTCAACGTCTCTGGTCATTTTTAAGAATTTCCCTGCAGATGTTTTTATATGCTATTTTAATTTACCTTGGATATTATGTTGGGTTAGCTATTTTAGTTTTTGTTCTATTTTTAGGTTTAACAAAAGTTATAGGTAGTGCCGCAATCGGGACTATGGCTTTGCTTGCTGGTATTTTAGTTACAATTGCATTCCTTCTTAGCACCCTCTGGTTTTACAGTCGTTGGGTAATAGCTGACATTCCTCTGGCAGTTGAAGAAAATATTAATGGTGGTCAGAGTGTTTCCCGCAGTTGGGTGTTGACCAAAAGTGCAACTTTTCGCATTTTAGGTGTAATTACAGTTGCTTTTTTGGTGACACTACCAATTTTGTTGTTGTTTAGTTATCTACCGCAAATATTCCTCCTTAGGCTTGAACCTGGTTCAACGGCTTACTTGACTTTATATAGCTTTACTCTTGTCATTGGTATGGTAGGCGGAGTTTTTGTCATGCCATTTTGGCAAACACTAAAAGCTGTTTTGTACTATGACTTGCGGACTCGCCGGGAAGGATTGGGTTTACAGTTACGTTCTTAGTGAAAGGGCGAAAAGTCAAATCAATAAAATTTCCTTATTTGAAAATCTGTTATGCGTTTTTTTAATCGGATTACACTTCAAACCCCCGAAAGTGTGGAATTGGAATTCACTTTGGCGGGAATTGGCAATCGAGCTTTGGCACTGCTCATTGACTATACGATTTTGAGCATATCGCTATTTTTGTTTATAATTATTTGGATTTTCGTGTCGGTGCAAGTGTCAGAGGCTGTACTGCGCTTTGTTGGTCGGACTAGTCTAGGATTATGGTTGTTTGCGATCGCTCTCTTCGTCGGCTTTACAATCTACACAGGTTATTTTGTCTTTTTTGAAGCCTTGAGTCAAGGACAAACCCCTGGAAAACGATTTGTAAAAATCCGTGTCATTCGCGATGATGGGCGACCGATAGGATTGTCTCAAGCGACACTTCGGGCACTCCTGAGATCTGTGGACGACATATTATTTATCGGCGCATTTTTAATTACTTTAAGTCCTTTAGAGAAGCGTTTGGGAGATTGGGCGGCGGGGACAATTGTCATCCAAGCCCAAACCCCAATTACAGTCACAAATATTAAAATTTCCGATCAAGCAAAGTCTGTCTCCTTGCAACTGCTAGAGATGGCAAATATTTCAGCTTTACTACCAGAAGATTTTGCCGTAATTCGCGAGTATCTACACCGGCGCGAAGTCATGAATGCCAAAGCCAGAGACGAGTTAAGCTTACGGTTAGCCAAAGATGTCAAAGATGTGATTGAATTAGAAAATCTGCCAGAATCTCTGACCCCAAATAGCTTTTTAGAAGCTGTTTACCTCGCTTATCAACAGTTATCCTCTAGCTGATTCAAAAACGTTAGGGCTTTGGTGACAACGGATTATACTGATAAATCTTCACATATTCAACACTCAAACTAGCAGGTAAAGAACGGTCTGTTAAGTTAGCCGGTGCATTTTCCGGACAGTCAACCCAACTACCGCAGTTTCCCGCCCCTGTCCCAATAGCCAACTTCATCTTTTGCGGAATGGCTGCAAACCTTTGGCTTTGGGTGAGGCGTAAAACGCCATCCACATAATAACTCAACCTTCCTGGCACCCATTCCAGGGTAAAAGTATGATAATCTGTAGTCCAATCGACACCTGGCTGAGTAAAAGCGATTCCCGCCTCTTGCGGCTTAGTTCCGGTGCCATAATGCTGAGTCAAATATAATTTTTGCGGTTCTTTGCCAGTTACCTCCGCAAAATCAATCTCCGGTGGCCAAATCGAGTTATCATCCACGAATAAACCTATATAACCTGTTGTACCATAAGCTTTGGGAAACCGCGCCCGCACTTCCCATTTGCCATAATTGCGGATCTGGTATGTATGGGTATCTAGACCTGAAGCACTATACTTGAGATTGCATTTATTTTGACTGGTATCGATTGCTAAATACAAAAAGTTATCTTTCGTGTATGCATTTGTGCCTTGAAAACAAGTATTAGCACTAGAAGCAAAATTAGTGTTGTTGTAAATATTCCATTGATTAACACTCAAAGGAGTGTCGAATTTTGAAGACCACACCAGCGAGAAATCGTCTGCTTTAGCTGCTTGATATTCGGCTGTCAGAGATAAAGCAGCCAGGAAAATACATCTCAGTAAACGAGAGATTGGAAAATATTTTTTGGGTATCATTTTTTAAAATGGTAAGCTAACCGAATTTCCATTCGGAGTAATTGAACTATACGTTTCTAATTGGTTAGCACCCAGCACTGATCATCAAAAATCGGTAGAGCAATCTTCTAAATCATCTCAATTTAGCCGAAAGTTTACCAATGTCGCCTGTGAGAATTTACTGAAATTATTAATCAAATTAATACTTGGAAATCGCGACGACGATGAGAAGAATCAATTCCCGCAAGTTGACGATATTTGGTGACAGTTCTACGAGCAATCGGGATGCCATATTGGCGCTCAATCAGTTGGGCTAAATAGAGAACAGCTTGAGTCTCTAAGTGTATTTCCTGTGATTGTGTGGTACTAATTATAGACATTCAGGTTGCACCTCTTGGCTAAATACCAAATGCTCAGGCAAAATTGTGCGCCCACCAGAAAGCACGTAGCTGAATGCTACAGAGCACGATTTTATCATGCTGTATTTGCGCTGATTTCACCTATATCTATGACAGGATTTTTACACTTAGGAATGGGTACGGGTTCACAAAAGGCTAATTTGACTGAATCTTCCGCTCTTTTCATCAAAAGTGTCCTTAATGAAGATGCGGCAGATAATAAGTGCTGCTATCTATGGAACCACAAAAAGTAAAGGAAATCATCAGGATGAATGTAGGCATCTTTATCGCCGCGTTAGGCGGTGCAAGTGTAGAGTTTTTTGAGACAGCAGCCATTGCGTATGCGATCGCGCGATCGGGCTACCGGCGAGAAGCTATTTCGGGTACAATCGCTGGAATAATTGTAGTTGGTTTAGCATCGGCAATCTTTGGTACAGGATTGCAGTATATTCCGATCCGTCCGTTGCAAATTGCGATCGGTTTAGTCTTGCTGTGGTTTGGATGGGGTTGGTATAAAAAGTCAATTTTGCGCCAAGCCAAAGGAAAACGCGCTGGTTGGATTAACGATCCGCTGGAATCGGAAGGAATTACCTTAGAGAATCATCATCAAAGTTTCAGTCGGATAAATTTCGTGATTATGGCTAAAAGTTCGGCAATTGAAGCTTTGGAAGTTGCTCTTGTCGTCGTTACCTTAGGACTCGCTTCTTCCGCATGGACTGAAGCTTTATCGGGAGCGATTTTAGCATTGCTGCTGACCGTCGGCATTGTGGCTGTATTACATGGTTATTTGTTGAAAGTGCCAGATGTATTGCTGAAATTGAGCGCTGGAGTGATGTTGCTGGCTTACGGCACATTTTGGTTGGGTGAAGGATTAGGGTTAGCTTGGCCAGGGAATGATTTTGCTTTACTTGGTTTGGTTGGTTTTTATGGTTTAGCCAGTCTATTTGCCATTCGCCTGCTGCATTCTAAATATTCACGCGGTGTTATCTAATGACTATTCTGCGGTATGTCGTTATTGCACTTAGCTACATCGGCATTGGTCTAGGCTATATGCCAGGACTGCGGATGAATCGGGCGACAATTGCTTTAGTCGGGGCGTCTTTATTGATGGCGTTGGGGGTGCTGGATTTGAAAACAGCATGGGCGGCGATTGATTATAAAACCCTAATTTTCTTGTTTGGGATGATGGTGATTAGCGCCAATTTATCAGCGGCTGGTTTTTTTCAACTGGCGCTAGATTATCTGATGCGCTATGTTCACAGTCCTTTTGGGTTGTTAGCGGTGTTGACTTTTGGTAGTGGTATCTTATCGGCGCTGTTTTTGAATGATACAATCGCTCTAATTCTGACGCCTTTAGTTTTGCACTTAACCCAAGTATTGAGCCTCAACCCCATTCCCTACTTACTAGCATTGGCGGGTGCGACTAATCTCGGATCTGTAGCGACAATTAGTGGTAATCCGCAAAATATTCTCATTGGCTCTTTTTCAGGAATTGGCTATTTAGATTTTGCCAAATCGCTGACACCTATAGCATTGGTGAGTTTGGTGGTACAACTGGGATTATTGTGGGCATTGTATCCTGAAGTGCGCTCCCTCAAGTCTTCTCTTTCGGCACCACCAGAACGTTATCGTTTATTTAAGCCATTGTTGATTAAAAGTGTCGCGATCGCAACTGGTTTATTGATCGCTTTTTTGCTCGGTTTTCCTACCGCCCAAGCCACTTTCATCGCTGCAGGGTTACTATTTATTACCAGACGAGTCAAGCCAGATCGTTTTTTACACAAAGTGGACTGGGATTTATTAGTCATGTTTTCTGGGTTGTTCATCCTCACGGAAGGTGTGCAAAAGCTAGGTGTACTCAACTGGTTTTCCAGTGTGCATACACCGCTGAGTATTTTAGGTGTCACAGTACTGCTCTCGAATTTGGTTTCTAATGTGCCAGCAGTACTATTGTTACACCAGTTGATTCCGCATCCTGACAAGCAAGTCTGGCTACTTTTAGCCGCAGGTTCTACCTTAGCTGGAAATTTGACACTATTAGGGTCAGTAGCAAATCTGATTGTGGCTGAGGCGGTAGGAAAACACGGGTATCAATTAACCTTTTGGGAACATCTGCGGTTTGGGTTGCCGTTGACAGTGATTACATGTGCTTTAGCTTATTTCTGGCTCTATTGAGTAGTTATAAGCAGTAAAACAGTACCATTATTACCTCTCAAGCCTGAGGCAGTAAGTGTAAGTATAATTTACTATAAGTTTTGAGTGTTGCCATAGAAAATTCATAGCATGATGTAGGAGGCGAAATGAAGTATTACCAAGATGAGAGGCAAAGCTCTGATTCTGGTAGAGATAGTGACTGGCAATCCCCACGTACTCATTCAGGTGTATCCCAACAAGTATCAATTAATTCATCGCCGCGCTCGCCATTTCCTCTGGCGGAGTTTTGAGAATGGCACATATCGCTCAAGTGAGTTGGAAGCGTTTTAGTAATTGGATATTACGTCCAAAGCACTTAGCTATTATTGAAGCTTGCCTGATTGGTTTGATTTCTGGACTGGCGGCGGTCTTGCTGGGACAGGGAGTGAGTTGGTTGGGAGGCTGGCGACAACACGCAGCAGAGATATTTCCTGCTTATATTGTCTTACCGCTAATTGGGTTGGTGGGTGGATTTATTGCTGGGTTGATAGTCGAACGAATTGCGCCAGCAGCGACAGGTAGTGGAATGTCGGAAGTCAAGGCGGTATTGGCAGAAGTACCAATGCCGTTGAATTTGCGAATCGCCGCAGTGAAATTAATCAGTGCTGCTTTGGTGCTGGGATGCGGGATGCCTTTAGGACGTGAAGGACCTACCGTCCAAATTGGTGCAGCCCTGGCTAATCAACTCAGTCGCTGGTTTCCCACTTCCCCAGAACATCGCTATCAATTAATTGCCGCCGGTGCAGGTGCAGGCTTGGCAGCTGCGTTTAATGCTCCGATCGCTGGAGTATTGTTTGTAGTAGAAGAACTTTTACAGGATTTTTCGGGTATTACTTTAGGAAGCGCGATCCTTGCCTCGTTTATCGCAGCGGTTGTATCTCGCATTTGGGGTTCTCACAGTCTGGATTTGGATCTGCATTTAGTAGCTCCTGATACTAACTTCAACGCATCAGAGATTCCCTTTTACCTGCTGCTGGGCGTTACGGCGGGGCTACTTGGGGTGTTGTTTAATCGCGGAACTCTGACTAGCTTGAGCCTTTATCGGCGGTTGAAAATTGCTTTGCCTTGGCGCATAGGACTGGCTGGGCTGCTTGCTGGTATCGCTTTAGCGTCACTGCCATTAATATTTCGGGATAATGCCGGACTTCGGCAAGTACTGTTAACTGGAGATGCGAATTGGCAACTAGTAGCAATTGTGTTTGTTGTCCAATTTTTGCTGATTCTGCTGACTTATGGTTCGGGTGCGCCCGGTGGCTTATTGGTGCCTAGCTTGATGTTGGGTGCAGCTTTAGGATATCTTATCGGCACTTGGGAACACACTTTGTTAGGTCTAAGTCTGCCAACAACTTACGCAAGGGTCGGAATGGCAGCCTTTTTCTGTGCGGTAGCCCGTGCTCCAATTACGGCGGTGATTGTAGTATTTGAAATGACCACAGATTTCAATCTCGTGTTGCCGTTGATGATTGTTTCCGTGGTGGCTTATTTAACAGCAGAGAATGTCGAATCAGGATCGCTTTACGATCTTGTGTTGAAGTTCAAAGGCATTCATCTATCTCCGAAAAATTCATCGTCAGGACCTTGGGTAGAATTAACTGCAGCAGATGTGATGCAACCGAATGTGGAAACTATTTCTAGTGTCACAAGCTTGAAGCAGGCATTGCAGAGATTTTCGCAATCTTCTCACCGAACTTTTCCTGTAATTGTTGAAGATGGCAAGTTGGTAGGTCTACTGAGTCAGAAAGATGTGGCTAATTTTTCTCAACGCGGGTTAGAGAGCGATCGCTTGGTGACTGAGATCATGACTGTAGAACCTGTCAGGACTAACCCTAACGATACCTTGGCTCATATATTAAACTTATTAGATCGTTACAAACTGCACAGCTTACCTGTTGTTGCTGGACGACGTTTGGTTGGCATTATCACCCGCAGCGATATTATTCGGGTGGAAGCGGCGTATTTGAATGGCGAAGAAATGCTGAACCCGCCAGCCGTGCGATCGCATGTCATTTACCAGACTCGGTCTCCCGAAACTGGAAAAGGAAGAATTTTGGTACTGGTGAGTCATCCTCAAACAGCAGACACTTTAATCAAGATGGCTGTGGCAATTGCCCGCGATCGCCACTACGAAATCGAATGCTTGCATATAATTGTAGTGCCACTGCATCAGTCTCCGGCAGAAGCCTCCGTGAGTACGGTTGCGGCTCAACGCCTACTGCGTCAGGCAATGCGTCAGGCTCAAGCATGGGGAATTCCTGTTCACACTCAGATCCAGGTAGCTCACGATCTCTCTAGTCCGATTCTTTCCACCTTAAAAGAGCGTCACATTAACTTAGTGATGATGGGTTGGAAAGGTAGTACTTTCACACCGGGTAAAGTCTTCAGTCGGGTTGTGGATACAATCGTCCGCCAAGCCCCCTGTGATGTGATTCTAGTTAAGCTCAACGCCGAATGCAGTTTCCATCGCTGGCTGATACCGATAGCTGGTGGACCTAATGGGGAATTTGCCCTCAAAATGCTCCCAGCACTCACATCTCTGAATAGAACCTCAGAGGTAAAGTTATGTCAGGTTTTCCCCCTAGATGAAACACCTGATATTAAAACATTAGAAAAAGCGGCTCATTTTCTAGAATCACAACTCCACAAATCCATTTCTACTAACCCAATTCACGCTTCTTCCGTTGCTGATGCTGTGCTGAAGTTTGCCAAACAAAATAGCAGTGATGTGATTGTTTTGGGAACGAGTTGTGAAGGGATGTTACAACAGGCTGTGCATGGGAATATTCCGGCGATGATTTCGCGCCATAGCGAGCAGACAGTGATTTTGGTTCGCGTAGCTGTAGCAACCTAAATATTTTGAGTTCATCTTAGTACTACTCAACGTATAAAATTATAATTCCCCGTCTTCTAAATCCCAGGACGGGGAAAATTAACTATCTATGGAGTAATATCCAGAGGAGTTTTCAACTTTAACTTGACATTAGTGCCTTTCTTTAGTACCACTTCACCACCAGGACTAGACAAAACAAAAGCCGCAGCTGCTGCACCACCAGCTAAACCACCATGTTTAAATTTTGCTTTATCACCCAGAAAGCGACCAGCAACAGCCCCGCCTAAAATCACGCCAGCATTCTGGATAAACTTACCTTGAGTTTTGGACTCTACCTCGGTGTTGGTTAAAGTCGCATCAATCGGATAAGTTGAACCATCTTTCAAAACAATATCATCGATTACCAGATGCAAACTCGCCTTCTTACCTCTAGCTGCTTTAATCACGTCTTCTAAATGCCCTTGAATTTGAGCATCTTTCAAACTAGAGTCCTTGACTTTTAACGTGAAGCGCTGATTATTTGCGTTTTTAGCAGTGGATAAATCTTCCTGTAAGATGCCGTTAATACTAGTTCCCGCAGGTATGGCTTGGGTTTGAGGATTGCTAGCAGTGATATTAGCTTTGTTGTCGCTAGGCTTGCTACAAGCTACAGTGTTGCCTATCAGGACAGCACCCAGTAGTAAGGGCATTAACTTTTTCATTGTCATTTGCTTCTTAAATTCACCACACTAGAAGATTATGTTGTGCTTGTCAAGAAGAAACAAAAAACCAAAACTATCCTACGCAATTGCGCGGATGTAACAAAAGAGTATTAATAGACTTAGGGTGCAATTGAGGCGAATGGTAGATACACCCGAAATCTATTTTCAGCTAAGAATTAGTCTAAATTGCCATTTTCAAAAAACATAAATTAAGCTGCACGATAAGAAATATCACCATTAAAACCTGCCTGTTCCGGCAAAGTGGCAAACTTTTCTTTAGCTTGTGACAAGGACGCACTTTGTCCAAGACTTGAGCTTACCCATTCCGTATGTAGATCCTCTTCAACCAGACTTGTTCTATAAGCACTTTGAGAATCAACTACTAATACTTGTAACGTTGTTTCATAAACCCGATCAATCATCTCATGACCGAAGCCAATTACTTTACCAAAGCGACCAGTCTTTGAATGGAACACATAATCGCCAACATTAAACATAAATGTGCCTTCTTTTGAGCAATGTGTGATGAGGAACAAACCTTCAGTGTATTAATTATTGCTGGTTTTCCTAGTTGAGGCTTCTGTCTTATGGAGTGTTTTCACTCTACCGGAGGAAGGAGGGGAAACGCGGAGTAGCGCGGAGGTTACGCGGAGTTACGCGGAGAACTCGGCGATTCTCTGCGCTTCTTTAGGGTCTCTCTGCGTTTTTTGCTGCTAAAGCGATCGCTTGTGGTAATATTCTATGTTCCTGGGTTTGGATGCGGGCGTGAAGGGTTTCTGAGGTATCGTTGGGTAGAATTGGTACGGCTGCTTGCATTAATATGGCTCCGCTATCCATTTCTAAGCAAACTAGGTGGACTGTACAACCGGCAATTTTGACTCCTGATGCTAGGGCTTGTTCTATCGCCCTGATGCCTTTGAAGCTGGGTAATAAGCTGGGGTGGATATTGATGATTCGGTTGGGGAAGGCATCAATTAATATAGGTGTCACTAATCGCATCCAGCCTGCCATAATTACCCATTCAACTTGATGTTGGTGTAAGGTTAGGGCAATTTGGGCGTCGAATTCTTCGCGCTTAGCATAATCGCGGTGATTTAGCAAGATGGTGGGGATTTTCCATTGGGTAGCGCGTGCTGCTACTTTCGCCTCAGGTTGATTGTAAATTAAAACTTGGATTTGGGCGTTGAGTTGTTTGTGGGCGATGGCTTCGGCAACGGCGGCAAAATTACTTCCACTCCCAGAAGCGAGAATTCCTAGTTTTAAGGGAGTTTCAGGGGTAAATGTGTTGCTGCTGATGGGGGGAGAGATTAAACAGGCTGTATCATCTGGTGTGGGGTTGTGACTCATGGGCAAAATTTGCGGATTATCTCAGTAGAATAAGCTATGCAGACATAATATTACGAGCGCTATGACATCTTTCCGCTTCTCACGTAAGCAAATATTGGATAATGAAGCAATAGCTGCTTGGATCTTTCTGACTCCAGCATTGATTTTACTGACAATATTTGTCCTCTTGCCGATCGCGTATATTTTCTATCTCAGTTTCACTGCTGGCAATTTTACTTTGGTGGGTACTCACTGGGTGGGGCTGAAAAATTACTGGCGCTTAGCCCTCAATCCTGATTTCTGGCAAGTCATCAAAAACACCGTTTATTTTACCGTGGCGACCGTCATTCCCAGCTTAGTGATTCCACTTGCCTTAGCTGTATTGTTAGACCGTACCATTGCTTTACGCGGATTATTGCGAAGCGCTTATTTTCTCCCCTCAATTGTCTCGATTGTGGCGGCTGGGTTGGGATTTCGCTGGTTGTTTCAAACTGAAGGACCAATAAACGCCCTTTTAGGTACAATCCACATCGCCCCTATCGCTTGGTTAGAAAAGCCGTTTTGGGCAATGGGAGTAATCATCTTGGTCAGTATTTGGAAGCAGCTAGGCTTTAATATGGTGGTGTTCCTCGCGGGTTTGCAAGCTATTCCTCCCAGTCGTTATGAAGCTGCAGAACTCGATGGTGCTAATCCTTGGCAACAATTCTGGTATATCACTTTGCCTGGATTGCGACCAACAATAGTTTTTGCTACAGTCACTACTGTAATTTTTACCTTACGCAGTTTTGAGCAAGTTTATGTGATTACAGAAGGCGGACCATTGAATTCTACTAATTTATTGGTTTACTATATTTATCAAGAAGCATTTGGTCAATTTGATTTTGGTTATGCTGCAGCGGCGGCAACAGTATTATTAGCGGTGACATTGGTATTGGTTTATTTGCAATTGCAAAGTTGGGGGGAGGAGTAGTCTCGCGCTGGGTGTGAGATGACAAAATTATGCTGACTTTAACGCAACGCAATCCAAATCCGCATCCGGTAGTTGATTTTATTTTGGCGCTGACGGCGGAGGAACGCACTCGCAGTCGTCATCGCTTTGAGGCGGATGGACAAGTCGTATTTTTGGGTTTGCCGCGAGGTACAGTGTTGCGGGATGGTGATATTCTGCAAGATGCGGCGGGTAGTGTTAGTGTCAAAATTATGGCGAAGGCAGAACCAGTTTTGACTGTAGTTCCACGGTCGGCGGTGGATTTAGCACGGGCGGCTTACCATTTGGGGAATCGTCATGTGGCTTTGGAAATTACTTCGACTTATTTACGTTTGTCTCCTGATCCGGTTTTACAGGCGATGTTACAACAGCTTGGGTTAGATGTTGAGGTGGCTGTTTTGCCTTTTCAGCCGGAGATGGGTGCTTATGGACATCATCAACATGCATCCTGACCGTCTTTTGTGTCTTTTGCAGTTGGCTAGCCCGAGTTTGCCTGTGGGGGCTTACAGTTATTCTGAAGGGTTGGAAAGTTTGGTTGATGGTGGCATTATTAATAATGGGCAAGACCTGAGGCTATGGTTAGAGCAAGAATTGCGTTATGGGGCGATTCGCTTGGATGCTGCGGTGATGGTACGAGCTTATCGGTCGGTAGTGATTGGTGATTGGGATGCTTTGTCTCGTTGGAATGCTTGGCTGTCGGCTGCTAGGGAAACTGAAGAATTGCGTTGTTCAAGTTGGCAGATGGGGCGATCGCTTATTCTCCTGATGTGTCAACTAGAGCCTAAAATTGTTTATATGGCGAATAGTGTAGGTAATCCTTGTAATTATGCGATCGCTTTTGGAATGGCAGCTGCTCACTGGCAGATCGATCTTACTGCTGTTTTACTCGGATATTTGCATAGTTGGGTGACGAATGCTTTAGCGGCTGGGGTAAAACTGATTCCTTTGGGTCAAACTGCAGGACAGCAGTTATTACTCGCATTACATCCACATCTATCTAGTGCGGTGGTAGAGATTCTTTCTTTAGCAGATGACGACCTCAGTTGTTGTAGTTGGGGTTTGTCTTTAGCGAGTATGGCACACGAAATTCAGTATACGCGTTTATTTCGGAGTTAGAGATGAATACATCGCAAACACGAAGACAATTAGAGGCGGTAGAGATCACATCGGAAAATTTTCAGCGTTACGGACAAGTGATTTTTCCAGGGATTGATGGTGCAGTTGAGGCGACAGAGGCGCGGTTAAATCTGCAAAATGGGATTCCCAGATTTTATATTATGCGGCTACAAGGTCGAGGTCGCAAGTTTCATACAATTACACGCCACATGCAATGCACACAATGTCTCGGTTCTTTGGAGGGTAAAGAGTGGTTAATTGCTGTTTGTCCGCCGAATGACGACACCGTCCCAATATTGGCAGATATTGCGGCTTTCCGCATTCCAGGAAATTGTTTTATTAAGTTAGAAGTAGGAACTTGGCATGCTGGTCCCTATTTTGAATCTGATTTTGTAGATTTTTATAATTTGGAATTGAGTAACACTAATATCGTCGATCATTGCACTCACAATTTTCTCAAGAGTCATCAGCTAGAGTTTGAAATTGTCTAAAGGATGCACCCGTTTACTATGTCAACTACCTAAGCAACACGGCTATCTCATTGCTTTTGAGACTGTCTAAAAATAAATTAAGAATCTCATAGCAATCCGTTGAAATTAATAAGTTGAACAAATGGACACTCCATTCTGGTTGCTAGTTCTGCTAGCATTTGTGTAAATGGATTCACCACTAGGAGTAATCACAGTCCCAGTAGAGGTGACAAATGAACCGTCAGGATTAGCTCTCAAACCGCCGCTGCTATATACTGTCCCACTGGAAGTCAGGATTTCCTTACCATTGCCGCTAATGACAAAACCATTAGGAGTAATAATATTACCATTAGGAGTAACGTAATAACGATTTTGGTTAGCGTTCTGGTCGCTGCTGGGATTTGCCGACCCGACAATCGTGGTTATCTGACCGTTGTTAAGGATACCAGTACTGCTATTATTGGGAATAGCAATATGATTGTTGCAGTTAGTGTAATTAGGTGGATTAATCTGAGAAGATGCAGGAAGGGAGATGGAACTGATTCCTAAAACTCCTAAGAAGGCAGCGGCAATTTTAGCGGTGGGAGTTGAAAAGGGTTTTTTTAACATGAGAGTTATATTTGAACTTCAGTAGACATCTCAAAAAAAGATTTAAATCTCACTCATTAGACGTAGACCTAACCCCCTTACCACCCGTACCGACGAGGGAAGTGGGGTTTTAAAGCCTCTACCTGAAACGGGGAGAGGTTTGGATACGTGGCATCTATTTCTTTTTCGGAGATGTCTAGTATTTTTAAATTACATCTGCAATCCCTAAGCTTTACTCGCCCAAATGGATGATTTTCGCAATACACCTTTTGTAATCAATTACTTAAGTAGATAGCGAGATAAAAACATTACTAAGTAATTTATCGTATTGGTTCGTAGTTGCGCTATGCCTGACGGCACGCTGCGCGAACAGCGCAGGCTTATCTTGTGCGCTTCAGCGCCGGCTTATCTTATGCACTAAAGCGCCGGCTTATTTTATGCACTAAAGCGCCGGCTTATATTGTGCGCGGTCATCGCAACTACAAACCTTTGTGTATTTGTGCCAACCTATTTAGTATCAGGTTTATTTTTGGGATGTCCGTCGCCTGTATTCGCAGTTGACGATTGTTTCTGTTGCATTTCTAGCAATTCTGGTAAGGTGACAAAGCGATAACCCTGGGCTTTTAAGCCAGAGATAATTTCTGGTAAAGCCTTGACAGTCTTAGAATGATCCCCGCCACCATCATGCATGAGGACAATACCACCAGGTTTAGCACCTTTGACTACATTATTGATCAATGATGGGACTTGAGCGTGAGGGTCGGTATCGGCGGCGGAAATTGACCACATGATCACCGCATCATGGCGCTGTTTGGCGTATTTGGCTAAACCATTTTTGAGGAAACCTCCGGGAGGACGAAACAAAGATGTTTTGACTCCGGTAATGCGGTAAATCAATGCCGATGTATACTCTATTTCAGTGGTTGCTGTTTCATTGCTCATCATTTTATACCAATGATGCCATGTATGGTTGCCAATTGCATGACCGTCAACGACAACTTGCTTGGCGATATCGGGAAAACTTTCTAAGGGTTGCCCTACCAAAAAGAATGTGGCTTTGATATTATTTTCCTTTAGGATCGCCAATACCTGGGCAGTAGTTTTCGGCCAGGGACCGTCATCAAAGGTCAAGGCGATGACTTTCTCAGTTGCGTTCAGTTTAGCTTGATAAATGGTTTGGGAGTGAAATTGCTGTGGGACTTGAAAAGTCGTGTTGGGAGTAGGAATTGGTGGAGATGCGATGGTTTGAATTGAACTTCTCAATGGCTGATGTTCGAGTTTGTGCTTTGTCGATACATTGCTTCCGGTTTTTAATAGAAGCAGGCTAATCCCTAAGCTACCAGCGATAGTAGCCATCATCATCAGCATGAGTCGCCGATTCAAAGATAAATTGCGATAGTTCATCATAAATCCCCTAAAATAGTAGATTTTTGGCTGATTGTTTATCATCAGCAAGCAACCTTAAATTAATAGCTTCCTGACTTTTTGGATGGCAGGTAACAAGCTAGCATATTTATCGCCCAACGAAAAATCCAATTCGAGATTCAATAGGATTGCTGTAGTAAGAGTGATCAGTAGAAGTTGCTTCAGTTAAGAATTATTTTAATTTTGCCTATAAAAGAATTTAATTGTAAGATTATTATCGGCTATATTGATGAGCTTAAATTTTTGCTCAACAAAAACTAAATTGTAAATTGGTTCATTATAATTACTTATAGAGCAAGGTAAATCAAGCTTGCTCATATACTATAATCATGTATAAAATTGCTGTATTAGACGACGACAGGTTATGGTGTTTGGCGATAGAGCGCTGCTTAAAAAATGATTTTGAAGTATCGACTTTTAACTACGCTGATGCTCTTCTACAAGAGATTATTCAAGATATCCATCGCTACGATTTGATTATGGTTGATCTCTCGTTGCCATCAGAGTATTACAAAGAGATTGATGGTCGAAAACTTATTCGTTATTTGAGAGAAACTTTACCTGAACCGCCGCTACTCGTTCTCGCCACAGCATTTATTAGCAAAAATGATTTAGCTACAGGTCAAGTAATCTGTCCTGAGGTTGATGCTTTTCTGGCTAAAGATGCTGGATTGGTTGAAATTCAACAGCAAATTAAACAATTGTTAAATAACCCAAAATGTCGGGCGTGAAAGCACCTCTGGCAATACACGGTTGAGCGCACTGCTCGTCAGCCTGAATATTCCTAGTGGCTTACCTCTACCCCTTGCACATACCAATTCATTGCCAATTGGGCGCTAGCGTCCAGCACTTTACCCTCCAGAACTCGCACCGTCCCAGTCTGATCTTTAATTATGCCTTCAAAAGGGTGTGCTGTCTCATTGATAAAATCTTGACGCTTTGAGCGCACTAATTCTTGCACATCTACAGGAATCGCTTCACTCAGAGGAGAAATATCTACCATATCATCCCCAATTCCTTGCCAGATATCCTGGGATTTCCAGGTGCCACTCAGCACCGCCTTAGCTGATTCGGTATAAAATTTACCCCATTTTTGAATTGCTGATGTTAAGTGTGCCCTGCCGCCAAATTTACTTAGATCCGCATTGTATCCTACGGCATAAATCCCTTTTTCTTCAGCTAATTGAATCACCGCCACCGAATCTGTATGTTGTGTCAACACATCGGCATGTAAATTGATTAAGGTTTGGGCTGCATCTCTTTCTTTGACTGAGTCAGACCAACTTTCCACCCAAATTACCTTCACTTTTGCCTGGGGATTTGTGGCGCGGAGTCCTTGGGTGAAGGCATTAATACCGCGAATTACTTCCGGAATCGGATAAGCCGCGATATAGCCAATGACATTTGATTTCGTCATTTTGCCGGCAATCATCCCAGTTAAGTAGCGCGGTTCTTCAAAACGCCCTAAATAAGTCCCAACATTGGCAGCTTGTAAGTGTCCGCCACAATTTTCAAAGGCGATATTCGGAAAATCTTTGGCTACTTTGATTGTCTGGTTCATGTAGCCCAAAGAAGTTGTGAAAATCAGCTTGTTACCAGCCATCGCCAATTGCCGAATTACTCGTTCCGCTTCGGCGGTATTTTCTTTGACGCTTTCGACAAAGGTAGTTTTGACCTTATACCCGAGATTTACTTCCATTTCGCGGCGACCGAGATCGTGGGCATAAGTCCACCCAAAGTCACCTACAGGTTGTGGGTACACAAATGCGACTTTGAGTAATTCATTATCCACCACAGGTGCTGCGGTCGTGTTTACTAGTGGTGGAGAGGGCTTTTCTTTGCGTTTACAAGCAGTCAATACAAATGCCGCCCCCATGAGACTAGCATGCTGGAGAAATCGGCGGCGCGACCTATACATTGTTGTGTACTCGCTCAAACTGTCTTTTTGATCAACGTACCCATAAATATCGCAAACCCAGTACTAACAAAAATATACCATACAGCTTCTTCATGAACTCACTGCTAATGAATGGCTGATTGGCAAACAGTGCGCCAAAGTAGTTGCCTACTAACAGCCCTAACGCAATTAACGCCGCATATTTAAAACTAATATGACCATTTTTATAGTATACTCCTGCTCCCAAAAGTCCAATGGGCAAAATTTGCGCTGCTAGCGAAGTTCCAGTGGCGAACTTTTGATCTAAGCCAACTATCAGCACCATCGCTGGCACCATAATTGCACCACCACCAATGCCAAACATTCCGCCAGCAACACCAGCAACTAAACCGATTACCAACAGTTGAATAAGTAATGGAGACATAAAAGATGAATGATTACGTAAAGAAGGACTAGGTGCTAATTCTATTACTCCATTAGTTTCGCCACAACATTAATTAAATTTGTTGGCTCAACTGGCTTGGACACATATACATGGAAACCTGCCGCTAGTGCCTCTACACAATCTTGCTCTCTGACAAATGCGGAGAGTGCAATTGCCGGAATTTGCCCTCCTTGTTCTGGTTTCAAGTGCCTAACTTTACGGATCAGTGTATAACCATCCTCTTCTAACATGCCAATGTCACTCACCAACAAGTCTGGTATGCCTAATTGGAGTACAGAGAATGCCTCATTGCAACTCGCCGCCGCAGTCACCTTTGCGCCAGATTGTTGAAGTACGGTGGTGAGATAATCCCGTGTATCAGTATCGTTATCGACAACTAGGATGTGTAGGTCGTGGAGAATTGGAGAATTGGCGAGGGGGGAAGTGGGTCCGGGGTGGTCTGCACTTTCTATTTTTCTTTCTTCACTTTTTTTTGTAAGAGGTAATTTGACAGTAAATTTAGAGCCTTGTTGTTCGCCGGGACTTTCTACAGAGACAATGCCGTTGTGCAGTTCCACTAAATGACGAACGATCGCCAGTCCTAATCCTAGTCCACCGTGGGAACGGGTAGTACTGCCATCAGCCTGACGAAACCGATCGAAAACATGGTTGAGGAATTCTGTGGCAATTCCAATCCCGGTGTCAATGACTTCAATGTTTACAGTGTCTGAGGATGATAAGCAAACTTCAACTTTGCCACCACTAGGTGTAAATTTGATAGCATTTGTCAGTAAATTCCACAGGATTTGTTGTAAGCGATCGCTATCTCCGGAGACGATAATGGGATCGCTGTTGGGAATAAGCGATGTAAAAATAATTGACTTGGCTTCAGCTTGAGGACGCACAGTCTCTATCGCTGCTTGAATGACAGTGACTAAGTTTACAGGATGGAGGTTTAATCGCAATTTGCCGCGAATAATCCGCGAGACATCTAAAATATCTTCAATCAGTTGCGCCTGCAAAATAGCATTACGCTCAATCGTTTCCAACGCCCGCGCCATAGTAGCCTCGTCAAATTTACGCGTTCTCAGCAGTCCTGACCAACCCAAAATCGAATTCAGTGGTGTCCGCAGTTCGTGGGATAGCGTAGCTAAAAACTCATCTTTGAGGCGATTGGCGGCTTCAGCTTCCTTGCGAGCGGCTTCTTCACGAATTAATATTGCTCGCTCGGCTTCGGCTTGTTTGCGCTCGGTAATATCTTCAACTGTGCCAACATAACCTGTGATTTCGCCTTGATTTCCGATCATCGGCGAGGAACGGACACTTACCCAACGCACCATATCTGAGTGTGGTAGCAAGCGGAATTCTCCGTTATATTCTCCGCCTTGACTCACACAGATAGACCAATCAGCTTGGACGCGATCGCAGTCTTCCGGGTGTAGCGATCGCAGCCAACCAGATCCCAAACTTTCTTGCAAACTAGCATTCCAGATAGCTTGGTAGCGAGGATTTGTGTACGTACAGCAACCAGCAACATCTGTTAAAAAAATCCCGACAGGTGAGCAAGCACTCAAAGAGCGAAACTGCTCTTCACTTTTCTTAAGTTCAGCATTCATTGCTGCGAGTTGTGTGGTTTTTTGGCACAAATCCACAAACACCGTTACCTTGGATTTTAAGATCTCCGCGTCCAGCGGTTTGAATAGATAATCCACCGCTCCCAAAGAATAACCCTTAAACACCATTGTTTCGCTGGTGCTAAAGGCTGTCAAGAAAATAATTGGTGTATCCTGCGATCGCCGGCGTTGGCGAATTAATGTCGCTGTCTCAAATCCATCCATATCTGGCATTTGCACGTCCAGCAAAATCACCGCAAAATCCTGATTAAGGAGACACTTTAACGCCTGAGCACCCGATGTCGCTCGTACCAGATTCTGGTCGAGGCTGTCCAGTATTGCCTCTAACGCCAGCAAATTTTCTGGGTGGTCATCAACCAGTAGGATATTGACTTTAGGTTTTGATGCCATGTTAGGAATACACTTTAAGAGAGAGCAAATTCAATAAAAGAGTGCTTTTCTACGACTGTCACCTATCTTGCGGCTTTAACGCCACTATCTAAAGACACAAATTTCTACCATACACACCTCAGTACTTACATATTTCCATCGCCCCCACCCTGTTATATAACAAAAAACCCACTCGGGAACATTCCCTACCCCACCCGTCGATAAAGCTTCTCATGACCTTCTAATTCCTCATAATGCTGCTCGTGCGGTGTGAACTTAATCGACTCTTGGCGACCTAAACCTAAAATTCCAAAGCGGCTGAGGCTGTCATAAAACAGATTGTGAACTCTCTCTTGCAACACCTTATTGAAGTAAATCAGGACATTTCGACACAATATAACATTGAATTCATTAAATGAGCGATCTGTTGCCAAATTATGGGGTGAAAAAATCAGATTTTCTTTTAAAGACGAATTGAAGATGGCGCAATCGTAAGCCGCAGTATAATATTCAGACAAGGATTTTTTTCCACCTGCTTGAAAATAATTCACAGTATATTTCTGCATCAATGCCAAAGGAAAAACCCCAGCTTTAGCTTTTCGCAAAACTACTTCGTTCATATCAGTAGCATAAAGTCGTGAGCGATGATATAATCCTTCCTCTTGTAGCACTATCGCCAGAGAATAAACTTCCTCCCCTGTCGCACAGCCAGCATGCCAAATCCGAATAAAAGGATAAGTTCGTAATAAGGGGATAACTTTTTCGCGGAAGGCAACATAAAAGCTCGGATCGCGAAACAGGGAAGTGACGCTCACGGAAATAGTCAGTATAAATCGCTCCAAACAAGCGCGATCATGAAGCACCCTAGCTTGCAGGGCCGAAACACTGTCTAAGTGTTCTAAGTAAACTGCTTTATGAATCCGACGCTTTAAGGAAGCTGCAGTATAATTGCGGAAATCAAACCCATAATAACGAAATATCCCTTCTAATAGCAATTGGATTTCGATATCTTCTAACTCATGGTTCATCGATATAACCAAACACGCAACAGCGACAATAACTGGTCATTATCAACAGGTTTAGTAATATAATCTGATGCTCCTGCAGTGATACACTTTTCCCGATCGCCTTGCATGGCTTTCGCCGTCAAAGCAATTATTGGCAAAGATTTAAATTGATTCTGTTGGCGGATTAACTGCATCGTTTCGTAACCGTCCATTTCTGGCATCATCACATCCATCAACACCAAATCGATCCCCGGAGTATCGTTTAAAACTTCAAGGCTCTCTCGACCATTCTCCGCATAAATAACCTGCATCTCATATTGCTCCAACAAACTTGTCAGCGCAAAAATATTCCGGACATCGTCATCGACAATCAGAACTTTCTTCCCTGCTAACACAGGATCTTTAGATTCTAGCCGCTGCAAGATTTGGCGCTTTGATTCTGGCAAATTTGCCTGGATGCGGTGCAAAAATAAAGCTGTCTCATCTAGCAGACGTTCCGGCGAGCGCACGTCTTTGACAATGATTGTTTCTGCCATGCGCTTCAGTTCAGTTTCTTGCGATCGCGTTAGTTCCCTGCCGGTATATACAATAATCGGTAAATGATTATTTGACTGACGTTTAATTTGTTCCATCAGTTCAAAGCCGTTCATATCCGGCAATCCTAAATCCAGGACAACACAATCAAAACGCAGAGAACTGATTGCACTTAAAGCCTCTGCGGCTGTTCTCACGGGAGCATCCAGTTTTGGCAGTAATACCCAAATAGACAGGTCAAATCGATTGTATCTTAGTGTGGAATGTGGGTAAATATTAAAGTAGCTAAAAACACCGC